>JGI12048J13642_10690391_pt1 | contig 11430 bp, 10 predicted proteins | sample ElkSlonscriptome_16_FD_13642 | JGI IMG/M metagenome (IMG submission 13642) | reverse complement strand
TGAAGTCATTCTGTTTGGTTGGGTGGTATTCGAATCCCGCGAGGCGCGCATTCTTATCAATGAGAGAGTAGCCACTGATCCGAGGATGGCGGAACTCATGGCCGCATCGTACACGGGATTCAATCCTGAGCGGATGGCCTACGGAGGTTTTCAACCGTTTGTCGATTCGCCGACGAAAAACTAGCCATGCTTGAGTGGTTCAGATCCCGTTTCGGAGCATCGTCTTCTCGCTTTCCACTCTGTTGCCTGCCCATTCTCCAAAGGGTCTGAATCTTAACCGGATTCAATGGGATTACTGTCCGAATTTGTGAGAAATTGCTCTTCTTTGCTATATTGACGTTCCGCGTGGGATTTTTTCCCACCTAAACGAGTTTGATTCATGCTAAGCCTGAAATCCGGATATCTGCGGTTGCTTTGCGCCTTGTTGGCCTACTTGCTTCTGAATTCAGTTCAAGCCTCAGGGATTTCAGAAATTTATCGGATCTCTCGCGGGCCTGCCCCGGGGCCCATGGCAGTCGACTCGAGAGGCGACCTCTACTTTGCGATCCTTGGCGGGGGAATACTCGTTTCTTCTGAGGGGAACGCTCCCACACAATTCCTGGCGCCCATCGTCAGCGGCTATGCACATCTGAGAGACATCAGTTTCCTGGTCTTTGATTCTGAAGATAGCCTGTACCTAGGGGGTGAATTTTATCGCTGGACTCCATTTGGCCCGGCTCCCACCGAAATCGTATTCAAGATAACAGCACAAGGTAGCGTGACCGAGTTATACCGTGACGAAGCCGGAATAAACAGCATACAGTTAGACAGCATCACTGATGCCAAAATTGATCGGTACGGCAATCTTTATCTCTCCGGATACGTTAGTGACAATATCGTACGTATCGGAGCAGAAGGACAGTTAAGCGAGGTTCTGACAGGGCCAGTCTTGAGTGAGGGCATTCCATTCGAAAACCCAGCGAGCATGATTTTCGATCAGTCTGACAATCTGTATATCGCGGCTACAGGCAGCTCCAATGTAATCCGGGTTTCAAATAGCGGTGAGATTACTGAAGTGTTTTCCGACGTGGTAGCGGATTCGAGCGGGTCTCAATTTTCATCGCCAAACAGTATTTCGATGAATCAGTTCGGCGAATTATTTGTTACGTCAGTTTCACCCTATGGCGGAGCACTAATAATTTATCCGGACGGGGAAATCTCTCAAGTCATGGATCAGTCCGGCGATGGAACGGGAACTATTATTCAGTATGGTGCGTTCGGCCACGTGGAATACGGACTTGAGTTTATTGGTGAGCCTTCTATAGGGGTACGAAAAGCCGAGGCCGGTCCCGGCGGCGATTTTTTTATGATTTCAGCTTATTCTGACAATTTGTTCAGGATAGATCGTAGCACCAAGATCACTACAGTTCTGGGCAGGTCAATTAATACAAGCCATGTCATTGACCACCCCCAAGACCTGCTTGTTTCCCCACAAGGTGATGTGTTTGTTAGTTCCTACAGAGATCGCAAGATTATCAAACTTGACGCTGAGGCAGCACAATCTGACGACGCCGCGTACGCGCCTGTAGTTTCAATCAGGGACACATTCAACGATTTCCCAGACGGAACGGTGCGGCCGGTCCTGCGGTTCTATAACTCGAGGGACAATGCATTTTTCTATACCAGTAGTGTCGACGAAGCGAATGCGATCATAGCGAGGAGTGACCCTGGACTCCCGCCGGAAACCAGGTGGCCCTATGTGCTTCAAGGCGTAACTTTTAGCGCCGCCCACAGCTATGGTGGATCAGTGCCGCTGCATCGCTTTTACAATTACAGCACTGGGCACCACTTTTTCACAGCGTTTGAAAATGAGTATCAGTTTGTACTGCAACAAATAGAACGGAATGTATGGCCCTTCACTTACGAAGGCGTCGCCTTTCACGTGTATTTGAGCAACCCGACGAATAATCCGGTAGGGACGGTAGTTCCGGTGTTCAGGTTCTTTAGCAGCTTTGACAATCGCCATTTCTATACAGGCAACAAGCTGGAAGCGTCTGTTTTACTGAGGGATGATAACTGGACCTACGAAGGGGTAGCTTTTTACGGCGAAACCCTGTGACAAATCACTCCGCTTTCACGAATGATGAAGCCGCTCCGCTGCAGGCCGTCACCCGCGAACTGCTGAATCCCCGCAAAAACCAACGGATTTTCCTCAGTGTGCCTATATCAAGGAAGAATATGGCGATGTGCAGCAACGCATGCGCCAGCTTATCCGGCATCGGCCCGACCCAATAAAAAGTGTGATCGGCGCCACCCTCGGCCGCGACTGGCTTTATGAGATGCGCATTGGCACCGATGGTGTGATGACCGGCGGCGCCATGTATGCCGATGTCTACACAAGCTTGTGGGAGCTACATCAGGCAGGGAGGGAAGACGCGGTGCGCGATGCGTTCAGCAAATTATTGCTGATGCTCAACCTGGATCGAAGCATTCCAGGTGTGCGGGTGTATGTATTACAAAAGCGCGGTATCTTCACGACGACGAAATCCCGGCGCGGTAAATATGAATTTACCGATGAAGAGATTGCGGAGATCGACTATCGGTTAGCGACACTGGCGCCTTGTTTGAAAGAGGGCGAAGGGGCACATCGATAAAATAGCGCGGATGCAACTAACGCCCTCCCCCCCTCAAAACATAGGCGCGAGGGAAGAATAATGTGGTATTAAGTAGGCTGGCAGTGGTCTTGAGCTGCGCAAACCTTCTCGCGTGTTAAACCTTTTTACCGGCTTAGTAAAGTCCCGGTGCCGCAGACATCTTGCGCGCGGCACCGGGCCTACTTCCGGCCTCACTGCAACTTGTTAATTTATAGTAGCGACCGTTCTCAAGGCCAGGGTAATTCCAGCTGCTTGGTGATCGTTCGCATGGTGCCGCGGCCGAATTCCGTCTCCACATGCCCTAGCACGGCGTCAAGTACCCTGTCCGGAGTCGCGACTGTGATAACTTCGGGTGCTGCGTGTGGCTTGAGCTCCTTAGTCGTTGTCTTACCGGGCAATTCGATCCAGACATCACTGCGATCGAAATCAACCGTCTGCAGTTCCAGGCCGTATCTGGTCCGAACGGTATCTTCTCCAGCGCCGAACCCTTCATCTACACCTGCCGCCAAACCAAACTTTATTCGCGAAGTACGCCCAAGGATGTCGACAGTCAGCGCCAGGGCCAGTTCGTCCACGGCGTTGTTGCCATCGATTGTGTAGGTTCGTTTCGCCATGCCGCGGATGCCATTGCTCAACATCGCCAGACCATTGCCCAGACCGAAGCGATAGTCGTCTACTGAGTGTCCTGGGTCCGCATCGATTCCGTAGTAACTGCCAACTCTATTGGCTGCCTGTTCATTTAGCAGCCGCTGAACAAGATAAACGGCAGCAGGGGCGGAGGCCGACACGCCCGCGGTGGTGATAAACGGCGTATCTTCTAGGTATCGGATATCCTGAACCCAGGCGACATCAGGATAGTTTTTCACTCGGGATTTATGAGAATAGAAATGTCCAGTCGCCCGATGACCGTCCAGCAATCCCGATTCAGCCAGGACGTTTACTCCGTCACAAGTAGATGCGACCAACCCGCCGTGGTCAACGAATCTCCGCAGGAACGACTGCAGGCCTTGCTCTGCCGGTTGCAGCACCGCGGGCACGAGCAGCAAGTCGTAGTCTGATACATCCACATCCTGGAGAAGTGGCAGATTAACCAGATTGAATGCCGGCCAGAGTTCGACCTTGCCTGGTTCAGTCGCGACGACCGTTACTTCGATTCCGGCACGCGACAGCACTGCAAAAGGCACCAGCAGGTCAGTGATCTCGGTCCCCTGGTTCTGCGCTATCATCAGTACTCGCGGTGTATCCTGCTCAGCCGCAGCAACAATCCCCGGCAAAGTTAAAGCGGCCATAATTACAGCCTGCAATAAATTTTTCATGAGTCTTCCCTTTACATAGTGATGGAAAGTTCAGTCTGCTTGGAAAACGTCACCTAAACTTGCCAGAATGACGACAAATCCTGCCAACTTACACCGGAATATTCATGGTAAAAAAAATCGTGGTACTCGCGTTCGATGGCGCCCAAATGCTCGATATCACCGGGCCGATCGAGGTATTTTCGGAAGCCTGCATATTCGCCGGACGCCCGATAGATCCTGACAACCCGTCAGATGACTACGCAATTCAATGTATTGCCTTAGACAGCGGTAGCATTGCCATGAGTAATGGTCTGGAGATCACCGCAATCAGCTATCGCGATATAGAGCTACCAATTGACACGCTTATTATCCCCGGCGGGACCGAAACAGGCATGCGTGCGCTGGCTCTTGAACGAGACTTTTTACAATGGCTGTCCAAGGCGATTCCGAAGTCGCGCCGGGTAGTCAGCGTGTGCACCGGAGCATTCATCCTGGCGAACCTCGGCGTCCTGAATGGTCGTCGCGTCTGCACTCACTGGGGCGCCTGCAAGTCCTTGCAGCAGCTTGCCCCTGAAGTCCATGTAGATGCTAACGCGCTGTTCAAACGGGATGGTTGCTTCTATACGTCAGCCGGCGTGACCGCGGGAATCGATCTGGCTCTGGCGCTTGTCGAAGAAGACCTGGGCAACGAAATCGCCGGGGCCATCGCCAGAAACCTCGTGCTTTACTTGCGCCGACCCGGCGGGCAGGCACAATTCAGCCAGCCATTACTTGCACAGTACCGTGCAACAGGAAAGTTGCGAGACGTTTTGGATTTTATCGCCTCTAACCCAGCCGCTGACCTCAATCTGGAAATACTGGCTGATCGGGCAGCGATGAGCCCTCGGTCTTTTAGTCGAACGTTCCAAAAAGAACTGGGTAAAACACCTGGTGCCTATGTCCGGGAATACCGTCTTGGGCTGGCGGGTCAGCTTCTCAGCACTACTGAAACAACCCTGAAGGAGCTGGCCAGGCGCATCGGCTTCTCCTCGGTAGATATCTTCTCCAGGGCCTTTGTTCGCCACTTCGGATTACGTCCGGATACCTACAGGAAGCGATTCAGCAGCACGAAGCGCAGTGCGCAACAATAGGTAAAACGGCAGCACGAACTCAGCCAGGCACCAGGCAGGATCATTGGATTCAGTGCCCACAATCACAATCAGCTATCGGTGCATTTTGCAGAGGCGACAAGCAAACGGACAAAGTCAGCGGCTGGGGCTTTTGCCTGGAAGACCTCTATGCGCCACGGCGTTTTCACGTATACCCCGGTCTTGATGGCCTGCCTAACCCGTGGATCGAGGCCTGCTTCTTGTTTTGATGAACTCCAGCTAAGCCGGTGAGTAAAGTATTCCCTTGCCCCAGTCATCAAAAATTCAACAGGCAAGTAACTATAAATGGCAGACTCGGAAATCATGTCATATTCCTGACCATTTCTTAGGGAACCTCTGATTAATTACCATAATGCTGAGCGGGAGTCTGTCGGGCGCTACTGCTAGGCGTCGTGTGCAGGGAATGGTCACTCCCTTGCCAGCGGGTTTGTCTGAGGGCCAGAGCGCTGTGGTAATTAATCAGAGATTCCTTAAAAAATTGGAAGACTCGGAAATCATGTCATATTCCTGACCATTTCTATCGCTACTGTTGTGTCGAGAAATTCAGAGAGGCCCCATGCGATTCTTGCCGGTATTCGTCCTATCCTTTGTCAGCTCCCTGGTTCAAGCAGCAGAGCTAATTGACCTGTATTCTAGCCAATCACTGCAGGATCATGCCCCGGTTATCATCGGCCACCGTGGCGGTGCCGTCGTCGACGGAATTCCCGAAAATTCCATTGAAGCCTTGCGCATCGCAGCCGAGCGCGGCTATGCCATGGTCGAAGTGGATGTTCGCTCGACTGCAGACGGGGTGGCGATTGCGTTCCACGATGATGAACTGCTAGCACATGTGGGTGTGCCCGGCTCAATCGAGGCAATGACGCTCGAACAGGTCAGACAGCTTCACTACTTGGAAGGAGACGGTTTCGCGGTGTTGACCCTGGCAGAGTCTCTTAGAGAAGCGGGTCGACTAGGTCTGGGCGTCATGCTCGACATCAAATCAGGACAGGAGAGCGCTGCGTTCTATGCAGAAATAGCAGCACTCCTTCGAGAGTTCGGTTTAACACGCGCAACAATGACAATCTCCAGGCATGAAAACACCCGACTCTATCTCCAGGGTCTGGTCATGCAGCGCGTCAGCAACGATGACTGGGAAAGGCTCAAAGCGGGTGAGCAATTGGATCTCAGTGGGCAGGTGTGGTTCGATTGGCCTCGATATATAACCAACGAGGAAATCCGCCAGTTGCAGGAGGCGGGAGCGATAGTGGTGCCTTCGATAAATGTGTTTCATTATCCGGAGGATGAACATTTGGCCCGTGCCAACGCTGACATTCAACGTATGAGAGAAGCCGGTGTGGATGCCTATCAGATCGACGCGCCCTACGATCAAATGGTGCTTCAGAAGAATTCTGGAAAATAGTGGCAAAATGCAAACAGCAACCCTGTTGTACTAGATGCAGTCACTTTGCCGAATTAAAGCCAGGTCCCGCTGCATCAGAGCATCAACAAGACTGGATGCTAAATTGATTTGATTCTTCATTATCGTTCGGGGCCGGACCAAACAGTCGGCACTGATTGCGCGATGCGACCCTGATTTTTTACCCTGAAAGCATCGGAAATACCGCTGCCAGCGCCCAGGCGAAGGCGGTGGCGTTGGCGATTGCGCCCACCGCCGGATGCCCCGTGGCTCGATAGATCCAGCGACTGAAGAGGCCATAGATGAAAAAATAGATAACGATGACCACAGCGATGACAAGTAGAAAGAACAACTCCTCAAAGGAGAGCGCGACAGCGATCCCCAAAGACACGATAAAGCAGACTCGCGCGAAAAAATGGCCACCACGAGCTGCCTGGACGCCCCGATTTACCCACTCGTCGGCCAGGAAATAGGTCAGTGTACCCGCTAGCATTAGGAACACCAGCGGCAGTCGCGGCGCGGTAATTGCGAAGGAAGTGACGTAGGTATCCATGGCCAGGGCTATGACGCCGGCAGTATAGAGACTCGCCAGAACGCTGGCGATCGCAAGCCGGGGGAAAGCAGTAGCGGCGTTAGACAGCGTCAACCGGGGCCGCTTAATCCACCACAGGCAAATGCCGGTCAGCAGACCATAGACCAGGAAGTGTACCGCCAGGTAGCCGCCAACGAGCACGCCCAGAAAATCAGCAGGGAACCACCACAGCAGGATCGGCGTGCCCAACGCCGGAAGAACCGTTGCCACCAGCAGTTGCCGCCAGGACAGTGCTGCTCCTAGTGGATTTTGGCTGACTGAGGGCAGCAGCTTCAATAGCGGCCAGGCCAGAAGCCCGATGCCGGCAATCAGTGCCAACAGCGCCGGTCCTCGAGAATCGTAATAGCCACTTCCGGAACGGTTGGTCAGCTCGTTCGCCCAGTCGATGGCTGCGCGCATGCTCTCCGGACTATACAGCACGCCTACATGCTCCACACCGTCTGCAAATACGACCCGCCTTGCAGAGCCGTCAGCGAAATTGCCAACGCTTACGCCCTCCTCTGGCTCATCAGTAACCAGACCGAGGACACGCAGAGCTTCCTGGCGCAGAAATCCCTCTAGGCCACCGACGATGACCAGCAGGTTGTCTGGGGCCTCGGCCGTCACCGCGGGTGAAAATAGGGAGACGGCGATGGTCGCGCTGACTCTCTCATCCGTCTTCGCGTAGCGAACGATGATATCGGAAGCCATAGAGTGGCCCAGTGAGATGACCTCATCACCCGCCCCAGGCAAGGAAAAAGCAAACTCGACTACGTCTGCGGTCTGTTCCAGTAGAAACCGCGTCGCCCCCTCTACCTGAGTTACATCACCAGCAAGCGGCTCTCTGTTGCGGCCATGGCCGTAATAGTCGAAAGTCACCGCCAGGTAACCGTTCCTGGCAAAAGTGACAGCAAAGGGCTGCATCAACTGCTGCGATCCGGCAAAACCATGGGATATAACCACTACCGGCAGCGACTCACCAGTGGCCGCCTGAGTCGAACGGAATACTGTGACCGGCGTTGGGCCGATACGGTGAGTGCTGACTTCTACCCCCGAATTAGCCTGCTCGAGCTTCAGGATCGCCCCGAAGATCATGGCGAGCGCTAGCAGCATAGTCAGAGTTGTTGGTCTCAAAATGGCTCGCTTGATTGTTGGATTCAAGATAAGCGCCTCGCTTCAGAATTTCAGCGCCCTCTTCGCTTCGGCGCTCTCTTAAGGATTCAAGCCTAACAGTCCTTGAATGCGGCTTATTTGACATCCGGTCCGGCCCCGCCAATCGAATGAGTTTTTAGCCGAAGATTATCATGCGAGCAAAAAAAAGGCCGGCGGGGAGCCGGCCTAAGCCTCTGGGGTCAGCCCAGCAAGAACTGGACTGACGGGCTTCATTCTCAAGGAGTACAAAAACAATAAGTAAATATCAACTACGGTGATGATTACGGGGGCGCAATTAGAGCAGATCACACCTGTATAAATTATTTATGTGAGTAGAGCTGACCGGTAATGGACGTACCGAAATGAGTAGGGATGCTCTATTTAATGTAGACAGGTCTTTGGCTGCCAGTCGGCGCGCCTGGCAAGGCGCCATGACGCCGGCGTGCCGACAACCCGTCAAGTAATTGCAGCGCGTTAGACTGAAGGCCTCGAAGGGCGTGACCTGTAAGCCCCTGCCGCCGCGTTGCACCCCTTGGCTATAGGGCCCATTATTCCCTGCGGGCTGCGCCTTGCAGCAAAGGCTTACAGACTCCCGCGGAGGCTTGACAGCAGTAATCAAAGCATCCTTAGATGAACCAAGCCTGTTCCCCGGGCGTTGACAGCGGGTGACAACCGCGCCGCAAGCTTTTTACTAACACCTCAGAATCGTCGCTCCCAACTAAGCATGACTACCAGCGAAAAATTTAACAATGTTCTTATTAGCGGTTCCTCTGGCCTGATCGGATCCGCCCTCCGCCGCCACCTCAGCGCCGACGGCTTCCAGGTCTATGGCCTCAGCAGAAGCGACAGTAGTGAGCCTTTCTACTACGATCAGCAATCGGGGCGCATGCATTTAGATCCAGATATCCCCCTGGCAGCAGTCATAAATCTCGCCGGTGTCAGCCTGGCCGAAGGACGCTGGAACCACAGGCGCAAACAACTGATCAAGGACAGCCGTGTGCTGACGACACAACGCCTGAGTGAGGCGCTGATCGAATTACCGCAGCCACCGGCAACGCTGCTATCAGCTTCTGCGCTCGGCTACTACGGTGACACGGTGAGCGAAGTTGCCTATGAATCGACCCCAGCTGGCGATTCTTTCTTGGCCGATGTGTCCGTCGCCTGGGAGCAGGCCACGGAGGCAGCCAAGGCTCAAGGCATCCGTACGGTGAATCTTCGTTTCGGACTGGTTCTCAGCACCTCGGGCGGAGTACTCCCGAACTTTATCCTGCCGCTAAGGCTTGCCGCCGTAGGGAGGGTAGGAGACGGCAGGCAGTATCTCTCCTGGATTCACATCGAAGACTGCGTCAGAGTGATCAGGTTGGCCCTGGGTACCGGCGATTTGAGTGGCCCTGTCAATGTGGTGAGTAGTCATGCAGTCACTAACGATGAGTTCACCCGCAGCGTCAGCAGAGCCCTGGGGAGACCGCGACTACCGCCCTTGCCCGCCACTGTAGTCAAGCTCCTATTTGGAGAAATGGGTGAAGAGGCGCTCTTGGCCAGCGGTCGCATCAAGTCACAGGTTCTTGATGCGCGCCAGTTTGTATTCCAATATCCGCATCTGGATCAGGCTCTGGAAGCACTGCTGAAGTCCTAGGGCTGTTCAACCGAAAAAGTCACTACAGCGGTTGAACCATGCTGTCACAGCACGGCGTATCGAGCCCCGTCCAGGCAGTTGTCTCTCTAAGTTGCCTTTGGGGTCAAAATGAGGCACGCCAGACGGCGTCCCGACGGTCACTGGAAATTAACTCTTCGCTCAGGCTCCCCGATCAACTAGTGAACAATCTGCAAGCCATAATCGGAATAGTAGCAGTTCTGCTGATCAGCGCGCTGTTGGCCTGGGCCGGCAGCCAGGGCAGCGTCAGTTATTCCGGTCTGCCGCTGTTTGCCCTGTGCGCCGCGGTGGGTTTCGTCCTGAACTGGCTGGCCTTCGTGCCTGCATACCTGGCTCAGACCGAACGTTTTTTTGATCTGACCGGCTCGGCCTCTTACATCGCCACAGTTTCGCTGGCCCTGACGCTCAACAGCCAGCTCAGCGACCGTGGGCTGATCCTTGCCGTTCTGATCATGGTGTGGGCGCTGCGGCTAGGTATTTTTCTATTCCGGCGCATCCACAAAGTGGGCAAGGACAAGCGGTTTGACAATATTAAGACCAGTTTCTGGGGATTTCTTTTTTCCTGGACTCTTAACGGTGCCTGGGTGTTCATAACCTCTGCAGCCGCCCTGGCCGCAATGACCTCCATGAGCTTCCGGCCGCTGGGAGTGTGGATGCTCGTCGGGCTTATGCTGTGGATAACCGGATTTACCATCGAGACAGTAGCAGATAGGCAAAAGACCCGGTTTCGCCAACAGCCGGAAAACAGGGGCAAATTCATCACCTCTGGTTTGTGGTCGCGCAGTCGGCATCCCAATTATTTTGGCGAGATTTTGCTCTGGATCGGCATCGCGGTGATCGCGTTCCCGGTGCTGGTCAGCTGGCAAGCAGCGACGCTGGTCGCGCCCCTGTTCGTGATTTTCCTGGTTACCTGCGTGAGCGGCATACCCATGCTGGAAAAAGACGCCGAGGAACGCTGGGGAAACGACCCAGACTATCAGAACTACAAGCGCAGAACCCCTGTCCTGGTACCTAAGCTTTTGTCCGGTGTCCACTAGGCAGACAAAGAAAAGCCCGGCTTACCGCCGGGCTTCGTGATACCGAGTCGGTGCTGCGGATAGACGGAAGATTACCAGACAATCACTCCGGCATGCGCGCTGCGCGAATTTCGATTTCCACCAGCCATCCAGGAACCACTAAACCGGCAATCTCGACAAAACTGCGCACCGGTTTCATTGGATTCTCTTCAGTGCCAAAAAACTGCCGGTAGGCGCGATTGAAGCCGTCGAAATCAAGCAGTCCAAACTCGTCCGCGACTGCGAAGGCCCGTACCTGGACGACATCACTCATGGACCAGCCCTCTGCCTCCAATGTCTCCTTAAAGCGATTAAAGGTATCGATAGTTTGCGTCGCCATGTCACCCATACTGCCGTCGGGCCGGCGGCGGGCACCGGAGCCGCTCAAGTAAAGCGTCTCGGCTCCGGGCGGAATTTTAATCGTCGTGTAAAAGTGCCGGCCTTCGCCCTTGCGCTCGATCGTGCCGGACCCTGTGGCGGCAGCACTGGCGGCGGGCATGCTTGCCTGAGAATCGCCGGCAGCCGA
>JGI12048J13642_10052288_pt1 | contig 11431 bp, 5 predicted proteins | sample ElkSlonscriptome_16_FD_13642 | JGI IMG/M metagenome (IMG submission 13642) | reverse complement strand
CAAAATAGCCAATTGAATATCCTCTCCGGGCTCTTGGCTCAGGTAGATGTCAATTTGCGCTGCCAACGGTGCCCGGTCGGGAGCGGTGGCGCCCCGATAGTTGCGCAGCTGAGTGCGGTAGGCATCCGGAACGGGGAGTAAAACCGCTTTTTGCGCAAGCGTCTCCTCGTTTAATACGCGCAAGGGGCCCAACTGATCCATTATCCAAAAGGAACGCCCCTGGGTAGCCACTACCAGGTCGTCTTCAGCAAACTGCATATCGGTAATCGGGGTAACCGGTAAATTCAGCTGCAAAGGCTGCCAATTTCTGCCCTGATCGTAGGATACATACATACCAAACTCCGTACCGGCAAAAAGCAGGTCTTCGCGAACGGGATCTTCCCGCACCACGCGCACGAAATGGTCAGCCGGAATGCCGTTCTCTCCGTCAGTCAGTTGCCGCCAATTGGCGCCGTAGTCGTTGGTGTAAAAAACATAGGGCGCAAAATCATTTTCCCGGTAGCGATAAACGGATACGTAGGCCCGCCCTTCCTGGTGGGTTGACAGGTGAATGGTGTTCACCGTTCCTCCCCGCGGCATAGCCGGTGGCGTAATGTCGGTCCAGGTAGTTCCGTTGTCGCGGGACAGGTGCACCAGGCCATCGTCGGATCCGGCCCACAAAACACCTGCCTCCAGGGGAGACTCTTCAAAACTGAAAATCGTCGTATACAACTCCACTCCCGTATGGTCGTGCTGAATGGGGCCACCCGGAATATCCTGATACGCATCGTTATTGGTGGTCAGGTCCGGGCTGATCACTTCCCAGGTTTTACCGCCATCGGTTGTGCGGTGTACGTACTGTGAGCAGTGGTACACCACCTCCGGATTGTGGGGAGAGATCCGAATAGGTGCGTTCCACTGAAAGCGGTAGCGAATATCACGCGGAGCCGTACCATCGTGCATTTGCGGATAGGCTACCACATCCCGGCGGTGCCAGCGTTCGCGGTCGAAACGGGTGATCTGGCCAATGTAATTACCGGCGTAAATGATATTCGGATTACGTGGATCCACTGCGATGTGTCCGCTCTCCCCGCCGCCTACGGAAAACCACTCCTGCTCGGGCACCTGATCGGCCTGGGGCAGGCTGGGTACCGACAGGGTTGAATTATCCTGTTGTGCACCGTACACGCGATAGGGCCATTGATTATCGACCGTTACCCGGTACATTTCGGAGGTAGGCTGGTTGCGTTGCGTTGTCCAGGTTTCGCCACCATTGAGGGTAACGCAGGCTCCCCCGTCATTCCCCTCGATCATGATCTTGGGGTTATCCGGATTGATCCAGAGGGCGTGGTTATCACTGTGGGGCGTACCTATCCGCGAGAAATTTTTACCCCCGTCGATGGATTTGTAAAAACCGACATTGACGGCATACACCGTATGCTCGTCTTGCGGATCGGCAAAAATGCGATTGTAATACCAGTGCCGTTGCCGCAGTTCGTGTTCCCGATTGATCCGGGTAAAGCTTTTACCACCGTCGTCTGAACGGTAAACACCCCCTTTGGTCTCCTCTGCGGTTTCCTGAATGACCCAAATCCGCTTGCTGTTAACCGGGGAAACAGCAATTCCAATCCGGCCTTGTAAGCCATCGGGCAGGCCTCCCGACAAGCGGGCCCAGGTGTCACCTCCGTCGGTAGTTTTCCAAACACCTCCTTCCTCACTACCGTCGATCAGGGTCCACGGCTTGCGTTCGGCGGTCCAGAAACCAGCATAAAGAACTCGTGGATTATTAGGATCCATAACCAGGTCAATGGCACCGGTCTTATCACTGATGTACTGTACCTTCGTCCAGCTTTCGCCACCATCCAGAGATCTAAACACGCCCCGCTCCGGATTCTGGCCAAAGACATTACCGAGGGCAGCTACGTACACCACATCCGAATTATCCGGATGTACCTGAACCGCGCTGATCTGACCGGTTTTTTCCAAGCCCATAAGCGTCCAGCTATCTCCGCCATCTGTACTTTTATACAGGCCTTTGCCTGCCGAGACATTCCCCCGTGGATCGGCTGATCCCGTTCCCACGTACAATACGTTGGGGTCGCTGGGTGCCACGGTAATAGCTCCGATAGAGCCTACGGCAAAAAAGTCGTCCGAGATATTCCCCCAGGTTTGCCCCGCATCGGTAGTCTTCCATACACCACCGCCGGTGCTGCCAAAATAAAAGGTGAAAGGATGAGCTGCGTGGCCGGCAACGGCCGTAACGCGTCCGCCCCGGTAGGGACCGATCATCCGGTAATCCAGGCCGTGGACCTGGTCCCCCGGCAGTTGAGCAAAAGAATAGGGCATGCCCAAATACAACATGCCTAGTACTAGCAGAATGGTTTGAGTTACTTTCATTGTTGAATGATCCTGATATATATCGTTTACGAATAGTGTCCTTTCACCGGCGGGGCAGTGTACCCGCTGCGGAATCAGACATCTTACTTGATTTTATAAAAAGTGTATTGCGGGCCGTTCAGGTCGATGGCCTCGACCTTGCCTTCCCGATCCACCAAAAAGCGAATATAGTCATCTCCAAATCCCGCCATTCGATAATCACCGCGAAATACATCGTGGTGCCAATGGGTGAGATCTGCATAAGAGGTACGGCCCAGTCGGGCAACCAATTGATCACCGTCGGTATTGAGGGTAATCTCAATCGTCCCCCACATATCGTGCGAGTAGGTTCCGGTGTACTCCTCCAGGGAAAGAGTGGGCTTAGTGTCCCTTTTCCGCTTTGCGCGCCAATCGGCCGCTTCTTTTTCCTGTACCACGGAGAACCCACTGTACAGATCTTTTACTTCCGCACTCCAATCGCGTGGCTGATCACCAAAGCCAAGTACGTCGAACACCCGGTACATAATGGCATGGCGAACTTCTGCATGATCGAGGTTGCCAAATACATATATACCCAGCTTCCTGGCAGGTAATAACCCGCAAATGGCAACGGTTCCGTTCAGGCTGCCGGTGTGGAATTGTACGGCCTCTCCCCGGTAGTCGTGTTGAAACCATCCCAGTCCGTAGGAAGTCCAGGTGGGCTTAGTGATTTGTACGGTCGGGTAAAACTGATCCTTGGGAATCAGGGCCTGGGGTTTGAACAACTCGGCCCAGGTGTCGGGTTGCAGGATCTGTTGTCCGTCGACCCGGGCGGTATCCAGCATGAACAACATCCAGCGGGCCATATCCTCCGCACAGGACCAGCTGGCACCCGCAGGTGCAATGGGATCGGCGATCATATCCTCGATGGCCAGTATCTCGCCATTGACGTACTGATGCGGACGCGTCCGGTTGGAAGCTTCCATGACGCGCTTGCGAGTCGGATAGGTTCGCTTGAGCCCGATGGGTTCGTACAACCGCTGCTCCATAAAATCAGCCCACTCCATGCCCGAGATCCGTTCGATCACCATTCCGGCCACCAAATACATGATGTTTTGGTAGGTATATCCACCGCGATAGGGATAGGCCATGGGGGCCATGGCGATCCGCTCCAGGATATCTCTTTCTTTAAATTCGCCATGCACCCACAGGTAATCCGCATTTCCCAGGCCAATATTGTGCGTAAACAGATCGCGAATACGAACGGTCTGAGTCAGATAAGGTACCGACAGCCGGAATTCGGGTAAATGCTTTACCACGGGATCGTCCCAATCGACCAGTCCGGCATCCACCAGCGTACCCATGGCTGCCGCAACGGTTGCCTTGGTAGTCGATGCCATAGCGAACAGCGTCTGTGCATCTACCGCATCGTCACTACCAATTTCCCGCACGCCAAAGCCTTCGGCCAGCAAAATCCGGTCGTCCTGCACGATGGCCACGGCTAACCCGGGGACTTCCCAATCCGTTCTGGCCTGCTCAATGTATTGCTCCAGGGCGGTAATATCCTGGCTCTGGCTTTCGCCAAAAAAGGGAACAAATACTACACAAAACATCCATACGGTACGACGCGAAAAATAGCTCATAGCAGAATAATTCATTGGTCATTTTTGGAATAAAATCAGCGCTTACTTGTTCATTCGAACCCCGGTCCCTTAACAAACCTACCGGGATATTCCCCGGTGTGTTCTCCGTCTTGCAACACCTGTGTACCGTTGACCCAAACGTGGATCACGCCGGTAGCATACTGATGTGGCTCCAAAAAGGTCGCATGATCGGTAATCGTTTCCGGATCGAATAATACCACGTCGGCTTTATAGCCGGGTTCCAGGCGCCCCCTTTTCTGTAGCTGCAGGCGTTCGGCGGGTAAGGAGGTCAGTTTGTATATCGCCTCTTCCAGCGGAATAACTTGCTCCTCACGCACGTATTTCCCGAGCAGACGGGCAAAATTGCCGTAGGTTCTGGGGTGGGTTTTTCCATCGGTCCAGGGTTCTTCGGCGGCTGGTGCACCGGCATCCGAGCCAAAGGCCATATACGGTAACTGTATCTGTTTTTTCACATTGTCTTCCGACATTAAAAAATACACGGCTCCTACCCTGCTGCTGTCCTGAATGACCAGGTCCATGGCCGTCTCTTCGGGTGATTTCCCCCAGTCGGCCGCCACTTCCGCCAGGCTCTGTCCTTCGTATTTATCGCGCAGCTTTTCCGTTTGAAAACTCAACAGCACCTTATCGGGACCGGCATGGAAATACAGGTTTTCCCAGTCCTGCGCATTGGTCCGCATCTCAGCGGCTAGGCGCTGGCGAATCGCCGGATCCTGCAGGCGATCGGCCCAGGCCTTATAACCTCCCTCCTGTACCCAGGGCGGCATAGCCGCGTTCAACCCGGTAGCACCGGCAATATAGTTGTACATATTCGTAGAGATATCCAAACCTGCCTCGCGGGCACTGTCAATTTTGGCAATAGCCAGATCCATCTTCGGCCAATTGGTGGTACCACCGGCCTTCAGGTGGTAAATCTCGGCGGGAATATCAGCTCCCTCGGCAATCTCGATCACCTCATCAATGGCTTCCAGTAAGTTATTGGCTTCGGACCGCATGTGGGTAATGTAGCGCCCGCCGTAAGGGGCAACTGCCTGACAAAGGGCAATCAACTCGTCTGTCTCCGCGTAAAAGGCCGGGGCATAAATGAGGGATGATCCCACGCCCAGGGCACCCTCTTCCATCGCCTGGCGGGCCAGGTCCTGCATACGTCCCAACTCTTCTTCCGTGGGCGCCCGGTCTTCGTATCCCAATTCGTGGATGCGCAGCGTAGTCGCTCCTACAAAGGAAGCCACATTAACGCCCACACCCTTATCTTCCAGGTGTTGAAGGTACTCCCCAAGGGTGGTCCAGGGCATATCGTACTGATAGAATTCGGGTTGCTGCCGGAGACCTTCCTCTGCTTCGGCACGCATGGTCTCGTTCATGGGTCCCATAGTCCAGCCTTCGCCCATCACCTCCAGGGTAACCCCCTGCTTTATATCGCTCATGGCCCGCGGATCGATAAGCAAGGACTCCGTGGCCCAACTCAGCATATTGATAAAGCCGGGGCTGATGGCCTTGCCTTCGGCATCGATCTCCTGCTCTCCGCTGGCATCAGGTAAATCCCCGACGGCGACAATGGTATCGGCATTGATGGCCACCTTGCCGGTAATGGGGGCATTTCCGCTACCGTCATAAATGACTGCGTTGGTGATCAACAGGTCATACGTGGTTCCGGTGGGTTGGCAACTCCACGTTAGTAATGAAAGGAGGCCAAGGAAAATAATGTTTGTTGGTTTCATACTAATCATCAAGTATTTGGTAGTAGGTAAGGTCAGTCCTGGGTTCTACGCTCAAAACCTCCCTGCCCGCCGAGCTCGTGATCCCTGCCGAATCTTCAGCGAAGGCAGGCAGGGCGCAGGCGGGAGACCTGTTAATTAACCTGTTCGGGGATGATCAAGCGACTGACTTGCTTTTCCTCGAGCATTTTATTGAAGAGAGGCAGTTCCTGACGCATCACTTCTTCGTAGTCGGCGACAATACCATTATATTCCTGCTTAAGGTCTTCCAGGCGTTCCAGGGATCCGCCGGTTGGACGGTGGTGCCCGCGAGCGACCACACTGTACAAGCGCCCGATGTGGTTGCTGAAGACTCGCGGATAGTTGATATTATCCTGACTGGATTCCGCTTTGTTTTGAATGATCTGATCTTCTACGGCGGTCAATTTTTCGCCTATCTTTTCGGCCATATCCATGAGTTCTTCACCGTGGCCCGCGCGTTTGGCCAGCTCTGCCGTGGCATTGATCTGTTCCCGCAGTGCCCGGATGTTTTTGATGCGTTTATGGGAATCGGTGATCATTTCGGCAATCTCCTGAGCCACTTCGAGCTGTGCCTGATAGTCACTTTGGGAGACGTGCCCCCACCGGGGATCTGCCTTGACCTGCATGGGCACACTAGCCTCCCAGTCACCCTGAGCAGCCGTCACCGTGTAGGCCCCCGGCACGGCCGTGGGACCGTAGGGTGGATTGGAAATGACCATTGTCACCAGATCATCGACTACCTCCGGACCTTCGTGTCGCAGATTCCAGGTGAGCGCGTTCAAGCCTTTTTTAACCGAGATCCGGTTACTGCGGTTTTCCGCATCGGTCGACAGGGTGCGCACGACGGTCCCTTCCCGGTCGTGAATGGTCAGGGTAAGGGGGTCATCACCGGGCTCTTCTCCTAAAAATAAATACATATTGGCATCGTAGCCATCCACGTTGGTACGAATAGCCGGACGGGGTTCGAACAGATGCCGGTCAGCATTAACTACCTCACTGCTCCATTGATGTAAGGGCGTCAGATCATCCAGAATCCAGAAGGCCCTTCCCTGGGTGCTGAGCACCAGGTCCTGGTTGTGGACTTCCATATCCGTAATCGGCGTATAGGGCAAATTCAGTTGAAAGGGCTGCCAATGATCTCCACCATCCACGGTGAGGAACATACCGTATTCTGTTCCTGCATACCACAATCCTGCGCGGTCGGGATCCTCTGCTACCGTCCGTACGAAGGCTTTTGCCGGAAGGCCTTCCCCTACATTGGTCCACGTCTGACCGTAATCAGTAGTCAAAAATATGTAGGGTGCAAAATCATCGTAGCGGTAGTTATAAGCGGCCACGAGAGCACGTCCGGGGGCATGTGTAGATAGTTCAATCTTATTGATGGTCGCCTCGTAGGGCAATTCCTCCGGCGTAATATTCGTCCAGGTATCGCCTCCATCGCGGGTAATGTGTAAGAGTCCGTCGTCCGACCCGGCCCAAAATTCTCCCTGGCGATGTGGTGATTCCTCAAACGCAAAGATAGAAGCATACACCTCCACTCCCGTGGCATCATGCTGGATCGGACCCCCGGGAATATCCATATAAGCATCGATATTGCGGGTCAGATCCGGGCTGATGCGCTCCCAGGTCTGTCCGTCATCATCGCTACGGTGTACGTAATTGGAGGTGTGCAGCACCACTCCGGGTTCGTGAACTGAGGTGACAATGGGGAAATTCCACTGCCAGCGATACTTCAGGTTACGCATTTCGGTACCCTCGGTATAGTGCGGGTAAGCCGTCACCTGGCGTACATGGCCGGTGGAGCGATCCAAAATGGTGATTTCACCACTGTAGGTCCCGGCCCATACCCGATCGGGATTATCGGGATCGACGGCCACATCGGCCGATTCGCCCCCACCGATAGCCTCCCAATGCTGGAAGGGCGTTACACTGCCCGGGTCGTGACTCGGCACACTGATGGTGGAATTATCCTGCTGCCCGGCGTACAGCCAGTAGGGAAAGCGATTATCGACCGTAACCCGGTAGAATTCAGAGGTGGGTTGATTCAGTTGGGTCGACCAGGATTTACCGCTATTCAGGGTGACATTAGCGCCCCCGTCGTTGCAATTGATCATAATGTTGGGATGTTCGGGGTTGATCCATACACCGTGATTATCGCTATGGGGTGTTCGGACCCGGTCAAAGGATTTGCCCCCGTCGATGGATTCGTAGAAGCCTACATTAGAGATATAGACGGTATTTTCATCGGTGGGATGGGCGGTGATATTCGAGTAGTACCAACCGCGCTGACGCAGATTGTGGTCGCGGCAGACGCGGTCCCATGATTCACCGGCATTATCGGAGCGGTACACGCCGCCTTCCGCTTCTTTTTCGGCCTGAATAATAGCGTATACGATCTCCGGATTGGCCGGGGAAACGGCCACGCCGATGCGACCGACTAATCCTTTGGGTAATCCGCTGGTAAGTTTGGTCCACGCCTCGCCTCCATCACTGGTCTTCCAAATTCCCCCATCCGGGCCCCCATCGATCAGGGTCCAGGGTTTGCGCTCGCTACGCCAAAAAGCCGCGTAGATCTCTTTCGGGTTGTGGGGATTCATCGACAGATCCACCGCTCCGGTAGAATCATTGAGGTACAGGATCTGTTCCCAGTTTTCACCACCATCGCGAGTGCGGTATACGCCGCGCTCCTCGTTCTTGCCAAACATGTGCCCTAGCGCTGCCACGTAGGCCGTTTGCGGATCATTGGGGTGAACGATTATCCGGCCGATCTGCCCGGCTTCGGGCAGGCCGATGTGATTCCATTTTTTTCCGCCATCAGTCGAGGCATACATACCAATACCCGCCGAAACATTGCCGCGGGGAGCCGCCGAACCGGTACCTACGTAGATCACCGAGGGATCGGAGGGAGCCACGGCGATAGCACCGATTGATCCGGCTTTAATTTGCCCATCGGCCATAGGAATCCAGTTCTGGCCGGCATCATCGGTTTTCCAGACACCGCCCCCGGTGGCACCCATCCAGAAGGTGAACGGTTTGGACGGGATGCCCTCAATAGCCGAGACGCGGCCACCGCGGGTCGGACCAACCGAGCGGTAGTCCATACCACCCAAGAATTCGGCAGGAATTTGAGCGGGCAAGGCAAAAACAAGCCCGAGCAGTATGAGGCAAAGGGTCGTGCGTTTGTTCATCGTTTTTATTTTGGAAGATAGCTTTTTTGTGAAAAGCAAAAAAACACCCCCAATGTCCGTGCGGACACCGGGGGCCGATCAGCGTATTAGCCAACAGTGCAAAATTATGGCCAGACGGCCAGTGTCATTGCCAGTTTGTGCAGGCCCTGACTGTAGTAATTCAGCAGGTCCTTATCAAAATCGATCTCTTCCTCAAAGTAGACCTTGGCTTTCCCGATTATATCCTGCCCGCTCTCCGGATGGGGCAGGCAAATAAAGAGACCATCTTTCCTGGCCATATCGGCCTTCTCCTTGTAAATGGCTACAATGGCGCAGGGCCGGGACTCATCGTCGCGGTAAAGCCCCTCGAATACAAACTTGCTCGGAATGGATTTTTTCCATAGCAGGTTACCCGATGCATTGACAAAGGGAAATTCAGCCAGCGTACTCCAGGAGTATCCGTCTTTATCATCAAGTCCCTTTAACAACTGCTCTTTGTAGCCGTAGGTAACGTATAAATATTCCTCATCGGTGGTCTGGCTTTTTACCGAAAGGCAGGTAGTTAAAACCAGTCCACACATCCATAATAGTTTCAACATGGTGCCGGGCTTAATCGCGTTCGAGTCGTAATTCAATATCCAGGCCTTCCACCGTGGTTTCCAGGTCGAGGTCATTATCACCGTCGCGATCGAGGTCCCATTCTTCGCGGGAAATATCCTTGCCCAGGAAAAACCCACCAAGCCCTACGAAAATGAAGTCCTGGATGTTGTAGGTCAGTTCCAACTCGTCCCCGTCGTCATTGACTTCCCAATCGCCCGTCATATTGAACCGGGTGCCATTGAATACAAATTCCAGGTCGAACTCACCATCGCTCTCGAACTCGAAAGCCATGTTAGAGGGGGCATTATTGAGGCCCTCCACATTGGCCACATCGACCGACCAATCCCCTTCCAGCCAATCCTCAATGGAGGGTTCATCGTCCTTACAAGCGACCAGAGAAAGGCTCAGCACAGCCAGTAAAACAAAAGATTTCAAACAGGTTTGCATGTTGCATTGATTTAAACGTGATCAATAAATAGTACCTGGTGTATCACGTCCCTTACGGACCCGATATACCGCTTCCGAAAAGTTTAGGCTTTGCCCAACCTTTTCGCGCGAGTATATACTCGACTCGAAATGGTTTGGAAATCCAAACCATTCCGTTGTCGGTATAACCATTCCTTGCCGACCACCATAAGGCAGCCGTTGATCCCCGTATTACCAATGCGAAATCGTCATAGCACATTCCTGAAACCGATCGTACGAACATACTTCGGTCAGGGCACACAAGTGGTGCAGCGCCTATTTTTTCCCTATTACCAAATAATTGGAGTTCCCGATACCGGATAGTATCGGTGGCGAGCGTATTGATACCTATGATGTGAAAATGCTCGCTGTGACATGTGAATATACAAAAATCTGCGAATTCAGTCCACGCGCCAGGATTTTTTGACAGAATTTGGCTTTCGCCCAAAGGCAACCGATCCATTTTTTTATTTTGAAGCGGATTAATATGAAAAAACTATGAATCAACGAACCACTTACCAATGGTGGGGGGTCCTGCTGGTGATGCTGACTGCGAGCCTGCACACTGCCACTGCCCAACCTACCACCTCATTTGATGAAACCCTTTACGAAGGTATGGAGTGGCGCCTGGTCGGTCCCTTTCGGGGCGGACGTGCCGGCACCATTACCGGTGTGCCCGGTCAGGACCAATTGTACTATATGGGTACTGCCGGCGGCGGTGTCTGGCGCACTCAGGACGGAGGTACAACCTGGTCGTGCATCTCAGATGGCTACTTCGGAGGCTCCATTGGCGCCCTGGCGGTCGCCGAAAGTGATCCCAATGTGCTATACGTTGGGGAGGGGGAGCAGACCGTTCGCGGTAACGTGTCTTCCGGTCGTGGCCTGTGGCGCTCCACCGATGCGGGGAAGACCTGGACTTCGATCGGCCTGCCGAATAGCGAACACGTGGGCCGCATCCGCGTGCACCCCCAAAACCCCGACCTCGTGTACGTCGCCGTCATGGGCAACCTCTGGAAGCCCAACGAAGAGCGCGGACTCTACCGCTCGCAAGACGGAGGGGAAACCTGGGAAAAGATCCTCTACGTCAGCGATAAGGCCGGCGCAGTCGACGTCGTACTCGACCCCAATAATCCGCGGATTATGTACTGCGGCACCTGGCAGATCAAGCGCAACGGCTACCGGATGGATTCGGGCGGTCCGGGCAGTAAGCTCTGGAAAAGTACTGACAGCGGTAACACCTGGCAGGAATTAACCTTCAACGATGGCTTACCCACCGGCGTCTGGGGAATCGTAGGTGTCACCGTGAGCCCGGTCAATTCGGAGCGTGTCTGGGCTATCATCGAAGCCGACGAGGGAGGCGTATTCCGCTCCGATGATGCCGGCGAAACCTGGCAGCGTACCAGCGGCAAACGCGATCTGCGCCAGCGCGCCTGGTATTATTCGCGCATCTACGCTGACCCGCAAG
>JGI12048J13642_10030153_pt1 | contig 11432 bp, 10 predicted proteins | sample ElkSlonscriptome_16_FD_13642 | JGI IMG/M metagenome (IMG submission 13642) | reverse complement strand
TCCGACCATGTTATTTGCTGCGACCAGTCTATTCTCGCCAAACCCATCATCGGCACCTTGCTTAACAGTGCTTTCATGGTCCATAACAAGAGAAAAGAAACTGTTTGGAGGAGAATTATTGGTCATAGTTTTTCCTTGAAGTGCCTATTTACATTTAACTATTCATATTTCAAAAACAGGTTTTATAACGCCAGTTCATCAATATCTTCGGGGAATAAATCAAGAGTTAACAAATAGGTTGGAATTGATGCTTTCAACATGACACCTTGCTTGTCCATCAATGCCACATCCTCTTTTTGCTCCAAGGCCGTGGCACCCACTGCCTTGGCCACTCTCAGATAAGCAACCAGTTCTTCCAAACCAGACCTCAATGGATTCTTTGCAGCGAGCCCAGCTATCGACATTGGGCCATGCTCTTTAAGAGAGTCGAAAGTCTTGTATGCTATCTCCCTCACTTGAACGGCGTCCAAGCAATCGAGAACGTGAGAGCCTGGCTCCCGGCTGTTCGCATTTTCTTCCACCCCTGATGTATCCAGCTTGTCATCAGGGTTTCTTAAACGCATAGATTCAGGCGACTTAATTTCAATAGGGCCGACAGGTAGGCTAAGCATAGTTTCAGCTTTTAAATCCACATCGTCATCACGCAATACAACAGCCTGTCTTTCGAGTTTTGACAGCAAGCGATCAACGGCCTGATTTTCAGCCGCAGCGCCGCTTTCAATATATGAACGAAGCCCTTCTTCAGTACGACGCCTGATCCGAAAGACCCGATCACTTTCGCGGCTTAACTCTCGCATGAGTTGATTCAAAAATTGTTGCTGACTGCCCGATAGTTGCTTAGCGACCGGTCTGCTCAGGATACTGCGAAGCTGCTCACGAAATTCCATTGATCTGTTTTGATCGCAGAGCAATTGAAAAAATCCCTCAAATGCGCTTCCCGCTTCAGTGGTAGAAAGCAGTGCTTCTTTCTCCATAACGGATAAAAGAATATCGCCACGAGACGCATCTCCCTCGATTATTTGTACTCTCAGGTCTTTGTCTAACCGCCTGATTTCGTCTTCCACCCGACGAAAATCACCCGTTAAAACAGAGGCGAGCTGATATATCTCTCGGATACGTTCCCGCTGCTCAACCTCGCTTAGCTCAGGTACAACCCCGGCTTGGAGTGCGTCTATTTCTCGCTGAATCTCTGCTTTTTTACTCGCTAGTAAGGTGACTCGTTCTTCTACATTAGGGCTTATAGCAACGGCCAAGTCGCGAACCGCTTGCTGGACGATACGCAAATGCGAAGCGGTAGTTCCAGAGTTTCTTTCATCCAAGCCCTTGCAGAATCGAAGCGCCATCTCACTGGCGTCTGTCTTGGTTAAAGAATCGTCCATTTCTCGCAACCAACCGTTTCTTATCCACTGGTTCAGATAAGTTGCCGCTGAGGTTTCTGTTGACCAAACACCCAATTCACGGCTGCGCTCAATGTCTGCATCCAGCATTATTCGAGCACGACCGTATGGAATTTCACTTTCTTCAGAAAACAAATCAGCAATGAAAGCCAGTATATAAGGCGCATTGTCGGCTCTTAGTAATTTCCATGCGGCATTCTCGGCGAATAAGCGTCGATACGTTGCTTGCAAGCCCTGAAAACTCAACTCACCTTCCTCATAGCACCTTCCTCAGACAACCACTTTATTCATTGGCAACTAGTTAGTGCTCATCCAGAAACGCCAGTTTTTGATGGGCACTAAGCGCAGCACAAGGAAGTACTGCCAAAATCGACCGCCTAAGCGATTGATTTTGCGAGCAAAGTAAAATCGAAATTTTACTTTGCGACTCGGCGAAACGGCAAGGAAGCCGTTTCAGGATGAAAACTAGTCATAATCAATATCAACATTGTATAATCATCTTTTTGATGATGTCAACTACCATTATTGACACACATAACACGTCAGCATTATGATCCATGATAAATTTGAGCAGCACTCTATGCGCTAAGCAGTATCATCAACTTAAATATCGGTGATTTGACGCAGGTACAACCAAACGGTGACCAGCCCTGCCGCCTTTTTGTCGTAAGCGACTAGCGCAGGCCACCTCTGAATAAAATGGGTAGCAATTGTTTTGACCTCTTTTTGTAAAACAAAGGTTCTCAAGCGTTGATTGAAAACAGAACATTAGAAGACATCAGCCAAGCGCAGCAGGAAAGGCTATTTCATATAGACTTTAAGCTACGTTTTTTAGGTGCTGTGAACAGAAATGACTTGGTCAGTCGGTTTGGCATTAAAGCTGCCGCTGCGACTCGCGATATTTCTTTATATAAAGAGCTGGCGTCGAAAAATCTTATCTACGACACAAAAGCTAAGACCTATATCGAAGCCGAACAATTCAAGCCCCTGTTTGACTATCAAGGGAGCCAAGCCTTATCGGCACTATGCTATGGACTGGGTGACGACTATGTATCAGGAAGCAGGTCTTTGGTCACCGCGGAGTCGCCAACTCAACTCAACTTTCCAAACCTGGATGTGCTGGCTGAGATCACTAAAGCTATTCACCAGAAAAAGGCTCTTAAAATAGCTTATCGGTCACTTTCCAGCGGTTTGAGCCAGCGTGAGATTGTGCCTTTTGCTCTGGTAGACAATGGTCTTCGCTGGCATGTGAGAGCCTTCGATCGCAAAAGAGAGCGGTTTACGGATTTTGTCATTAACCGGATAGCAAAACCAAAATTGCTCAATACCGAAATAACAAAGCCAGAAACCAAAGAAGGCGATATTCAATGGAACCGCATTGTGGAAATGCACATCGTGCCGCATCCACGCTTAGAGCACCCTGACACCATCGAAATTGAATATGGTATGGAGACCGGCATGTTAACAGTGCAGTTAAGAGCCGCTGTTGCCGGATATGCATTAAGGCACTGGAATGTCGATTGCTCTAGAGGTCACACACTTTCTGGCCCAGAATTTCATCTATGGCTTAAGAATACTCAAACCCTCTACGGGGTTGAGAACTTAGCCATTGCTCCCGGTTATCAAGAATTACATAGCTGGTAACATCAGGATCGAAAGGAACCAAGCAAGGTGGGACTCAAAGCATGTTCAAATTTTATATGATAAAACAACTACCTAAGCGGCGGTAAGGAGCCACACCTCCATCCACCAGATTAACGCAATACACATCCCAGCTTCTCTGGTCGCCATGAGTATCCACAGCGAAAATCCAACTCGGCACCATACCCATTTCCTCATAGCTGCAATGATAGAGTGGCTGAGTGGCATTGTGATAAATCCCAAGATAGCGATTGGCCCGATCCATCTGGGTCGCGATTGTATTCGCCCGGTTCATTGCGCCTTGGTTAGAGTTGTCATTCGAATGCAACATCACGGGTTTATTACTGTTAGGGTCTTTAGCGATTAAGAACGAGCAACCCGAAAAAGGCCCACTGAAAACAGCCCGGGCACCGGTATCCAGCTCCATTCCGGTGCAACAGTTCTGCCCCCATTGGAGAAACCGAATGGGGGATGGCATATTGCCTCCACGGCTGATCGTCACCGTTCCATCCTCACTAATCACTTGAGCAACCCAATCGGTTGCTTCATATCTCAATAGACTGTTATCCATAACATTGGCTGGCATAACGTTAGGGCCATAGCTGCCCATTACCGGGGTTTTCTTTTTGAATGAGCTCGCCAGGGTCGCCATGGTGTCGAAAATGATTCCAGTATTGATATTTGCCATAACAAGTCTGCTCTCTTACAGGTGGGAGGGAAATATAATAGTTATTTGTCCTTACTTAGGCGTCATTCTGTGTTGTTAACCTTGAATGGGATGACAAAAAGTTACTTTATAAATCGCCAATACTCTGCGGCCAAAATTCAGAAGTCAGCAAACAGGAGGAGAATTACAATCCTGGCTCAGTAACCGGAAAACACAAGTTTGGTTAAGGATACAAGTCAGAGTAGTTCACTTTTTTCGGCACAAACCATTAACCGCTAATCTGGTTGCCAGCCTGAAAATCATTCAGGGCCAGCAGGGTGCGGAAGTAAAACTGGGTGATATCGCTGAGATCATCAGCGGATTTTTCAGTGAAAAATATAACGTTAATTTTAATTGGCATCTCGCTGCTTTTTTAAATCAGAAAAAATACCCAGGATGATGGTTTGGCCATTCTGGCAGACGTACAAAACTTCATTGCGGAACAACAATTTTTACCGCCGCAAGTGTCGCTGGCGCTGACGCAGGATATGACCAGTATCATTTAGAACCGCATCATTCCGAAACGCCTTGCCAAGCCGACCAAAAGACATTCTGTCGTGTAAATCCATTAAAGAACCACCATTGGGTTTTACACTGTAACAGCTTATTCAATACACCAACTACTTGTTAGTTTTCGAATTCCCACGGCATAGGACCAAGGAGCCCACAAGAATTTTCCAGAAAAATCTTGATGGGTCTCCTTTGGTCTGCATCATAATATGGCGAGAAGCGCTGCCGATATTGCGTCCGCTCCTTCGTCGTCACCGAGTGCATCCGCGAGAGTGGATACTGCACTTTTACCCTCTCTGGCTGCCCAGGCAGTGGTATCGAACACTGTGGTGATACCCACATCCAAATTTTCGGGGGAGAACATCACGTTGAATGTTCTCATGGCCTGAAAATTATCCCAACTGCCAAAGCCGAGTGGGTCATTGAGGTTATTCAACATCCATTGAATGGTATCACTTGTTCCACCATTCATAGCTGCAGCAAAGTCCCTTGCGGCCTGCAGCTGGGCTTGCAAATCCGCGCCCGGAAAGTCAAAGAAAAGGTGGGTGTTCGAAATATAGCCCCGCCATTTGCCTGCTACTTCGTAAATCGAAAATTCAGCCATACTCACTCTCCCATGGGTTAATTATGTCGAGCTGTTGATATCATTACTAATATTTCAAGATTGCCGTGTGAAACGGTAGGTGTGGCTGTGATTTTGAACTTCTTAAAGTCTGGCCATATATAGGGTTTTGACTGGTCGGCAAGCCGCTTTGTCCAATGCATTTGGCCATGCTGGATGTTCTTGTTGGTGCCGATACCCCAGTAAGGTCTTTTTCCTATGGTTAAAAACTGTAATGGAGCCGTTGCAGTAACGCCAAATAAGACTTGCCAATCCGGTGTGTACCAAAAAATACTGGCGTGGAAATTACCGCGGACATACCAGGGTATGAACTCCTGGGTGACCCAAAGTACCTGCTTTCCGCCCATCGACTTCAAGACACTGCCTGGCGCTTGCTTGACTGTCTTAATACCCTTCTCAGAAGTCACATGGTAATGACCATGAAAATCAGACGCGGTCAAATTTAGAAAAGTCATTTTAATCGTCATAGTGCTTATTCCCAGTGATTGAATGATTGTCGTTAAGAAATTTCAGTGTTTTCTGTTTCTGCACTATGAGTTCCCCAGGCAGGGAAAGCGGTTCAAATTATTTAGTGGTTATTTTTAGCGATTAGATAGGGCGTTATATTTCCGGGCCGGCCGTCTCGATCAGGGAACAGCCAAGGTAGCAGACACGCCAAGCCTCGGTGAACTGGAAGATTGCATGAGTATCGTAAAAAAACTATTAGAGGCTTGATGTTATAACACGTACATGACAATCCATTAACTATGTAACATCTTACTCATGACACTAGACAGTTTTCATCCTGAAACGGCTTCCATGCCGTTTCGCGGAATCGCAAAGTAAAATGTCGATTTTACTTTTCTCGCAAAATCAATCGCTTAGGCGATCGATTTTGGCGGTACTTCCTTGTACTGCGTTAGTGCCCATCAAAAACTGGCGTTTCTGGATGAGCACTAGACAGGACATTACCGGTTGTATGGTCCCCCGGATCGATTACAGATTGCGTGAACGTTTTTTTGGTAACCGGGAGCTGAAGGCCAATGAGATCTACTCCGAAATCTGGCGACGGGACTCTGCTGATGCGAACCATCAATCGTGGAATATCGAATCTGCGGTTAGCGTGCGGAAAAGAGTCACAGAACTGGTTTTCCCCATTGAAGGTAAAATGAAAGATGAAACCATACTGTTGGTTTCACATGGTGATCCATTGCAGTTACTTCAAACCGCCTTCATCGGATGCGATACCACTCTGTACCGATCGTTACCCGATTGGGAAACTGCCGAGATCAGGGATTTACAAACAATTCATGGCAGACCTCTGAAATTTAGTCCAGGCACTATTAAAGAAATTGACTTTCAGGTGCAAGCAGAGAGGATACTGCCCCTATGGGTTGGGTAGTTTATTAAGATGACTGTAACGGTCCATACATAGCCTGCTAAATATCAGGTTAGTACTGGACTATCAATGACTCAAGAGGAGAGTTAGAACCATGTTGATAAAAATGGTTATCGGGCTTGGAGGCTATTTTGTCGCAGTCCTCGCAGCACAGTCAGCGATTGCAGCCATTGACTGTGAAGGTACACTTAAGATCGGACAAATCCAAGGTTCCAGCCACGTATCCCCTTACAATGGTGTGGAAGTGGAAACCTGTGGTGTGGTCACTGCTGTAGCTTCCAATGGGTATTACCTTCAAGACCCCGCCGGAGACGGCGATATCGAAACTTCGGACGGCATATTTGTGTTTAAAACCGGAGAGCGTCCTGCTGTGGGTGATTTTCTTCGCGTGAGCGACGTGGTTTCAGAATCTATCCCAGGCGGCCCGGGCACCGGCAATCTTTCCATTACTCAATTGAGTTTCCCCACCATCATTGCCTCGGAGACCGGTCATGCCTTACCCAAACCTGTTGTCATCGGCCAAAGTGGGCGCATACCCCCAAACCGTAAAGTGATCAGCAAAACGGAAACTAATCCGGCAATCAATCTGCAGAAAGCTGCTGACGCGGCCACAAACCGCTTCAACCCTAAAAAAGATGGTATCGACTTTTACGAAAGCCTGGAAGGCATGCTGGTCACCGTTGAATCTCCGGTTGCAGTCTCCGCAATTCGTCAGTTTGGCAGTTCCAGCGCCGAGGTCTTCGTGCTGGCCAACGAAGGCGCTGACGCAGCTCCAAGGAAGGCCCGCACTAGCCGCGGCGGCATCAATTTGCAAAAAAACCCGGATAATCTGGGGGACCAGAACCCTGAGCGGGTGCAGATTCAGTTCGATAGCACCTTGTTCGGTTCTACAGATTATCCAGCTATAAAAGTAGGTGACCAATTAAGCGACGTCACCGGGGTCATGGGTTACAGCTTTGGCAACTTCGAAGTCAATGCCCTGGGGCCAGTGAAAATTTCTCCTTCACTCATCGCTCAGGAAACCACTTGGGTCACCAACAGCCACAACCGCTTGACCATTGCTACCTACAACATTTTGAATCTGAGCGCGGACGATTCCGATGCTGATCAGCGAGCAGAAGTGGGTCAACAAATTGCGGTAAATTTGCAGGCACCGGATATCATCGCGCTGCAGGAAGTACAGGATAACAACGGTCAGGCTGATGAGGGAGTACTTGACGCTTCTGCAACCTTGCAGGCCATAATCGACGCTATCACCGCTGCTGGTGGTCCGGAGTATGCCGGATTTGATGTGGCACCGACTGTGGCAACGACCGATGACAACCGCGACGACCCAGACACCTTTGGAGGGGTTTCTTTTGGTAATATCCGTAATGCTTTTTTGTACAACCCAGCACGTGTCAGCCTGATTTCCTGCACTGGTCTAAATCGGGATGTACTGGAAGGGCGGGGTGTGTCTGTGGAAACCGCGTTTGATTTCTCCCGTGATCCGCTGGAAGCGGTGTTTGATTTCAATGGCGAAGAGGTAATCCTGATCAACAACCACTTCACCTCCAGATTTGGTTCGTCTCCAATATTCGGCGCTATCCAGCCATTTATTCAGGCAGGAGAGATTGATCGTGAAGAGCAGTCACTGGCCATGAATGAGGTGACACACTGGCATATAGAGCAAAACTCCTGCGCAAATGTGGTGATCTTGGGGGATTTGAATACCTTCGAATTTACTAATGACCTGAAGGAAATCCTGCCAGGCGTCGGCAAAGACAAGGTGCTGTACAACCTGGTGAAACGCAATTTGGATGACAACAACTACAGCTTTATTTTTGAAGGAAATTCACAGGTGTTGGACCACATTTTTGTCACCGGCACTTTGCGGAGGGGTGCTCGATTTGACTTTGTTCACGTTAATAATGATTTCCCGCGCCGCTTTGACGACGTCGTGGGCAGCGATCACGAACCTTTGGTAGCCAGCCTGAAATTTGGTCGCAAATATTATGAAAAGCGCTCTGGGGGCAACTGTAGAAATAAAAAGCACTGACACTGGTTTTTTGCCCAATCACACTGGCAAGCATTAGATGGCCAGGGTGTGGGTGGCGGTTATCACAATGTTACCGTCACCGCGGCACTTCTTACCGATGCCATAGGATCGTCAAACAAGCGTCAATTTTACACTTTAGTCTTCCCGGCAAAGATCAGAGCTCACCATAAGCGGCATAAATCCAGGTGATATGCTGATATTGCTGTTAGCAGGCGAAGGACCAAAAATCATTATCCTGTCATAGGATTATAGTGCCAACAACCCAAAAACAGTCGACTGCTGAAAACGATCTCTATATGCTAGTTGCATAACTTAAAAATAAAAGTCGCTTTGGCTTACCAATTTTGAATTAACGTATGGAACAATTCGTTCAGGAAAAAGATTCAATGCCGATCGACTCAAAGGATTTTACCGAGACTATTGGTCTTTGTTCATCATGACCTTTTTGCAGTAGCGCTCCAGGAAAGCCCACGAAGCGAAGCACGATTACTTATTCTGAGCCCCAAAATAACCAGCAGCACGCCAAGCCAGATTTGAATTGAATAGCTTTCTTTGAACCAGGCTATCCCAATCAACAAACCAAACACGGCGGCAACCGCGCCTAACTGGCTATAGAAGACGGGGTCTGAACGTTTTTGCAGTTCAAATGAGCACCAGAAGGTAATGGCTGTCAGCCCTCCTTGCAGGGCAATCAATACCAGCGATTTAAACGAATACCCAGGGCCAACCAGCTCAGTTCCATTCAGTGTTGCCAACAGTGCCAACGATGAAGCCGCTGCAAGTAACGTAGCTGCAGCAAGTGGCATTGACTTGATTCCTTTTGGCCACGCAAGCGAACGAAAAATATTACCAATGGATAGCATAATTGGAATGACTAACCCCAAGGCATACCAGATAAAGTCCCCGGCCCCGAGTTGTTCATTCCGCTGCAGAACAATCCAGACGCAGGACATGACGGCAATCAGCATACCAAGGAACCGCTGAAAGTTAAGTCGTTCCAAGCCGATTGTCACTGCGATGAGCAGAGTAAAGATGGGCGGTAAGGCATACATAATACCGGTAAATCCCGAGCCGATTTTGTTCACCAGAAGAAAAGCGATAACATTGGGAATCGCGATCCCACTTAAACCACTGACGGTGCAGTAAAACACTATTTTCCGATCAAGTTGCACTCTGTCTCGTAACGAAGACAAGAGAAGAATCGTTCCAGCAATGCAGGTTTGCCAGAAAGCATAAGCAATGGGCGGTATCCCCAGCGATGTCGCTTGTTTTGCTAAAGCCAGCATTAAGGCAATTAAAAAGCCATTCATCGCCAATAACAGTAAAACAGGGTGTGGACGTTCAGTTGGTCTCGCCTGCCGATGTGGTTTCATGTTTGCGTCTCCATTGGTTGATGGTTCAAACCAGACACTGGTTCAAGATGCCAATGAAGCGAAGTATGAAACTTTATATTTGCTTTTAAATGGGCGTGAATTGAACAATACTTGTTCCATAACGGAAATTATATAAAGACTTGAATTCATGGCGACAGATAAACTGAATGCAATGCGGGTGTTCAGAAGAGTGGCCGAACTGGGCAGTTTTACCAGGGCGGCAGATGATCTGGACATCACGGCTGCAACGGTCAGCAAGCACATTGCCTTCCTGGAACGGCATCTGGGCACGCGACTCATTCATCGCACCACAAGACGTATGAACCTGAGCGATGCGGGCCTTAATTTTTTAACCCGCATCCAAGCCTTGCTTGATGACCTGGAAGAAGCAGAATTAGAGATCAGAGGCCTGCAGGCGACACCTCGGGGCAGAATAAGAGTGAATGCCCCGATGTCCTTTGGATTAACGCACGTCGCTGAGGCGATTGACGGTTTTCTCGTTCAGTTCCCCGAGATACAAATCGACCTGCAACTGAATGATCATGTCATTGATCTTGTGGAACAGGGTGTGGATGTTGCCATTCGTGTACGCAGTCAGTTGCCGGATTCCAACCTGGTCGCCAAACCCTTACGAACGTCCCGGAATGTGATTTGTGCCAGCCCCCGCTATATGAATGGGAAAACTGAGATTACCCATCCTTCGGATCTGGCCGAACACAACTGCTTGCTGTACTCACTGCATGACAAACCAAATATCTGGACGCTTGGCGACGAAGATATTCAGGTAAGCGGAACGTACAAAGCGGATAGCAGCCTGGCACTCAGAACAAGTGTCTTGAACGGCCTGGGTATTGGATTCTTGCCCCGTTTTCTGGTTCAGAATGATATTGAGAATCACACCCTGATTCCCTTATTGGAAAATTTTTCTCCGAAAAGCCATACGGTCTATGCCATTTTTCCACCCGGTAGAAAGCAACCCAGCAAAGTAAAATTATTTATTGAGCATTTGGATACGCACTTCGGTCATAAACCCTACTGGGAATGAACTTGAAAGGAGCGGCGTTGAGCTGCACAGCGAGCAGATTCAACATGGACAACTTTTCCATTTTGGAATTTATGTGATTCCATTATGACTGTTTTTTCAGCATATTAGTATGCCGTAATGTGGCATCTCCATTCACAAGGAGACCACCATTATGAAACAACTACTCCATGCTAACCTTGCCGTCAGCCAATCATTTCTTGATTTGACCCTGAAACCAATGCTGTCTTTTCTCGTGGTTTTTTCAACGGCCATCAAAGCGCAGGAGGTATGTGATGCCGCGCCGTTGAGACTGATTACCATTCCGTATCTGCGTTAATAGCAAGGTGCTCACTTTTTAATTTGTTCTTAACGAGGAAATCACTATGGATATACAAGCAGCTTTGAACTGGCGTTATGCCGTCAGAAAATTCACAACTGAAAAACTTCCGGATACACGGGTACGCGCTCTACTGGACGCCACCCGAAAAAGTGCCTCTTCGTATGGCCTGCAACCCTACAAACTGATTGTCATTGCATCACGGGATATCAGGGAGAAACTGCTACACGTTTCATTTGGACAACAAAAGGTACTTGATTGCTCCCATCTCGTTGTGTTTGCAGCGCAAAGGAACGTAGGCGATGATACCGTCGATCAATACGTGGAGCGATTAATCAGGTTAAGATGTGTGACACAAGAAAGCGTGGCGGACTACGCAAGCCACATGAAAGGCGCTCTGGCATCG
>JGI12048J13642_10360334_pt1 | contig 11435 bp, 9 predicted proteins | sample ElkSlonscriptome_16_FD_13642 | JGI IMG/M metagenome (IMG submission 13642) | reverse complement strand
ATTCTCCCATTCTCCCTTTCCCCCATTCTCCCTTTCCCCAACTCTCAACTACCCCGGCATATCCGCTAGTTTCTGCCGGTCGCGGATGGTGATGGTACCGTCGATAATGTCGATGTAGCCGTCGTTCTTGAATTCGGTGAGCATACGGATTACGCTTTCCTTAGCCGTGCCGACAATGCGGGCCAGGTCGTCGCGCAGAATGTTTATTTCGTCGTTATCCTCCTTATCGCTCAAATAAATTACGGCATCGGCTACACGCTTGCGCACCGAATGATAGGCGAGGTGGAGGAGTTGTTCCTCCTTCTCAGAAATGTTATTGGCGAGCATCTTGATCAACTGGGAGGTGACGTCCCGGTTGGCGGTGAGTAGTTTATTGAAATCCTCCTTGGGGATGAGGCTGAGTTCAGATTCTTCGAGCGCAGCGGCTGATTCCGAGTATTTATCGTCTTTGATGAGGTCCACGTAACCGAGGAAGTCTCCTTCGTTGTGGACACTGACGATGTATTCCTTTCCGTTTTCGTTGGTTTTAAAGGCTTTGATTTTACCCTTTTTCACGAAGTACAGGTAGCGGGGGTATTCGCCCTCTTCAAAGATGAGTTCCCGCTTTTTAAAGGTCTTTGCCTTGCGCTCCTTGCTCAGTTTTTGCAATTCCTGGTAGCCGCGGGCTTCGTTGATAAAGGCGGAGAGTCCCTGCTCGGTCTGGTCAAACTGATTTTTCAGCCGATTGCTCTTGTCTAGCCTCGTTTCCACGACCGATAGCAGCTCGTCTTTATAGAAGGGCTTGGTGACGTAGTCGTCGGCTCCGAGGTTCATACCCCGGCGGAAGTCGGCTTTTTCCGCTTTAGCGGTCAGGAAAATAAAGGGGATAGACGCCGTTTCCGGCTTTTTGGTGAGAATGTTGAGTACTCCGAATCCGTCGAGCCGGGGCATCATAACATCGCACAGGATCAAATCGGGCTGGTGTTCAATGGCCTTTTCCACGCCCACCTTGCCATCCTCGGCCAGCACCACCGTATACCCGTACAGTTCGAGGATCTCTTCCAGGTTTTCCCGGACATCCTCATTATCCTCAATAACCAAAATGGTTTTGGAATCCATAATAAGCGTTGTTTGTTGGCGAAGCTTTTGCGACAGCTTCTTATGTTTCTTGTCGTTTTGGTAGCCTTACGGCAAAAGTAGTTCCTTCCCCCGTACGGCTTTCAAATGTGATCTGGCCACCCATCAAATCCACGTATCGCTTCACTATATTCAACCCCAAGCCGGTGCCTTGGATATTTTCGACATTGTGCGCCCGGAAAAAACGGGTAAACAGGTGTTGTTGCTCTTCCTCGGGAATGCCGATTCCCTGATCGGTCACTTCCAGGCGTACCAGGTCGTCGCCCATATCAATGCGCAGTTTGATCGTTTTTCCAGCTTCTGAATATTTGATGGCATTAGATAGCAAATTAATCAGCACATTCTTCACCATTTTGGCATCCAGAAAAACGGTGTCCTGCGGCCCCTCGTAGGAATAGGCTATGTCCTGGTCACTTTTCAAAATGCCATGCAGGTCATCCATTACTTCCCTACTTAGCTTATCCAGGTCGCAGTCTACGGGTGCGGGACTGATAGCCCCTTCTTCCAATCGGCTCAGCGACAGGAAGTCATTCAAGATGCCGGTCAGGTTGGATACGGCTGATTTTATGCGTTTCGTGTGTTTTTCCCGTTTGGGTTGCTGCTCCTCTTTGCGGTAAGCTTCGACCAGGTCGGCTGAGGAGAGGATGGTGCTCAGGGGCGTCCTGAATTCGTGGGAAGCCATAGAAACGAATCGTGATTTGAGTTGGCTGAGCTCTTTTTCAGCTTCGAAGGCTTTCTGGAGTTCCCGTTGATTCTTGCGGAGGGCTTCCTCGGCCAGCTTCCGCTCCTTGATCTCAAACTCCATCTTCTTATTGATATTCAGAAGTTGGTTGACGGCTGAGGCCAACTCTTCGGTACGCAGTTCTACCCGTTGCTCCAACTGGCTATTCATCTCTTGAATGCGTTTTTCGGCCTCGCGTTGCTCGGTGATGTCGACGCCCGATAGTAAGTTTATCGCGACCTCTTCCTCCTCGTTCCATACCAGGGCATTATGCCAGGCCATCAACCGTATTTCTCCCTTTTTGGTAACTACAGAGCTCTCGAAGTATCCGCCCTTGGCATCAGGATTTTGCAAAAAAGTATGGAACTCCTGCCGCTTTTCATCACGTTCCGCTTCGGGGATGACCAGGTCAAACCAGTTTTTTTGCACTACCTCGTGCTCCGTGTAACCCAGTATTTCACTTCCCTTGCGATTAAAGAGCGTAATCTGTTCGTTACCGTCGATAGCGACAAACAGGGTGTTGGCCACGTCCAGATACTGTTGAGCGCGCTCTTTTTCCTGGTTTAGTTCCCGTTCGGCATTTTTGCGATCGGTGATGTCGATGCCCGAGGAGATCATGCCGATCACCTCGAAGGTCTCGTCTACCAATATGCTGTTTTTCCAGGCAAAATCCCGCATGCAACCATCGTGGCGCACCACCTTGCTTTCGTAGGACTCGATGAGGTCGATGTCCTCCGCCATCATCTGCCGAAAGGCCGTTTCCGCAATCTCGCGAGGTCCCTCAGGGTAGACCAGCGTAAACCAGTTCTGACCACGAATGGAATCTTCGGGTTTACCCCCCAGAAAGGAACAGCCTTTTTTATTGAGTTCCACGACCTGGCAGTCCGTATTCAATACCACGTTGATGGTATTGGCCATGTCGAAGTAGGCCTTCGTCCGCTCTTTTTCTTCCCGCAGGGCGGCTTCTGCTTCTTTTTCTCTGGTGAGGTCGTGGACGATTCCGGTGAACAGGATTCGTTCGGGCAGTTTCACTTCGCTAATACTCAAACGCAGGGGAAAGGTGGTGCCATCTTTTTTTCGGCCACGGACCTCGCGCCCAATGCCGATGATCTTGGCGTCACCTGTTTTCAGGTAGTTGGAAATATATTGGTCGTGGCGGTTTTTATCGGGAGGTGGCATCAGCATGCTGACATTTTGCCCTTCCATCTCCTTTAGGTCGTATTTGAACAAACGGGCAGCGGCATCGTTTACCATTTCCATTCTCCCTCGATCATCAATAATAATTATTCCGTCCGTAGCGGTCTGAATGACGGCTTCCAGTTGCAGGGAGGCTTCGGATTGCTTTTTAGATCGTACAGGATCCAAGGTTGAGGTCTTTATTTGGTCCTAAAAAAGAACTTTCCACATATATACCAACTGAACAGCCTCTTTGTTTCCACGGACTGTTTGGGAATAGAACGCCGATAAAATAGGGATTTCTGGGAAAAGTCATACCCGCAGGATGATAAAAATCATTAGGCCATAGCGATCAATCAAACATCTTGCACCCATGTACTCGTAAATCCTCTAGGAAAGGGTGCTCATTCTTTTTTTATTCATTAATCCCAGCCACAAGCGCTGAACGTATGAATTCAACTGATAACAACCAGCAAAAGGCGACCTTGCAGTTGCTTGGCATCGGATCGTCCGATGACCGGGCGCTGATGCAGAATGTCCAGGAGGCATTGCAGCAGTTGTCTATGGACATGGCTGTCGAAGAAATACGCGATATCAATGCTATGCTTGAGTACGGGATTTCCGGTATTCCGGCACTTCTGGTGAATAATAAAGTGATTTTCCAAAAAGTGGTGCCCTCGGTTGAGGATATCCGCATAGTTTTGAGTGTCCTGCTGGGAAAGTCGGAAACGGCACAGTCTTCGTACCAACGAATTCTTGTGCCGACTGATTTTTCAGCAGCTTCCGTCAGTGCTTTTCGCTATGCCTGTGAACTAGCTGTTCCGTTGCAGGCCCAGGTTCACCTGGTGCATATTCACCAGCCACCCATTGATATGGGCGGTACGGTAATGGGCTCTAAGGCACCCGTCGTTCTGCATGAAAAAGAGGCGCAGTTGGAGCAGATCATGGATGTTCAGAAAAAGCTTTCGCCAAACGCTCGTAAGGTGCCCGTCACATCAGAGGTGATCGTTGGTTTTGTGGTGGATGAATTGCGCCGGGCTTCTGCCCAAGACACTGACCTGGTGGCGATGGGTATGACCGGCGATAACGGGTTGCTGGAGAAATGGCTGGGCACCACCGCTACGGAGCTGAGCCGTCGGGCTGCCTGCCCGGTATTGTTGATACCCAATCAGTATCAATACAGCCCACCAAAGGAGGTGGTCTACGCCAGCGCCTATGCTCCCGGTGAGGAACAATTACTACCCAGTGTGCTGGGTTTCGCCAATCAGTTTGAGGCAACCCTCCATTTTGTGCATATCGAAGAGGTGAAATCACGGCCTACTTATAGCGCGCAAAAGGTCCCTGTTTTTCTGCCCCACGACGACCATCAGATCAAACTGCAATTATCCACCGTAAATAGTAAAGATGTGCTAACCGGACTGGAAAAGTACAGTAGCGATCACGAATCCGATCTGTTGGTAATGGCTACCCCCCGCCGGTCGGCTATCGGCGACTTCTTTCACCGCAGCACCACCCGGAAGATGATCCTGCAAACGGCAACCCCATTGCTGATTATGCACTACGAGCGGAATTGATTTCTGTTGCATCTTGCCAGTGACGGGAAGCTGGCTTATCTTATTGCTGAAAAAGAAGTTTTATATTCAGGTCTGGTTAAAACGTAGAAGCCTGGCTCTCTTTTGGTGACAACCCACCCTCTGGTCCCTCTCTTTGATGAAGGGAGGGAAGGGCACTAAGGAAAGGGAGGCGTACTGTGGAGAAATGTTCGTAAGATGAACTGCAATCAGTCTCTGAAAAGACTCCCCCTTCCATTCCCAAAAGGGAAGGGGGGCGGGGGATGGGTTTTGCAACCGATCGCTATGAAAAAAATACTCGTACCTACCGATTTCTCCGAAAACGCTCGCTGGGCCGTCGGCTACGCTGCTCACCTGGCTGATGCCCTCGGGGCACAAGTCGATGTATTACACGCCCAGTCAGTAACGACGCCCACCGGCGTATACGGCCAGACTTCGGAATTCGTGGAACGCAAATTGCGGTCGGACATGGCCGACCTGATTCGATGGATGGAAGCTCAGACCCATCCCGAATTGAATCCTCACCCCCGCATTGTAACCGGTCATCCCGAGGATGCGATCCTTGAATTATCCCGGGAATATGATCTGATCATCATGGGAACTCGTGGGCAGAGCGACGTAGAGCGCTGGCTATTTGGCAGTACGACTCAGGCGGTACTTGGCCGCCTGCAGAAACCATTGCTGGCTATCCCACCCTCCTGCCGGTTCGTGAAACCGGAGAAAGTAGTATTGGCGCTGGATGAGGAAGGTGTGCAATCGGTGGGCCAGGTAGCCTCCCTGGTCCAGTTACTACGTCCTTTTGCGGCGCATATTCTTGTATTACACCACGACCAGGGAACTGACCGGACCGGACTGAATGGCAGGCTCGATGAGGCGTTTGCCGGCCTGTCGTTCTCTCGCCACTACGATATGGGGGAGGAGGACCTCTGGGAAGCTATCCGGTCCTTTACCGATCATGAAAAAGCACAGCTCATCACTATGATCCGGCGTCGGCGCACCGGTCTGGAGCGTTGGTTCGGGCGCCACGAAACCAGCCGGATACTGAATCGTACCGATCGGCCCTTACTGCTCATTCCCGAGCACAAACCAGTCGATGCATGATCCCCAGAATGCACCTAGCCGTGGGCCTGTGCCTCGTAGGTATGCTCCTCCACCTTCAGGTGGCCAGGGGGCAACGGAGCGATTGGCTGGAAGCCCTGTCGGTAAATGCGTCGCTGGGCCTGCAGGAAGTTTCTAATGACATTCGCCTCGGTTGGCAGGCGGAAGCTTTATTGCGCAGCCGACGGTTGGGGTTTGGTGTCTTTACGGCAAAAACCATTGATGACGCAACGCTGGGATCACGCCTGAACCTGCGATTCGGCGGTTTCGTTTTGCGGTACGAGCAACCCGTATTTGCGGGCCTCTACGTGTGGGGCGATGGACGCCTGGGCTGGGGACGCCTCGATGGATACTCCGGTGACGACGAGCCGGAGCCCGATATTTTTCAGGACGGCCTACACATTCAGGCGTTGGGAGTGGGTATCCGCCTGGAGTTGTTTGGCGGCTGGTCGGTGTATTCGGCATCGGCCTACCGATGGGCCGGGGTCCCTAGTTCCGGTCAATCCTCCGTCACCGGCCTAAGCACCCTGCGCCTGGATGTAGGCCTGGAATGGGCCTGGCAGTGGGGCAATTCTGATAAAAGTCAATAACCCCGGTGACCTTCCTCACCCCAACGGCCTCCCTACTTAAGTAGCTTTGGAATAGTACCTGCGCAATGATTCACTATTGAATACACCCGGAGGTGCCAATCCAACAAGTTATGAAAAGCAAATTCCTATTCGGTATATTCATGTTGGTTGTATCCAGTTCACTGGCTTTAGGTCCGGTTGATATGCGACGCGTAATGTTGCAGTTTGACGAGGCTTACATCCCTCTTTGGTTTTTTGCGGAAGCTGGAGATATGGAAAATGCCCAAACAGCCTGGGCTACTGCCGACCAACGCTGGCAACGGCTGGAGCGAACACTCTATCTCGTTTTACCGGAAGGCGTCTGGGAAAACCACTTAGAGCGGACGGAGGGCTGGTTGGCTGATGCCCAGATAGCCATGGACGCCAATCGACTTGATCTGGCTGCTATCTCCCTGGAACACGCCCGGTTCGAACTGATCGCTTTGCGTAAATCGCTGGGTATGGCGGATTACTTCCCCGATCAGCTGTATCAGCTACACGCAAGCCTCGACCTGCTGGCCGAGATTGCTGAGGATCCCAAGCTGTGCCTGCTCGAATGGAATGAAGTTGAGCACCTGATACACCGGGCCATTTCGGATTGGCAGCATACCCAGGCAGTACCTACGGATTGGATGCATAAACCCGACGGCAAGGTCGGGGCCACTGGGTGGACCGAATATTACGAACACATTGATTATGGATTCCAGGCTATGCTGGCAGCTCACGATACGGGCCAGCAAGATATTCTGGCCAAGACCATTATACGAACGGATGCAGCGGTATTAGCCCTGATCTACGCGATTGGAGAACCCCGGCCCGCTGCGGTATTTTACGCTCCCGCCCCTGCGGTGGAAGAGCAGAACACTTCCAAAACTTTTTAGTCATGAAAGCAAATAAGCCAATCCGCTCCATTATGACCACCGAGTTGGTCACTGTGAGCCCCGAAACCACCGCCCGTGAAGTCAAGGATTTATTCGATAAAAATAGCTTCCACCATTTACCCGTGGTCGCCCCTGGTAATAAATTGCAAGGGATTATCAGCCGAAAAGATGTGGCCAAAGTAGCGTATGTGTTGTCTTTGCGCACCAGCGGTAAAACCTATTCGGAAAAAGAATACAAAAGATTGACGGCCTCTGACCTGATGACCCAATATCCATTGTCGCTCGATCCGGATGATACCATCGGCCTGGCCGCAGACATCTTCCTGGCCAATAAATTCCACGCATTGCCGATTATCGATGATGATGAGTTGATCGGTCTGGTAACTACCCACGATCTGTTGAAATACAGCTTCAATAGCAATGTATCCGAAAAGGTCGAAGAGGCTTACGAAGAATGATAAAACCTGCCGCCATGGATGTTAATCAAGCAATCAAGCACGTTATGTCCGCTCCGGTAATTACCGTGCGGCCGGATGATACCATGGATAAAGTCCAGCGTATCTTTGAGGAGCAAGTAATTCATCACTTGCCGGTCGTCGAAGAAGGAGGCCGGGTGGCAGGCATGATCAGTAAGTCGGACTATTTGCGGTTATTGCATGGTTTTACCCTGTTCAAAGCCCGCAAAAGCGAGGACTACAATCGTGCTATCCTCCGGTCCCTGCTCGCGCATGAGGTGATGACACGTCAGCTTGCTACCCTGCATCCCGATGATTCTTTGGGCATGGCTGCCGGATATTTCAGAGAAAATCGTTTTCATGCCATTCCGGTAGTAGATAGTGATAGTAACCTGCTGGGTATTGTGACCACCTACGATCTCATTGCTCATGCTTACCGGGATACGGGAATAGCTACCTGAATGTAGCGAATTCCCCGATCACCCCAAGGCCATTCTGCTAACGTGGAATGGCCTTGGGACTGGTTGGTATGGAATGCAAAAGATTTTGCCCCGAATACTTCCAAACCGCTTGCAACTAATGCCCGGACGCTTACGTTGTACACATCTGGCATACTACTAGACATTTTTATATTCGGGGTTCGGCTGACGCTCAGCCCTTTCTGATAATCAAGAACTTAAGCCCACTGGATGGCGGGTTGCTGATATATCAGGCCACAGTTTCAGCTATGGTGCCCTGATTCTTCAAATTGCTTCTTACCTTTTGCCGGGGCAGAGCCTCCTGGCGGTTTCCCCGGTTAAACCACAAGCGAACTGTACACACTATGACGGAAAACAATATACCGACCTATACCTTCGAACAAGTGGAAAATGACTTGCTCGACGTTCAGAAATACCGATTATCCAACGGATTGACGCTGTTCATGAGTGTAAATCCCACTGCTCCCCGGGTTTTTACCAATATTGCAGTGCGGGCCGGCTCTAAGCAGGATCCGCCTGAAACGACCGGTCTGGCTCACTATATGGAGCATATGCTCTTTAAAGGAACCAGTAGTATCGGTACCACCAATTGGGAAGCGGAAAGTGCCTTGCTGGAGCAAATATCTGACCTGTACGAAGCACATCGCGCCTCCTCCGATCCCGATGAGCGCGCCCGCATCTACCGGGAGATCGACCAATTGAGTTTTGAAGCCGCCAAACTGGTAGCTCCCAACGAATACGATAAACTGGCTTCCTCCATCGGTGCCAAACACACCAATGCCTATACCTGGGTGGAGCAAACGGTATACATTAACGAAATACCAGCCAACGAACTGGAACGCTGGTTCAAACTCGAAGCCGAACGGTTCCGGATGATGGCCCTGCGTCTGTTTCACACGGAATTGGAAACAGTATACGAAGAGTTTAACATCAATCAGGACCGCGATTTTCGGAAGGTCAACCAGACTATTCGCAAGGAATTGTTCCCGACTCACCCGTACGGAACACAAACTACCATCGGTTCGGCGGAGGATCTCCGCAATCCTTCCCAGAAGAATATCCAGCAGTATTTCAAGACCTATTACGTACCAAATAATATGGGTATCGTCCTGGCCGGAGATTTCGACCCCCACCAGGCTGTACAGCTGGCTGAACGTTATTTTGGAGGCTATTCGTCCCAGGATATACCACCTTTTACCTTCGATGAGCAACCACCACTGTCCGGACCCGTTTATCGCGAAGTCTACGGGCAGGAAGCGGAACACGTGGTGCTGGCCTGGCGTTTTGGCGGAAGCCAAACGAATGACCCCATCATCCTGAGTCTGCTCCAGCAGATGTTGTACAACCAGCAGGCGGGCATGCTCGATCTGCACCTCAATCAACAGCAAAAGGTGCTGGAAGCTGAGGCCTGGGCCTGGTTCTACGAGGACTACTGCGTCTTCGGTATGTACGGCAAACCCCGGGAAAACCAATCCCTGGAAGATGTGCGCGATCTCTTGCTGGCCGAAGTGGAGCGCTTGCGGAACGGGGATTTCGAGGATTGGCTGATCGAGGCCTGCCTGAAAGATTTTAAGCTGAGCGATCTGAAGAGTTCGGAATCCAATCAATCGCGGGCCGATGCCATGACCACTGCCTTCATCCTGGACGTCGAATGGGAGCGATATACGCACCGTATCGATTGGCTGGAAAGTCTTTCCAAAGATGACCTGGTGGCTTTTGTGCGAAAGCACCTGAAGGATAATTACGTATGTGTTTACAAAAAAGAAGGGGAGGACCCTAATGCCATTAAGGTGGAAAAGCCACCCATTACCTCCGTGGAATTGAACCGGGATGCCATCTCCCAATACGCGCGTGACTTCCTGGAAATGGATACGCCTCTCCTGGAACCGGTCTTCGTCGACTACCAACAGGAAATTAAGGAAACGACACTACATAACGGTCTGCAGCTGCACTACGTGGAGAATCCGCTCAATCCGGTATTTCGCCTGAATTACATCTTTGAGATGGGAAAAAACAACGACCAGAAGCTATCGCTGGCCTTGCTTTACCTGCCTTATCTGGGAACCGATAAATACAGTCCCGCCGAGTTGCAACAGGCCTTTTTTCGATTGGGCCTGCAGTTCGAAGTGCACAATAGCGATGAGCGCTCGTACATCACGCTGCAGGGACTGGAGGAATCCCTGGAGGAAGGCATTGCTTTGTTTGAGCACGTGCTGGCTCATGTACGCGAAAATGAGCAGGCCCTGCAAAATATGACGTCCGATATTATTTCCCGGCGTATGCACGCCAAGCAGGATCGCAACATCATTTTGCGCCACGGATTAGTGAATTACGCCCGCTACGGCGCGAACTCACCCTTCACCTGGCGTTTGTCGCCCGCAGAGTTGCGTTCGGTTCAGGCGAGCGAGCTGACATCCAAAATCAAGGAATTAACCACCTACGAGCACACCCTTTACTACTACGGACAAAAGGATATGGGCGAAGTGGTCCGCTTACTGGAAAAACACCACCGGGTGCCTGCCGATCGCAAGCCAGCGGTTGATGGCCGGACCTTCCCGCAAATCCCGACAGAAACCAATCAGGTGTTTTTCCTGGATTTTCCCATCGTGCAGACCGACGTAATGCTGGTTTCCCGGGGTACTCCGGAATTCAACCTCGACGAACACCTGATGGCCGAATGGTATAATAACTACTTCGGTTATGGCCTGTCGAGCATCGTTTTCCAGGAGATACGGGAGTCTAAAGCCCTGGCCTATTCCACCTTTGCCTACTACAGCACGCCGAGGTTACAAAATCAGGCCCACTACCTGCAGGCGTATGTCGGCACACAACCGGATAAACTGCCGGACGCCATTCCCGCCATGCTGCAAATTCTGAATGATATGCCGGTGGCTCCGGGACAGGCTCACCAGGCCAGGACCTCCATACTTCGCCAGATCGAAACGAGTCGAATCCATCCGGCCAATATTTATTGGTCGTACCGCAGCAAAAAAGATATCGGTCTGGAGCACGATACCCGCCGTGATATGTACGAGCGTATGCAGCGGGGTACCCTGGATGAGTTACTGGACTTCCAGCAGGAATACGTGCAAAATCGCCCCTACAGTTTTCTGGTGATGGGGAGTAAAGAGCGGGTTGACCTCGATTACCTGAGTCAATTCGGGCCCGTCAAAGAATTGTCGATGGAGGAAGTGTTCGGCTACTAAATTAACGTGAGGTTGGGCCTGTGTGATTTTGTAGAATGCAGAGAATCAAGACCCAACCTCCCGGTACAGGGTAGTAAGTATAGAGTATTTGGATGTACGCAAATCGTACTACCTAATACCCTAT
>JGI12048J13642_10606559_pt1 | contig 11450 bp, 7 predicted proteins | sample ElkSlonscriptome_16_FD_13642 | JGI IMG/M metagenome (IMG submission 13642) | reverse complement strand
TACTGTTCCAACCAGAATGCCAATTATCGAGGCAGGAATCAATAATATGATTGTTCGCGAGTCCCATTCGCCCCAATATGCACGCATCGCAAAAACATCACCGACCATCAGCAATGGCAAGGTGACTCCTACGGCTTCCGGTACAGTCATGATCTGGCTTAATGCTGGCAAAATAACCGCACCCGCGATAGGACCACCGATACCACCTTTTGACAGCCCGATGTAAAATCCTACAAAAGCAATAATTAACGCTGTATCCATAAAATCTTTCTCACTTATAATCGCCGTTATTTTCCGGTACAGGAAGGACGCTATCATGACTGAAAACATTACAGCACCCCGCATCATCGTACATGGAGGCGCAGGAAACTGGGAAGGGCGCGACCCCGCAAAAGTGCTTGATGGCATGAAGCAAGCTGTTAATCATGGTTGGCAAGTTCTAATGAACGGCGGTTCTGCATTAGATGCCGTAGAACAAGCAACTATCATATTAGAAGATAACCCGCTATACGATGCTGGCTTTGGCAGTTTTTTAAATGAACTTGGCGAAGTCGAGATGGACGCGCTTATTGTGGATGGTAGTATCTTCAAATTCGGCGCAGTAGCGGCAGTGCGACGAGTAAAGAATCCGATCACATTAGCCCGCCAGGTTATGACCAATACAGACAACTATTTCATCGTAGGAGATGGTGCAGATCAATTGGCGGCAAAACTCGGCATTCCACTGGTGTCAAACCTCGAAATGATTACAGACCGTGAAATGAAAGCATTCAAGGAGCGCCTCAATAACCCTGTGAATGAACCGGGGCTCGGTACGGTAGGCGCGGTAGCCATTGACCCCAACAGCAATATTGCCAGCGCAACTTCAACTGGAGGCATTCCACACAAAAAGAAAGGTCGGGTAGGTGATACACCAATTTTCGGCGCAGGGGGCTATGCAGATAGTCGACATGGTGCCGCCAGTGCAACGGGCATGGGAGAAAATATCATGCGCTATTCACTATCGCGGCAAGTCATTGATAACATCGCCAATGGTAGTTCAGCACAGCTCGCCGGTGATAATGCAGTCGCGACAATTGTCAATCATATCCAAACGCCAGAAATCGGCATTATTGTCATTGATTCTGCGGGCAACCTTGGCGCAACCCATACCACTAAAAACATGCCCGTTGCGTGGATAGATGCTGACGGCAAGACACAGGCACAGATGCATGCCCCTTATAATTTAGGTTGATAGCCTGGTCCTCTAACAACACGTCCTGGCAATGCACCAGTATGTTCGCCATGAGCGAGAACCTGTTCCCCATTAACAAAAACATGCACCATACCGGTAGCATATTGATGGGGGTCAGTAAATGTTGAGTGATCTTGGACTTTGTTCGGATCAAACACCACCACATCGGCGAAGTAATTTTCCTGTAGCTTGCCACGTGCGCGGATTTTCAACACGTCAGCAGGGAGCGATGTCAACCTCCGAACCGCTTCCTGAAGCGACATTAAGCCTTCATCACGTACATATCTGCCTAGAACACGGGCAAATGTGCCATACGCACGCGGATGTACTGGCGTATTGATGAACACACCCTCCGTTGCCGGAGCAGAAGCATCCGAGCCAAAACTCATATAGGGCAATTGCACCTGTCGGCGTAGGTTGTCTTCAGACATCAGAAAATAAATCGTACCTACTCTGCTATCATCTTCAATAATGAGGTCAAGCGCAGTATCTTGTGGCGATTGATTACGCTCAGTGGCGATCTGTGCGAGGGTTTTTCCGGCATAGTGACGTAACTCAGGATTCTTAAAGTAAACCGGCATAATGTTATCAGGAGATCCGGCTTCGTAATAAAGATTTTCCCAATCTTTGCCCGGAAGTGCCATAGCTTCTTTGATACGTGCCCGCACGTCCACATTTTTTAGTCGCTCGATCAAAGAATCATGCCCGCCATCATGTGCCCATGGTGGCACAACAGAATTTAGCCCGGTACCAGCCGCCGGATAGGTATACATATCCGTTGTAATTTGCAACCCATCGGCTCTTGCGGTCTCTATCCGTTGTAAGATGTTATCCAACTTATGCCAATTATGCTGACCGGCAACTTTGAGATGATAAATTTCACCACGCACATTAGCTTCACGGACTGTTTTGAAAAATTCATCCAGACCAGCGTCTATCTCACTACCTTCGCTTCGCATGTGGGAGATATAAAGCCCGTCATAACTTGCAACCACTTCGCAAAGCGCAATAAGTTCTTCGGTTTTAGCGTAAGACCCCGGTGGATAAATCAAGGCAGTAGATAATCCAACTGCGCCTTCTTGCATGGCTTCGTGCACAAGCTGTTGCATTGCCTGCAATTGTTCAGATGTGGGTTGCACATCGTCAAATCCGAGCACATGAGTACGTATAGTAGATGCCCCTACAAACGATGTAATGTTGGGTGCTACACCACGCTGTTCTAAATATTCAAGGTACTCACCAAGCGATGTCCACTCGACATCATATTGAATATCGCCCTGTGTGCTTTTGATATATGTTTTCAGAGTATCATTGAGAGGCCCCCATGATAGCGACTCACCCATGACTTCCAACGTCACGCCTTGCCGAATATCGCTCTGAGCACGACCATCTTCGATAAGTGATTCCACCGCCCAGCTCAACATATTGATAAACCCGGGTGCAACAACTAACCCTGTCGCGTCAATTTCACGGTCCGCTACCATTTTTTCTTGTGGATTAACCGCCACGATGCGATCATCATGAATAACTAGGTCACCCGAAATAGGGCTATTCCCTGAACCGTCGATAATTAAGCCATTTCGAATTATCAGATCTACGGTTGTCATCACCTGCTCCCCATTATGTGCAATTATCCATTACACGATCATAACGCATCAACATTGTTTTTTCGTCAACGGATATAGCCGTAGCTACATTTAGGGTATTAATTGTAACGATTCAAGATCCTCTTGTTGTTCGTCAACAGTTTGTGGTGTTAAACGGGGCAAACAAACCGTAAATATCGTACCCTTACCCGCAAGACCTTCGCTCTCCACCTGTATATGACCGGAATGATTGTCTATGATCGCCTTACTAACAGCTAATCCCAGCCCTGCCCCACCTTTATCACGGCTACGCGAACGATCCGCACGATAAAAACGTTCAAAAACCAGAGGCAGATGTTCTGGCGCAATACCTACACCGGTATCTTTCACCTGTATGCAAGCCGTATCACCCGAAGAATAGCCCTTTACATAAATTGTTCCATCCTTCGGTGTATGATTGTGGGCGTTCTTCAATAAATTATTGATCACCTGCCCAATACGCGTTTCATCTGCATAAATAGGCAATGAGCCATCGATATTGATGACCAGATCAATACCCTGTTCCTCGGCAACGGGTATAAAGGTCTGCGCGAGGCGATCAACCAATTGTCCTAGATCAAGGCGACGTTTTGTCATTGGTAGTTTGCGCGCTTCCGCTTGCGATAGTTCATGGAGATCATTGACAAGGCGACTTAACATCCGCGTTTGATCATATAAAGACGCAACTTCTGTTTTGGACAGCGGATACACATCATCCAAAATAGCACGCAGATTACCCTGTAATACGGTAAGCGGGGTACGCAATTCATGCGCGACATCAGCAACTAGATTACGGCGTAAATTTTCCGCTTGTTGTAAATCAGATGCCATCTCGTTGAATGCGCGTGCCAATTGCTTGACCTCTGTGCTACCACGCACCGCCACACGGCTATCCAAATTACGCGATCCAATTTCATTCGCCGCCTCAGACAAACGACGTAAGGGTGCGGTGAGCGTGCGTCCCATAAAAGCCCCGAATAACAACCCGACCAATGCACCGGTAATGGCTAGTTGCCACCAGGAATCTTGTAACCAGTCGCTAAAAATTATCCCGAGATCAAAGCGAAGATAAACATCTTCAGAATAGAATGCCTGAACACGCACTTGCCCACGAACCTCATCTTCAACCACAATGTCGAATATTTCGTCGAACGACTCACCTTGATATTGTTCACGGTCTTCCGGTTGAAGGTGTCTATTAAATAATTCAGTGCCGTCCGCATCATTGAATGAGAACGTAATTACGCCTGTTTCACTTGGTTGATAGATGCTTTGAATTCCTGCAAGTACCTCAATAACACCATCCCAAGAACCTACAGTCTCATAATAGTTTGTGAGGGAATCAATTGGTCCCGTCTCTTGCAAAAACTCACCACGAAAATCCAGATCATCTACCTTATTCATAGCAACCAGCAAGCTAATAAGCGTGACCAGCATAGCACCCAACATAACAACCACTGCAAAGGCAACGATAAGCCGGAACCATAAGCTATTCATAATCATGCGAAACTTGATTGATTTAAACCGTTGCACTATACGTCTCACAGATGAACATCCCCACCGAGGCGATAGCCCACCCCATACACCGTTTGTACATAGGTCGGTTGTTTTGGATCATCTTCAATCTTCTTACGTAAATTTTTGATGTGGCTGTCCAATGATCGTTCTAAACTTTCATATCCATAACCAAGACTTCGCTCAATCAATTCTGCACGGGTAAAAGCATAACCGGGATTTTGCATCATTGCACGAAGCAATTCGAACTCAGTAGGTGTTAATTCCACCGTGATTCCATCTAACATAACCTCACGTCGATACAAATCCATACGCAATTGATCGACCTGTAAAATCTGCTCACGTTCGGAGCTTGTACCGTTTGCACGACGCAATACAGAGCGCACCCGTGCTACAACCTCTCGTGGATTAAAAGGTTTTGTGACATAATCGTCTGCACCAAGCTCAAGCCCGATGATCTTATCAGTATCCTCTACGCGTGCGGTGAGCATAATAATTGGGATCGATTCAAGCGCATCATCACGACGCATGATACGCGTAATATCCCAGCCATCACGATCAGGAAGCATTAAATCCAATATCACAAGGCTTGGGTGTTCGCGTCGAACCATATGGAGCGCTGTTTCACCATCGTAAGCGACATAAACTGTAAACCCTGCTTGCTCAAGATATGCCCTAACAAGCCGGACGATTTCCTTATCATCATCAACAACAAGAATACGTTGTGAGGTAGACGAAAACATCATGAGTCCTCCCAGATTCATGCAACATTACAGAATTACCTTAATTATAAGCATAAAATATGGAGATTATGTGGACGAATCATGGAATTATACTGCATCAATGCCACAGGGAAATCGGTCAATTTTATCCCGGCAATGGCAACATAATAGAGAAGCGCGCACCGGGGTTCATATTCTTAACTGTAATTTCGCCATGATGCGAATCAACAACTCCACGAACTATCGCAAGCCCCAAACCACTACCGTAATGGTCAATCGCATTTCGTCCCCGGTGAAAACGACTAAAAATCAGGCTCATTTCATCTGAAGGAATTCCGATACCACAATCCTGAATATTTACCTTAACCCAATCATTTTCATTAATCACCTCAACAGATACCGTGCCCCCTGCGGGTGTGAACTTTATGGCGTTATCCATCAGGTTCCGTAACGCGCTCCGCAACTGCTGTTCGTTGCCATGTATTGTGACGCTTTGCTGTGGCAGGCTAAGATCAAAGTTAACCGCCGCTTGTTCTGAACGAGACGCATATATTTCACTAAGCTCTTGTACCACCTTGTTCAGGGATATGGGTTTATGCGGTGATACAGACAAACCCGCTTCGATACGAGAGAGATCAAGCAAGCCGTCTGTCAGCTTTTCCAATCGTTTGAGTTGAGTCCCTGCCCGTTTGATATATCCTTGCCGGATTCCCCAATTTTCTTCATCAATAGCAAGCTCAAGATTGGTCTGAAGCGCGGTAATTGGTGTATGGATCTCATGCGCCGCATCCGCAACAAACCGCCTGAGCGTAAGCACGGTTGTTTCTACCCGTTGCGCCATCTCATTGAATGTCTGCGCGAGCAATCCTAGTTCATCCTCTCGCTGTAAATCTGACCGGGCAGACAGATCTCCTTTTGCCATTGCCGTCGTTACCTCAGTGAGAGACGATAACGGTACCGTTATACGTCGGCTCACACTATAACCGGCTGTTGCCGCAATACCGATAGCCACGATACTTGCCAATGCCCAACCGGATGCAACGCGATTGACGATTAACCGACCATAAGCTGGTCCGTCAGAAAAATCTAGTGATCCGATAACCTCACCATCGGCACCTAATAAGGTTTCACTCACCGACTGATTCGAGAGTTCTATGCGTTGGGTACTGATGTCTTCACTAAACCCAAAGCCAAAAATTGTCCCTGTCGCGGGAAAATCATAAGTGTAGTCGGTATAGTCAATATCCTCAGTGGTAACAGGCGGTGATACAAAATCTAACGGGCTATCGGGGACAGATGGCACAAAATCTAGGGTAATGACTGGCGTATAATAGCCCGTTTCACCACCCCTTTCACGATTCTCGATTGAAATTCCGATAGGCATTTCGATACTTGTACGAAAACGCTGTAAATCAATATAGTCTTCAGGCGCAAGAAAGTAGAAAAAATCTAGCTGTTGCTCCCTATCTGATTGCGTGTCATCTGAAGATTGATTGGGTTGCGCGGAGATTGATAAGCGATTTTGTACATCAGGCACGCCAGAATCAGCAACCACTTCCCCATTCACGTCGTATAATCGAATCCGCACCTGCGACAAAAACGAGTAGCTGGCAATATGTGACTCAATCACTGCTGATGGCACATCATCGTGAATCATATTGACCACAGCACTCTTAATCGCATCGGCATTTCCTGTTAAATAATCAATTTCGCGCTGTTCGTAGTAACTTCGGAGCGTAATTAACAAAAACACGCCGAGTGCCAGCGTGGATAGAAGTGCAATCGCGGCATAACTAATTGGTAATTGCCAGCGTATAGATCGGGGACGCATCGATTTTTACCTCATGATACTAATTTGCTAAACGATAACCAATACCGGGAACGGTCAGAATCATCATAGGGGCGCTAGGGTCAAGCTCAATTTTTTCCCGTAAGCGCCAAATATTCACGTTGACAATGCTTTCATTTTCCACTGTTGCATCATGACCCCAGACAGCATCCAGAATTTGTGCCCGAGTAAGCACCTGCCCCTGATGGCGACCCAAATAAACCAAAAGTCGAAATTCAGTCGGGGTTAAGGGAATAACATGCTCGCCCCGGTGTACCCGCCCACGGCTACGATCAATCACAAGATCTCCGATATAGATCAATTCCGCATTTGAAAATGATAATTCACCGTATGCGCGCCGGAGCAAAGCACGAATTCGTGATAATAATTCACGCAATCCAAACGGTTTGGTAACATAATCATCCGCACCCATTTCCAAACCGAGTACTTTATCCATCTCATCACGTTGTACTGTAAGCATTAATACCGGTTGATGTGACCCTTGTTGGCGCAATTGTCGGCAAAAGTCCAGCCCACTACCATCGGGCAGACGAAGATCTAGGATAATCAAGTGTGGATTGTGTTCACGCGCAAACATCACACCATCTTTCCCGTGATTCTTCCACGTCACCTGATAATCTTCACGCAAAAGACCATCGCGCAAACTCTGTGCGACATCCTTATCATCTTCAATTAATAAGATATGGGTTCGCGAAGACATAGCAAAATCTTTCATGATGGCTACCCTTTGGCATAGTTTATCATATGTCAGAATTCGGTGGCACTCCACAGCAAACACAGCACGGCTCACTGTCAGCGTCATATTGCTCCCGCAAACAGAAAACCGTGCTGATTGTGCAAGTTGTAGAAACTACAACGTCATTCGGTTAACAAGTTACTCGTTCACAACCCAAGCATCAACATTCCATGTACCGAATAATGGATATGGATTGAAGCCATTAACATTCGGTGCCGCCGCATACACCGTGTTCAATGCATATAAGTAGATATACGGTTGTTCTTCCCACAAAATTTCTTGCATTTCATAGGCAATTTCTTGACGTTCTGCAACATCACAACCGGGTACTGTATTGACCATACCACCCAACTCTTCAAACCGTTGGTTATACCATGATGTATAGTTGAAACCAGCACTACCCGTATCATCTACCAGATCAGCCTGTGCGCCAAAGAAACTACGCTGATCGGGATCAAACGGCAGACCACCACGCCATCCAGCAATCGCGGCATCAAACACCTGCGCACCAAGACGATTATCGTAAAGCGTATTGAAGTCTAATGACTGCACGTTGACTTGAATACCTAATTGGGCAAGCTGTGACTGAATAATCACAGAAACATCATCGCGTGGACCACCCGGATTATTCAATTCAAACACAAACTCTGTGCCATCTTCTGCATACAGGCATCCCTGGCAAGTGCGTAAACCATCACCACCGTTCACAATTGAATCACCAGTGGAGACATAACCCGCTTCATCGAGAAGTGCACGGGCGGCATCTTGGTCGAAGGGACGACGCTCAAGATCAGGATGAATAGTGAAAGCCGTCGGGATAGTACCGGCAACCATCGGTGTCGCATTACCATCTAGCGCACCATTAATGATTTCGTCAATATTGATCGCATATTGAATCGCTTGACGCACACGCACATCACCAAATAAGGGGTGACGACCCTGCTCTAAGGGTTGATTCTCGTCGCTCGGCTCGGCTGTTAGGTCAGGTAGACCATCAACAGGATTATTCGGATCTGCGGTGTTTAATGCCATATAATGCCACACACGTCCCGGAGATTCGAAGAATTGGAAACCATTTTCCTGTGCATCACGCAATGTATTGAAATTTGCAGTCGGCTCAAACATCAGATTTGGCTCACCACTTTGCCCACTTAAAAAGCGCTCGACAAGGACGGTTTCATCCAACGTATCTACATAAATCCAACCTTCCGGCACGGTATAAGGACCATTGTTGTCCCAATAGTCAGCATTAGCACTCAACAAAACCGCCACACCGGGGTCGGTGCGGAAGAAGTTAAACGGACCCGCCGTGACAAGTGGATCATCATCGTAAGGATGATTGATAAACTGACTCCAATCATAGTCAAGGGCACCATCTATCGAATATTCGAAAACATGAGACGGTAACGGACGCACAGATGCAAGGCGTGTTAATGCATTACAAGTGGCATTCGTCATCGTAAATTCAATCGTATAATCATCCAATACTTCTGCACTAACCACGTCACGTTGCGTTGGCAAGAAGCTACTTGTCATTCCCAGCGCTTCGCCATTTTCGATAGCATCATAACCGAAATAGACATCTTCCGCGGTGATCGGTTCGCCATCATTCCAGAAAGCGTCCTCACGCAGAGTAAAAGTATAAACGAGACCATCATCAGAAATGTCCCAGGCGGTAGCAATTTGCCCCTGCCCCTGTAAATCGGGTGAATAATTCTGCGTCACAGGATCAAGGGTAACAAGATAGGGCCACAACAACGCACCGGGATCAGAACAATCCACACCGTCACAGCGCACCCAGATTAAAGAGCCAAGGTTCGCCGAGCCGCGCGTGTTCCCGCGGATGACTGAACCACCTTCACCGGGACCCGGCAAATCATCATCTTGCGCCACTACGCTACCCACGCCAAGGGTCAGCAGAAGACCTAAAACTAAACTTAGAATAATAGTACGGAATAGACTTTTCATATGTCCTCCTAAAAAGTAATTAAAAACACAGGCAGTACCTGTACGTTGATTACCACGAAATTCAGTAATCCCACTCTTGTGTGCTCCACAGTAACTTTTGTGCATCGTTCCAGAACAGTGTGGAACACATAACGGAAACAACAGGACAATGTCTCCCCCCCAGCCTCCCCCGATGGAATGGGGGAGGACGGACTTAGGAGGATTGACCAAGTCATAGACGAATGATTAATCGCATCTTGTTTGCTTGATCGCTATGATATGTAACTTTTGGAGATCTCAGAGCAATTACATGGTCATAACAATTTAGAGATGTGGGTTGCGGATGTGTAATTTTGAGGGTGTCGATACGTTGCTTTTAGGGGATGCGTACAAAAATATAACTTGAATCGAGTCTCACGATTCAGTTAAGATTTGGGAAATAACCGTATCTGGATCACAAAAACGACCCTGTTCCAGAGTAGCATCAAGGCTTGATGGTGATAATGTCTCACTCACTAAGGTCAGTAAGGTTTCTAGGTCACGTTTTAAATTGACATCATTAGCGACTTTATGGACCTTCACCATACCAACGATTTCTGCCGCACGTTCAACATCACCGCGTAGAAAGTAAACGTGCGCGATACCTACTACCGCCCAGAACATCATCGCCATTGAAGACATTTCTCGTGATTCTGTTAAGACTCCCAATAGGTATGGAACAGCCTCCTCCGGTTGATTAAGTGCAATATAGATAAAGCCGATTCCCAGTCGCGCATTTAACAGTGGATAACGCATCTTAATTTCGCGTGTGAGAACCTCAGCTTCATGAAAATATCGCAATGCCTGTGTATAATCTTTTAAGTCTTTGTACACATTCGCCAGATTGATCAAAGAGGTAGCTAGTAAACGTCGAATTTGATTCCGTTCAGAAATCTCCAGGCACTGTGTCCAGTAGGCTTTAGCGCCTTCAAAATCACCACTTAAAGCGGAAACTGCGCCAAGGTTATTCAATACATCTGCAATACCAAGTTGATCGTTGATTTCCTGACGAATCTGAAGGCATTGCGTGTAAAATTCACGTGCTTGCTTAAGGTTACCGCGATGCCATTGCACTGATCCCAGATTATTGAGGCTTTTGGTAATTCCCTGCACATTGCCGATCTCACGATTGACGGCAAGGCTCAGTCGCTGATAGTTCTCGCCTGCATCATAATCACCCTGTAAAGTTGCCAATGAACCCAGATTGCCATAGCTCATGCCAAGCCCACGCTTATCATCATGCGCCTCACTAATTTCAACGCTCCTTAGACAATAATCACGCGCTTCTTCGAATCGTCCCAAACGGGTTAAATGATTACTCATCAAGGTCAACGCCCGTGATTCATACAATGGGTTGCCAATTTCAAGCGAAATATCTAGCGTAAGCTGTGCCTTCTCTATACCCATTTGATTTTCGCTAATGGTGAGGTAGCATCGTGATAATTGCAAATTGTGTTGCATGACAGCACGCTTATCGTTCAACTTCTCAGCGGCATCTATCCCTACGGATAACCATCGAATGCGCTCTGTCACTGTCTGGCGAATTTCCAATAGCTCATTGCCATACATAGGGAAACTCACTATAAGGCGCATCACATCCACTTTTTGGCTACTATCTATCGCCCATTGATGCGCTTTTTGAATCTGCAGCCAATCAGATTCAAATTGACGAAACGCTTGTGTATGCATGTCTTCATTGAACGAAGAAGTCGCTTGTTTGAGCCGGTCAAGATAATAAATCGCGTGGCGCAGTTGTGCTTTTTCAAAGAGGGTGGAATTTAGC
>JGI12048J13642_10100349_pt1 | contig 11450 bp, 9 predicted proteins | sample ElkSlonscriptome_16_FD_13642 | JGI IMG/M metagenome (IMG submission 13642) | reverse complement strand
AGATATCCGGGCTAGCGCTCTTGCTTCGACGCCAGCGCCAATGCAAGCAGCTCCTTGACGGAGTTCAGGCCGAGCTTTCGCAGCAAATTCTGGCGATGCGCCTCGATGGTGCGATGGCTGACATCCAGTTCGCGGGCGATCTCTTTGCTCGTGCCGCCCTTGAGCAAGCTGTCAAACACCTCGCGTTCGCGCTGCGTCAGCAAGCTGAGACCCTGGGCGAGATCGCCGTGCTCGGGGCCCGAGTGCCGCGCGCCAAGGTCCAACTCCAACGCCCGATTGACGCTATCCAACAGGGCCTGATCCCGGTAGGGCTTCTGCAGGAAATCGACGGCCCCGGCCTGCATGGTCTGGACCGCCATCGGGACGTCGCCATGGGCGGTGAGCATGATGATCGGCAGGGTCGCACCCAGCGCGTTGAGGCGTTCTTGCACCGCCAGACCGCTGAGGCCCGCCATGCGCACATCCAGGATCAGGCATCCGGGGCGTCCCGGCTCGAATGCGTCCAAGAACGCCTGACCGGAGGCATGGCCCTCGGTGCACAGATCGACGGAGTCGAGCAATTCCTGTATCGAATCGCGCACCGCATCGTCGTCATCGACGATGAACACCGTTTGCTTAGCTGTTGTTGTCATGGCTCGCCACGCGCAGCGTAAAGCAGAACATCGCACCGCCAGCGGGGTTGGGCTCGTACCAAAGTCGTCCGCCGTGGGCCGCAATGATGTCCTGGCAAATCGACAGGCCCATACCCATGCCGCCGCTCTTCGCGGAATGCAGCGGTTCGAAGATGGCCTCGACCTGCGCCGATGGGACCCCGGGGCCCCGGTCTGAGACGCAGACCTGGACCTCACCGTCGATCCTTTCGGCGTAGACGCGCACGCAGTGATCGCTCGCTACGTCTCCACAGACCGACTGAATCGCGTTCTGTAGCAGGTTGACCAACACCAATTGAACCTGGAGGCCGTCGGCAAGGACGGTGGGGACATCTCCGACGCAGATGCAGTCGATGACGCAGCCACGCCGCTCGGTCTCCAGCTCCATCATCCCGACCGCCTCTTGCAACGTCGGGCAGAGCGGCAGCGGCTCCAGGGCGACCTGCTTGGTACTGATGAATGCCCGCACCTTGTGGGTGATGTCACCCGCCCGCGTCGCTTGGCCCTCGATCTTCTCGAACAAGGCTTGCAGCTTGGGCGTTTGATCATTGCCACTGCCCAGGCGCCGTTTCGCCGCCTGGGCGTAGTTCTGGATCGCGATCAGCGGCTGGTTGATCTCATGGGCAATGGCCGTGGCCATCGCGCCGAGGCTGCGCTGCTTGCCGTATCTGGCGAGTATTGCGCGCAGAGCGATCATGTCGCTCATGGTCTGCCTGCCGCGGGCGTTCTCGTCGCGCAGTGCGCGCTCGGTGCGCTGCAAGCGTCTCCGGTTCACGAACAAGGCCGCGATCAGCAGGCCCTGCAAGGCGATGACGAGGGCGCCGGTGACGATCGCGCCCCTATGCTCCCGCAGCAGCGAGGGTTGGCGGTTGCGGATGCGGCTGCCGGCGGGCAATCGGTCGTTGTCGATCCGCCAACGCGCAAGCGCCGGGGCGTCGAAGATCGCCGGGTTGCGCAGCCGATTCACGACAGGTATCGCTTGCGGCGCTTCGCCCCGGAGGATGCGCAGGCCCATCTGTGCCGCGCGAAATCCATCTTCCTCCAGAGCAACCAGGCGACCGCCGACGATACCGGTGCCGATCAGGGTGTCCCAGAGGCCATAGGTCGGCACGCTGGCCACATCGACGACGTCGCGCAGGATGCTCCGGGGAATGTAGGCATTGCCGGCTCGGTCCTGATACTGAACCAGGTAAAGGATCACCGTTCGGGCCGGCAGCTGACTGACCGCCTCCAAGAGTTGTTTCGACGGCAGACCCTTCAACCAGATAAAGTCAGAGCGGGTCTTCAGTGACTGAAATGCCTGTTCTGCAAGGCGCTCGTACCATTGGCCATGCGCACCGGCCCCGACGATCACGGCCACCCGCTCGGTGTCGGGATGCAGCGCCAATGCCAATTCCAGCGTACCGGCGATGTCGAGATTGAAGGTGACGCCGGTCATGGTCGCTGGCAGTTGGTGTTCGCCCACGATGCGGCCATCCGCGTCGCAGAAAATGATCGATACACCAGGAAACAGCTCTTTCCCATAGTTGAACAGAAACTTGAATGCCGGCGTGTAGGTCGCGATGACCAGCTCAGGCCGGTAGTCGCGGTACTTCAGGGCATAACCGCGGCGCAACTCAGCGAGATAGTCTGCATCGTCGACGCGCGTCAGATCAGGTGCTTCGACATCGATTTGGATTTGCAGGTCAGGCGCCGAGGCAAATCCCCGCACGATCCCGCGATACCAGTCCGTGTTCGCGGGCAGGCTGCTTCGGTGCGAATGCAACAGGAGCACCCGGTAGGGCTCGCCGCGATCTTGGGCCGGCAGCGCGGCGGACATGAACAAAAGAACGCAGAGTGCAGCGATCCGCGTCGGGCTCACCTGGCCTAAGCCGAACAAGACGCCGAACAACGGGTTGCGCCAGCGCTGGCGCGTGCGGGTCGGCTCAAGATCGCGGCTCCGCCGTGCTGGACTGTATGGGACTGGACTCATGCCTCTGAGGATACCGTCAATCTTTGTTGCAGCCACAACAAAGACCCAAGAGGGGCAAAACCTGGCTCACAAACCACGACAACAGCAGTGGTGGTGGACACCGGCAGTCCTACCGGGGATTGCTCTGAGAAAAACCCGCGGATTAGCCTGAGCGACAACACCCGCCTTCTTTATCGCGTCAACTCTCGCATAGGACGACGATGCAGCCTTGCGGATGTTGCCGCTGTAGTTGCATGAAGACCGAACGTCGGACACGTCAAGAGAAGATCGATCACCAACTCGCGCGTGCGGGTTGGGCCGTCGGCAGCAGGCGCTTGATCGAAGAATTGCTCGTGCGTCCGCTAGGCGGCGTGCGCGATCTCGACGGCGTTCTCAGCTACAAGAACGAGTTCGTCGACTATGTCCTGCGGGATCGTCTCGGCCGGCCGCTCGCGATCATCGAGGCCAAGCGTTCCAGCCGCAATCCGCTGGAAGGTGAGCGCCAGGCGTCTGACTATGCGGACGCCATCCGCGCGGCGTACGGTGTCGACCCGTTCATATTCCTCGCCAACGGCGACGAGATCTGGTTTTGGCACCGTCGCCTCTACCCGCCGCGCAAGGTCAGCGGCTTGAGCCACCTCCCTCCACTATTCTGAGGTCCTCCATCAGCCCGCGATCCCTACTTCCTATGCCGCGCGTCTACCCAAAGGTGTCGAATGACAATTGCTCCAGGAAGATCCTTCGATGCGGAATCCACGTAGCGAAAGGATCTGCGGTGGTTAGAAACTGCTTGATCAACCGCGGTGTCAACGGACTCGGGCAGGCACAACGTCCCGTAGTCGTCCGTTCCGCTTTGCATGGAGTTGCTAAGAAACGGCGTCAGCGAATCGCCTATCGTAGACCCGTCGCGAACATACGCGAACATGAAACCCTCTTGCCTCGTCCAAGCGTAGTCGCCGTTGACGAATTGGAGAAGCCCCTCTTTGCAATACAATGGCACCGTCTTTTTTTGCGGCCTATCCAAAATCTTGCACTCGACGACCAAGGGATGCAGGAAGGCGGGACCTCTCGCTTTCAACGGCAAACAGATATCCGGGCGCAGCTCAAGCCGATCCCCCTGATAGTTTGGCGCCTGGACTCCACTTTCCGCGCGCTGTACGAGCATTGCAAATGCGCGCAAGTCGGGATCGTCGAGCGCCAGTTGGCGATTGATTGCACTCACCAGAACCGAGTTCAGCCCAGGCTCATCAGAGACGGCCACGGCCTCAGGCTCCCGTTCGACCAAGACTTGCCAGATATGGAGCAGCCCCTTGCAAATCACCTCAACCTGTAATCGCTGAAGCGGTGGAAGCGGCAGCGAGAACCCTTCCGTGAGTTGCCGAATGGTCGCATCAGCCCCGATCCTGGTTGACTGCTTCAACTCGGTCAATCCCCAACAAGATCATCCAAATGCTCCCAGGCAATGCGCTCTGCGAGCAACCTGGCCTGAGAAGAATTCCAGTAGCGCTTCTGGCGCAGCCGAGCGATCCAGAGCCTGCCATTATCTTTATCGGGCGAAACAATCTCGGTCGCGGCCGTCTGGTCGGCGACCCTGATGATCTCCGTCCAAGGCGCAGAATCATTGGTAGGTTCTTCTCGCGCTCCGGCTTCGATCGCTGAGACCGCAAGGAGCGTCCACGGGGCTGCAGCCTCCTCCAAATCTACCGACGCGACGCTTAGCGCGCTGCCGAGCGGCTCCGACCACGGCATCAACTCCTTCTTGAGGGTCAAGCAGAATGCCGAGAAATCCTCGGGATTTGCTGGTTCTTGCGCGCGCTCTTGCGTCGCCGCAAATGGCAAATTGAAATCCAGCGTGTTCTGAATTGTCTGAGCGTCCCGCGGTTTCAATCCAAGAATTGAAAACACCCATTCATCAAGCGCCGCCCATTGCTCCTCATCTGCGTTCAGAGATAGCTCATGAAATAGCGAATCGAGTTTCGACAGACCGATTTCGCCAAGACTGTCTAGCGGCACAATAGGAATGGAGTCAATCGTCGACTTTTCTATCGTCTCCCGTTCAAATCCGAACTTACCGCTGGTAACAAGTGAATACCAGAGCGCGAAGCGACTTTGCAGGAATAGAGCGATGTATTTGGCCAATCGATAAGCTTGCGGATGTCCGCGAGTGCTGTATCCGTAATAGCTTTCGTTGTAGACAACATCTTTCCTAGAAACCGTCGTCGCAATCCTCCGTCGCGTCGCTGGCGGTGATTCATGAACAAGGGCAAGCGGAGCATCAAAGAGGGAGCGCGGTCTAGGATCATGGATGCGCTCTAAGCAGAAGGGATTGAGCGAATCGACATCGACGCGCAAACGGCTGATGCCTCCGGTTCCGATGTCCGGCAGACCTTTCAAGTAGTCGGCCGAAACACCAGGTAATCCATCGCCATTCCGTCGAACCCGGCTGGAGGGGCGTAATCTCTGGTAACCGTTCCCCGTCTGCTGGTTTCGACCGCTATCGGGTGGAAAAAGATGATTCCAATACTGGGCTAGGGTTGGATGATCCTGGGTATCGATGCGTTGAAGCAGTTCCAAATCTAGCCGCGTACCACGAAAAAGCGTCTTCAGAATGGTCGGTCGCTCGACAAGCAGAGGCGCCGAAACGACGTCGGCGTTACTCGTATCGATACGCATGACCCCGGCGGCGTTTAGCGTCTGCTCGAACCTCGGGCTGAGGAATCGAAATCCGGAACCGGGTAAAGGGACGCGATTCCGTGCGAAAAGTAGGCAGAAGGGCGCGGAGATGTTGGGCCAGACCTTGGTCTTGCGGAGGCTTGAGCCGTTGACCACCCCAGTCACATCAAGTGCCGAGAAGATTGCGCGACGGGCCTCAGGCATGCGGTCACCTTGTTGGAACAACACGCGGGCAGAGATCGCAAATGAAATCCGGCCTTCCCGTCGGCACCACTCCGTTGCGCGCCAAAGGAACGCAAGGTCTGGGACCTCGTTGGGCAGCGGTGGTGGCGGATGATCGGCGCCCAGTCGTTCCGCTGCGATCTGCGAAACCCGTCGCGCCACCTTGGGCCAACCAGCTAAGCGTCCGGATCCTGTCCAAGGCGGATTGCCGACCACGATGTCATAGCGACCGTTGTGCTCCGGGCCGACAAGCGGCCCTAAACTTCCGAGGCGTGCGTCCTGGTCGCCGGTATCCGTATCTCCCATTTTCCACAGAACCCGACCCCTCAAGTTCTCGAACCGCAGCTTGCCCACCGGCTCCGGGCTGGGATCAAGCTCGATGGCGCTGAGGTAGAGCCCGAGTGCGGCGAACCGCAGTGCTGCTTCGTCGATATCGAAGCCTGTCAGCTGATCGTAGAGTACTTCTCGCAGGCCTTGAGTATCGGGCCTTGCGCCGGTCGCGGCCCAACGCTCGGCCACAAGCTGTTGGAAGGCCGTAATGAGGAACACACCCCCCCCAACTGCCGGATCGAGAATTCGCGCCCGATGCGAACGACCTTCCGAGCGCAGAGGCGTCAGCGCGCCGCGAACCAGAACATCCGCGATGGGTCGCGGCGTGTAGTAGCCGCTTTGCTGCTTCTGATCCTTTGATCGATGGCTGCGGAGATAACCTTCGTAGGCTTGACTCAGGACCCCGACAGGGATCTGAGAAAAATCGAGGTAGTCCCACCTCTGTTCCCAACCGAGATAGAGCTGACCTTCGGGGGCTCGGCGCATAATGTCGGCCAGGGGCTTGCAAGCTGCGTGCGACAGGTCGTGCGGTAATCCGGATGTGAGCGGGAGGAAGTCGCCGTTGAAGGTTTCGTCCAACCAAGCGGAGGTGTTTGCAGCCCGCCGCGGATCGTCGAACAGATCATCTAGCTGATCCGACTCGGACAGATACGTGGGCATTAGGTCGCGATCACAAAGGAAGCGGGCAAACAACGCGCGCCCAGCTAGGGAAATCGCGTCACTGTCGTTCAAGCCGGTCGCGATGAGCTGTTTTAGGGCGCTTCGGAGTAGCTGCAGGATCAGGTCGCTGATCCATTGGCTACGCGCCAGTGCGGCGTCTGGCCGCGCATTCGCGAGGAAAGGCACTACCATGCGGTCCGCATGCGGTAGTTCGACGCAAGTGCGGTTGATGGGGCTGCGGTCCAAAGCAACCTTGTGGACGGTCAGTCGTCCGGACTCGATCACGGCCAGATAGGAGGCATCGCCGCGCAGCGCGATGCAGCGACGGATGCGCCCGAGGCGGCCTTCGTTCCCGGAAAGCAGGTCCCCGTCCACCAGAAACATGAGCGGATTATGCTGCCACTCGTACACACCGGCGAGGGCTTCCAAGTCACCCGAGGAATCGCGCTGCCGCGCTTCCGTCAAAGTGGTGTAGGGCAACAGGGCCGGCCCCGGCTCTCCGTGAAAGGAGACAACGCCGGCCGGATCGGCTCCGTAGCGCTCAACCAGGGCATCGAGCTTGCTCATGCCGGTTCACGCGCGGGACAGTGAGTAGATCCGGTGATCATCGTACCGCACCCAGCGGTAGCCTCAACAAACGTTGCTTATCCTCTGCCGGTGGAGCCTCCGATATCTTGGCGCAGAGCGGTGCCAGATCGATGGTGAAGCCCTGCGCACCACGTGGAATCGGATCTCTTGCAGCCTGGAAGCGCACCTGCTCCGGCGTCATCACAACACGGAACTGCGCCCACTCCAAACTTGAGCGGCTACGGAGCCATTGATGCAAGCCAGAAAACGCGGCGCCGTAGCGAGACGCGGTGATACCCAAAGGCTTCATCTCCAGCGCGATCAGGGCTGCGATCAGATTGGCATCATCGTACTCAGCGTGTAGCCCAGTTCCTTGGCTTGGTCGGGATGCGATCAGCACACCAGTTCGCGACCATGCCTTGCGCTCGGTCTCAGAGCAGCCGACCCGTTCTCTTAGTTGTAGAGCTTGCAATGGCTTAGAAGGGAAAATTTTCTCTTTCGGCGGAGCATAGTCGAAGATCCGCTGGAAATCTAGACAGTGATGCACGATTTTTTGAGGCCGCAGAGGTAACGTTGAGCTATCCGCCGAGCGCACTTCCTGACTTGCGGAATAGGCTTTTCGAGTCGCTGGTAAAGGGCACCCTGAACCTGCCGCGACGGGGCGCGCTGAACTTCGTCGTCGGCGTCAACGGCAGCGGCAAGTCGTCGATCTTGCGCACCCTGTATCGCATCTTCGTCGCCCTGTCCCGCCGCGAGCGCCCGGCGCTGCCGGGTCACCCTGGCTTGGGACCGCCAGGTGGGCCAAGGGACGCGCACGGCGGTGCTGCACACCACCAACCACAGGGACCGCCGCTCCTTCTTCGCGACCCTGGCCCAGGTGCCAGCGGATACCAACCGCGCGGGCTGGGAGACGCTGACCCGGGCGCTGGGAGATGCCAAGCCGCATCCGTTGGCCGAAGACCTGGACATCGAGCACGGCGAGGCGTCGGTGCAGCTCCCGGTCTCGGCCGGCCTGCTGCCGAAGCGCCTCATCGCCTATAGCTCCGGCGCCGAGGACGCCTGGATCGAGCTGGACCGGCCCGAGCTGCACCCCGCTGGAGACGACACCGAGCCGCCGCCCGCCGAGGCCGAGCGCCCGCCCGGCTGGACTATGGAGCAGGAGATGGAGGACGCCTTACGCCGGACCGGGAAAGTCCCGGACGAGGTGCGAGCGAGGCTCGCCACCAATCGCATGCTGGACAGCCAAGCACCGGACGACGCGCACCTGCGCATTCGCACCCCGGACCTGCGCCTGGCCGGCATCGTTCTGGCGCTGTTGCAGGCGGCCAAGGAGCTCAAAGACACGGCTGGCGACCGGGCGCTGGAAGCGCTAAGGCGCCGGTTCCTGCAAGACCGAGCGGAACGGCGCCGGCCGGAAGACGGTCGGCGGGTGCTGAACGAGATCGATTGGTTCCGACCCACCCACCTGAGCCTGGTCTATCGGGACACGGACGACCGCACCGACACCCGCCAACGCGAAGAGCTGTTCTGTCTGCTGGCCCTGGCCGATACGGTGGTTGCCCAACCCGGCGGGCGCATGCGCGCCGTGGTGCCCTTGGGCGCATCGGAGGGCATCGGCCTCAGCGAGCGGCTGCGGGACAGCTTCCCCCTCGGCTTGCCGGGGCGCGGCGTAGAGCGGATCATCGGGCGAATCGATGGCGCCGCGAGCGGCGCCGAGGCGGTGCTGAGCATATTCAGCGCCGATGAATGGATCGACTCCACCCCCTTGGACGTCCTCGCCCGCCTGCGGGACTGGCAGCGTACCGGGCTGTTGGACGAGATGACACTGACCATCCAACGCCTGCATCGCAGCGGACCTGATGGCCGGGCCGAACGCGAAGCCGACGACCAAGCGCCGAACCAAGCCGACGCCGAGCACGCCGGCGATGACGTACTGGTGACCTACGATCAGCTCAGCGACGGCGAGCAGATGCTGCTCGGGCGCATGGGTATGATCTCGCTGCTGCGTGGTCAGGACGGCTCCCTGCTGCTGCTGGACGAGCCGGAGACCCACTTCAACGACGTCTGGAAGCGCGAGCTCGTCGAGATGCTGGACATGGGGCTGCTGGAAGACACCCAAGCCAATGTCATCGTCGCCACCCACACCAGCATCGCGCTCACCGACGCCTTCGCCGCCGAGGTGACCGTGCTGGACAAGACCGACGGCCAAATCAGCGCCCGCGGCGTGCGCGGCGGCCTGTTCGGAACCGACCCCGGCGAGGTGAACATGAACCTGTTCCGCGCCGACAGCAGCACCGGCCGCCGCTCCGAGCAGATCCTGAACCGTCTCCTCACGGAAAACTGGGCCGGCAAGGGGCAAGTACTGGAACAGATCCTGACCATCCTCGGCAGCAGCCTCCACCGCGCCGAGCTGCGCGCCATCCTGAAGAACTTACAGACGGACGACGATGGCCCTGCATCCGCTTGAGTTGCCGCGCGAGGCGGCACTGCTGTTCCGTGTGGTGGTGCTGTTGAAGCGTCTGTTCTGTGCGCTGGCGGAGAGCGCACCGGACCCGACTACGGTCGATACCGGCTGGCTCCAACGCCTCTGGCAGTGCCAAGACGCCGAATGGACGCGACGATTCTGCCTTGGCGGGCAGGAAGGTCGCATACAGGCCATCGCGCATGCTCCATTACTCGCCCGCTCCGGGATTCGCGATGAATTCGTGCGCCAGAATAAGGTGCATGCCGTACTCGTTGCTGGAGGCGACTTCCGAGACTTGACGTCGATCCCGGGTATGAACGATTCACTGGCGGAAACCGTTAAGGTCTTCCTCACCAAGTGCTACGACCAGTTAGGCTCAAATGGCCAAAAATGGCCGGGATTCGCCTTCTCGGGCGGGCGACTCTTGCACAAGCAAGCCTATAAGGAGAGCTTCCAGCAACGCCATCCCGCCAGTACCGTTTGCCCCTATTGTGACGGCGCCAACCAGGCGCCGGAACTCGATCACTATCTGCGGAAGGCAAGGTTTCCGTTACTCGCCTGCTCACCGTGGAATCTTGTGCTGGTATGCAAGCCCTGTAACGACATGATTCTCGGCAAGGGAAAAAGTGAAGCGCGGACGGTAGGAACGCCAAGGCCGATGGATCAATGGCTGCACCCCTTCTTTCGACCGGCATCGACGGAGGTCTGCATCAGCCTGACGGGCGCCCCGCGAGCATCGATCCCGCGGCTGCACTCGCCCGATGCTGAGGAGCAAATCCGCCTGGACAACCATGCGAAGTTGATCCAAGACCCGCCGAAATCACACAGGCTCTACGATCACTGGACACAGATGGCGGCTTCTTATCACGAGCGGCTCGTGGCCCGCGTGAGACGAGAACGAACATTAACATTGACGCCAGACGTGGTGGTCGATCGAGAACTGGAAGCACACCTTGCAGATCGGGGCATCATGCCGTCATCGATGATCAAGGCCGCGGTCTGCCGGGCGATCCTCGACAATCGACCGGGCTATCGGGAGGAACTGGTCGACAGCAATCCGGTCGAGCTGCATTGATCATCGGACTTGCGCGGTGGGAGCCCTATCCGGCTGGAAAGGCAGATAGATGACCTGTCCTTCCAGCTCCTCCGGCTTCGACCGCCAGCCCGCGTAAGGCGCAACCATGGACGGGTTTCGCCAGCCGCCGCGACCGACGACTTCCTCCTGTTCTGTCGGAGGCTTATCCGCGGTCGCCGGCGATGAAATCAATGCCGGGCGGGCGGGTCGCCCAATTGGGCATCCGCCGAACGCGCGGTCGATGCGACGGCAAGCTCAGCAGGTGCGATCAGGTCGAGCATCAGGCCGGCGTGCCAGGCGATGATCGGCGCCACGGGCGCGAAGAAAGCAGGTCGGCGACTCACAGGACAGCGGCGCAGAATGCCGCTGGCGTCAGCACCCGCGCCCGAGCAATGCTGCCAAGCCGCAACAGCCCCGCACGGCGATCACCGGTGACCAGATAGTCGGCGTCGCCCGCTAAGGTCATGGCGACCCGGCAGGCGTCGTCCGGGTCATCGGCCTCAACCTCCTGCGGCAGCTGCTCGATGACGAGGGCGCGCTGGAGGTTGTTGATCATCAGACCCACCCGCGCCAGATGATGAACGGCTTTGAGCTTTGGATACCGGCTGGCGCGCCGAATCTCGTCGAGCTGAAGCCGGAAATTACGGTGACAGTTTACGAAATACACCAAATATGGCAATGCACGACAACGCAGGATCGTCATCACCCTTCTCTCTCACCATGTCACCCAACGATGGGGTGCGGCCTTGCAATGATGTCAAGTCTAGGAGTATGCTGTAACCCATTGTGATCAATGATTATGGGGTGCGGTGATGGCGAAGATTGTCGGGCGATCGGGTAACGAGGTGACGGTTGCGG
>JGI12048J13642_10414137_pt1 | contig 11451 bp, 9 predicted proteins | sample ElkSlonscriptome_16_FD_13642 | JGI IMG/M metagenome (IMG submission 13642) | reverse complement strand
AGCCGATGCGGTGAACTTCGCCTGCAATGCGGTGAATGTTGACCAAGTTGTGGTGATGAACAAAGTCAGCGATCGCCTCAAGCAACGGTTGGCTGAGGCAGGGTTTAGAGTGGTTGAAACCCCCCTGACGGAATTCCTCAAAGCTGGTGGCGCGGCGAAATGCTTGACTCTCCGAGTAACTGAACCGGTTCGTACTGAAATTCATGCGAATGTCCCAGTCGAAAGTCGCATGATTCGTTTAGAAGGACATTTGTTAGACTCTGGATTGATCAGTCGGGCGTTAGATCTGATTGTGGAAACAGGCGGTAGTTTCCAGGTTCTCAACTTCGATTTGGGTGTCCAACGACAAAGTACCTCCAGCGCTGAGATTCGCGTATCAGCACCTTCCCATGATGTGATGGAAGAGGTGATGAGCCAACTGATTGAGTTGGGCGCTGTCGCTCCCGTTCAAGAGGAATGTGACGCCAATCTCGAACCCGTGATTCAATCCGGTGTAGCACCCGATGACTTTTATGTTTCCACGATTTATCCCACAGAAGTCCGGATTAAGGGTGAGTGGGTGAAAGTCCAAAACCAGCGCATGGATGGGGCAATTGCGATTACCCAGATTGACTCCCAGCCTATTGCTTGCTGTAAAATCCTCCGGGATCTAGAAGTCGGTGAACAGGTGGTTGTTGGTGTAGAAGGAATCCGCACCGTTCACAAGCCGAAAACCCGTGAACAGCGTGGGAGTGAAGAATTTAGCTTCATGGGTGCTGGCGTCTCTAGTGAACGCCGAGTGGAATTAATTGTCGAGCAAATTGCCTGGGAATTGCGCCAAATTCGCGATCAAGGGGGTAAAGTGATTGTTACCGCAGGTCCTGTGGTGATTCACACGGGGGGTTCTCAACATTTATCCCGTCTAATACGCCAAGGATATGTGCAAGCCTTGTTGGGCGGTAATGCGATCGCGGTTCATGATATTGAGCAATCCCTGATGGGAACCTCTCTGGGTGTGGATATGAAACGGGGTGTCCCGGTACGGGGTGGACACCGCCACCATCTCAAGGTAATTAATACCATCCGTCGGTATGGCAGCATTGCTGGGGCTGTGGAGAAAGGGGTATTGACAAAAGGGATTATGTATGAATGCATCAAGCAGAATGTTCCCTTTTCCCTCGCCGGTTCCATTCGCGATGATGGACCCCTACCGGATACGCAGATGAATTTGATTAAAGCCCAAGCCGACTATGCCAAACTGCTGGAAGGGGCGGACATGATTCTGATGCTATCCACGATGCTGCACTCTATTGGGGTGGGAAATATGACACCATCTGGGGTGAAAATGGTTTGTGTGGATATCAATCCCGCCGTTGTTACTAAGTTAAGCGATCGCGGTTCCTTGGAATCTGTGGGTGTGGTTACTGATGTGGGTTTATTCCTGAGTTTGTTGGTACAGCAGTTGGATAAGTTAACCAGCCCTTATCAACAGTCAGCATAACTGTTAATATCATGTCCTAAGGATTACCCACAATTAGGACAGCTATATAACTGGGCGGTTGAAACCGCAGCTACGCAAACGAAACCCGCGTAGGCGGGTTTCCACACCCTAGAGAACTGATTAAGTAATGAATTAGAATTACGCCCGGAAACCGTAGGGGCGCATGGCGTGCGCCCAATTCAAGCAATACATAGCAGATCCTTTGTACAGCTAGGATTACCTACCTACAGTAGGACTTATGGGGGGTAGCCCGCGAAAGCGGGCTTTGTTTGTGTAGCAGCGACTTCCAGTCGCCATAGCTTCGTCAGCTATTGAGGAAATAGCTTTCCGGAAACTTTTCTGTAATCATCATTACAGGTTTACCATTGGTAAATACGCGATAGGTACGGGAGAGAAGATTGTCACTCGGCTCAATATTAAAATACTCCGCTAAACCCTGAGCCGATTCTTTAGCAGAATCCAAAATTTCTTTGAAGGTTTCCACCTTTTGCTCTAACCAAATCTTACCAATTGGGGTTTTGGTTTTAAATAATTCATATCTAAAATTATCATCAAGGCGTTCGGGTACTAGGATGGATTCCGCATAAATATAGTTCTTGCGACTAATGCGTCCTTGAAGTAAGATTCGTCTATCAATTACTTCTGTCCCTTGAGCTAATTCCATAGCTGGAAGCGCTTTAGGAATAGGAATGAGATTTTGGGAGATTTTGAAAACCTGGATTTGTTCAAATAGATAGGCTTCCAGAATATCAGTTAATGTACCATCAGTCGTTAATAAAATTCGCTGAAACGTACTTAATGTCGCCGGATTGATATGATGGCGCTCTAAAGACTGTTGTAAATCGTCTCGCATTAGGCGTTCGTTTACTATCAATTGACTCATGGTGTCTGAACTCCTATTTTCCATATTCGCTTGGTTGAATAAAAACGCTAAAATTGAGTAAATCTCCTTGAGAATAACCCGCGACTAAACCCGCTTGTACCGCTTTCTTTGCCCAAAAATCTCAAGTCTTGTAGTTCAGATTAAGCCGCTTTGATTACAACGACGGCTACCTCGCTATTATGTTGATAAGCACCAAATTGAAAATCCCCGTAAACTTGGGAAATTTGCAACCCACAGGTTTCTAGTAACAATTGAAACTCACCCAGGAAGAAAAAGCGACTTTTCCATAATACCACCTGCTCCCGTTCTAAACATCCGTCGTGATCATAAATTCGGTAATGTCTATCTTGTTCCATAATCTGGGTGGATGAGTCGAAACGAAACGTACTCCACATTTCCGTTGTGTTTCCAGTTTCCGGGTTGATTGCCTGTTTAACTTTCATCAGCGCCGGATCATTATTCAACCACTTCTCATCTCGTGCTTCTTCCCAGGTGGGCAGATCAATCACTAACGTACCTCCATCGGCAAGATGTCGCCGTAGGCAATTTAGGCAGGATTTTTGGTCTTCAATGGTTAGAAGATAGACAAAACTGCCGAAGGGAACAAAGACAAAGGTAAATTTTTGATTTAAATCAAAATTCCGCATATCTGATTGATACAAATGTATTCGGTTACGGGTTGTTTCCGGACTATCTGCCAGTTTATCTTTGAATTTTTGCAGCATGGCTGCGGAGTAATCGATGCCATGGACAATTCGCCCCTTTTCAGCCAAAGGAATTGCCAGTCTACCGGTTCCCACGGCACATTCTAAGATGGACTCATGTCCTTCGGTTAAACGACAATACATTTCAATGTCTTTGGTTGTCTTGTGGTACAACCAATCATATAATGTCGGGCGTTCTGGTACTTGAGGAAACATATCGTTGGTCATGATTTTATCTCATCTGTTCAACGGTTTTATATCTATTTTGATTCAAATTAAACCATCCGCTTTCATCCAGTCAATTGTCTGAGCAAACGCGGCAAGAGTTTGTTCAATGTCTTTGGCTGAATGGGCTGCCATGGTGACACTGCTCAGGGAAATATCGACTCCACAGAGTAACAAACCCCAGCGCAAATTTTGACATAGTTCCGGGTTTCCTCGACGCATTAATTGGCGAAAATCCCACCTATAGGGGTCAAAATTAGCTGTTTTCAGGTGATTAACATTGTGACCAATTAAAAATTTGATACAAGAAAATTCGCCGTAAACCACCCAATTGAGATGGTGTTGCTCAATAATTTCATTTAACCCCCGACGCAGAGTTTTGGCAAGTTGATTAACCTGGGCTTGAGGTACACCTGTTTTAACGATTTTCAACATCGCAATTCCCGCCGCTGCCGATAACGGGTTGGCGTTAAAGGTTCCCAAATGGGAGACTTTTTTCCCTTGAGCGAGTTGAGCCTGTTCCCGTTTAGATATTAAATTTAAAATCTCCTTTTTTCCCACTACCGCTCCTCCAGGCAACCCCCCCGCCAACACCTTTGCCAGGGTGGTTAAATCTGGCATAACCTGATAATAAGCTTGGGCACCGCCGGGAGCAATCCGAAATCCGGTGATAATTTCATCAAAAATTAAGACAACACCATAATATTGAGTGAGTTCTCGTAACTGAAACAGAAACTTACCCGTTGTGGGAATCATCCCAGAACAAGCGCCTGTGGGTTCTAAAATAATACAAGCAATGTCAGGATCAGTTTGTAAACAGTTTTCCACGGCATGAATATCGTTGGGTGGACAAACAATTGTCATGTCGCTAATACTCTGAGGAATTCCCGATTCTGGTGTTTCATTGGCACCTAAAATCACAGAATCCTGCCAACCGTGATAATGTCCAATAAATCTGAGTAGCTTTTTTTTACCCGTGTAGGTGCGGGCGAGTCGAATTGCCAGTAAATTTGCTTCTGTTCCCGAATTGGTAAACCGTACTCGTTCGGCACAAGGGATTAGTTCCATCACCAGGTTTGCCCACTCGATTTCTAGGGGATGACAGGCGCTATAGTGGGTTCCGTTTTGGATTTGTTGAGTTACGGCTGCGACAATTTCCGGGGGATTATGTCCTAATAATAATGCACCATTTCCGCCCCAATAGTCGATGAATTTTTTGCCACAGATTCCTGTTTTCTTTGACCCTTGGGCGTGTTGGATGTAAAGGGGGAAGGGTTCGGTATAGCGCCCATCACTGGTGATGCCATCGGGGAAAATATTATTTGCCTGTTGTGCCAGGTTTTTGTGAGTTTGAAACTTCTGGTGATATCGTTCTAAGATTGTTGGCATTGATGGTTTCCTCTATCGGGTTGTAGAGACGTTGCATGCAACGTCTCTACACAATGGATATTTTTTCATGGAATAGGTATAAAAAATAGTCGTAACGTTCACCTAAATAGACTTGTGCTTTCTGCATCAGGTTTTCCAGGGTTAAATTCGATGGATAGTGGTGAAATATATCTGACTGGCGGAATAGGGGATATAAACTTGTCATGGCGAGGATATAGAACAAGTCATGATCCATTTTATAGCTACGGCGTCTTTCCGAAGACCAATCGTGATTAATTTCCTGTTTATATTTCTTAAGTAAGAACAGGTAAGGAATAAAACAGTTCCACAAGCTTTGCGTAATTGGCTTAATTTCTGATTGAGTCGCCTGGGGAAAATAGCCGCTAATCAACTCGAAGAGTGGATCGTATTTCAATAGATTATTAAGGGTATAGATACCTAACACCGAAGGAGTGCCAAATTTAGCTACGGTTCGGTATACTACAGAACCTAATTCTCGTAAGGCTTGCAAGGTACGAAACTCTGCTGGTATTTCTGCCATTTGTCGCGTGGAATCTAAGTCGGTAAAGAGTACCTCTTGGCGCTGAAAATCGTACTCAAAATTTGACCATTCCGGGGAATATCGGTATAATCCAGCTAGGGTAAAGTCACGCATACTTTTGCCAATTTTTCGGGCAAGACGATTAATGGTTTCTAACCGAGTGGTTTCACAGGTTGGATCACCTTCAATCCCTAAAGATTTACGAATGCGGTCATAATAATCATCAGCACCAGGATTCGTACCCCGTTGAGTGGCGCTGCCAAACTGTACTTCTGATAACCGATAAGGTGCCGTATCCGGTACTAGAGAAATAACTGCACCCATGGGTTTACCCAGAAATCGATAATTATCTCCATACTGAATCACGGCTAGGGGAACAATAGTGGGTACACCCTTTTCCACTAGGATTTCGGCACTACGATACTCCAGGAGAGCGCGACTGTGGAGAATCCCACCAACGGGAGCCGGATCACTATAAACAAAGGTGTAGTCTCCCTCTGAGTTGAAGCCGAAATGGGGATAGGTGGCAAAACTTTCTAGGGGTTTCGTGGTGGGGGGAATGGGAGTTTCGGTAAAGGAATCCAAGAGTGGATCTCGATGACGACTGGTATCGGGGGGATTCCAAGCGCCTACTCCTTTTAGTTTGGCGGCTGTGAGTTGATAGTCGGGATTGGCAACTAAAGACGCTGGCTGTGCCAATTTATGCCATGCCATTCTGCCACGGCGAGGGAATTCCGGGATGCGTTGCCAACTGGCAAGCTCAATCAGGGTTTCCCATTCGCGATCGCTAATGTTAACACCTGGAAAACGATGGGTGATAGTATAATCGAGGCTTGGTTTTGTCATTTGTTATTGGTAAGGATTTCGGGGGGGTTTACACAAACTAATCGGGTTAAGTGTATTTCCACTAACTGACTTAATTTAAACGGTACCGACGGTTAAGACTTCCAATATGCCGTAATAGAAATCATCGCGATCGAGGATATAGGTGTCAGAATGGGGGTCAAAATATCCACTCCATTGATTTAGCTCTGCCTGGGAAAGATAGGGGGCGGCAATTTTTGTATACAGTTGGGCATTTCCTGTGATGTAATGCTTGGCAGCGGGCGAGAGCGGTGGCAGTAGCTGTAGGGCATAGGATGTAGTAGAAATGTCGGCAAATCCAGTCTGTCGAAAAATACCATGGGATTTTCTACCGAAATAGTTATCAAAATAGTGTTCTGGGGTTCTTTCTTCAAAGGCTTGGGCAACGGCTAACATGACTTTGCCCGATAGATAAGGGCTAATCGGATGCACAATAAACATACCATCATCCCAACTGCGATCGGCAATTCTCCCGCCTTTTTGGGTGACTCGTTTTTGCTGGGCTAAGACGGCGTGAATATCGGCTAAATAGGGGGAACAACCGCTGATAAAGACTAAATCAAAGGTTTCATCGGCAAAGGATAGATTCCTTAAATCGTCAACGCGATATTCAATGATGTCTTTGAGCGGGTTGTGCTCTAGATTTTGCACCGCATACTCAATCCAGCGTGAGTCGATATCTACGCCAATGACTCGCCCGTTGGGTTTGACTTTTTCCGCAAACATAGAGGACCAAAGCCCAGCCCCACAGCCTAAGTCTAACACCCAATCCCCCGGTTTTAGCTGCAAATCATTAACAATTTGTTGGCGATGTTGTATTTTGGCAAAATGGTGATCCAGTTGCCATTCAATATTGAGAAGTTCTAGCTCTTTGATTCCTGTATTGTGTTCCATTTAATTCCTGATTTATTGAAGGTTTGTATTACTATATTTTCCATTTTTCCTAACAGGGCGGGTTGAGTCAAGTTATCGGTGTGTAGCGATAAGTTATCGGTGAAACCTGCCCCTACAACCAGACGCGCCATAGCACGTTTATACTATTACAGGACTTAGGCTGCTACACCGTATATAATGTTCAAGGTGCATTACACTGGGCTAACGCACCCTACAAATAGGGGCTTTGCGTAAGTCCTAATATTAATCAATTTCTACCTTCCACGCTGTTTTATGTTGGGTGATACTGACAGGTTTGGGAGCGCTCCAATGAGTACCAATGACGAGAATATCTGTGTCGCCGACATGGTTGAGAAATTCTCGTCGAGTTGTCTCTGCTTGCTGGGGAGATGTATCAGCAACACATTTCCAGTCGGGGTGCATACATTGGCAGGGATGGTGCATAATATCTCCTGTAATCATGGCGTTCTGACTTTGGGAGGAAATGGCGACACTAGAATGTCCAGGAGTATGACCGGGTGTTGGGATTAATTGCAATTCTGGGGTAATTTGATAATTAGAATCCACTAATTCTACTAATCCGGCGGCAAAGATGGGCGCGACAGAATCCCCAAAGGCTTTTGCCCAGAAATCATCCTTTTGACTTCGACAATATTCAAACTCAGGCTGGGTAATTAGATAGCGAGCATTGGGAAATGTCGGTATCCATTCTCCGTTAACTTTCATCGTATTCCAACCGATATGATCATAGTGCAAGTGGGTACAGACAACGATATCTACGTCTTCACGCTGGAAACCCGATTTCGCTATATCTTCAAGAAAGGGTTGATTGAGTTGGTTAAAGACTGGCTCTGAGCGTTGTTTATCATTCCCCACACAGGTATCGATGATAATTTTATGTCCATAAGATTCAACCAGAAGTGCCTGAACTCTAAATTTGAGCTTGCCGTCTGGCTCAACAAAATGGGGTTGGAGCCAGTCGAAGTCGGGGGCTAAATTTTCTGGTGTCGCATCGGGGAGGCTAAATGATTCGTCTACTGATAAATCCAGTTCAATTACTGGGGTAATGGAAACATTGCCTATTTTCCAATTCATGGGTTCTTTCCTTGACTGCAATTAAGTAGAGACGTTGCATGCAACGTCTCTACAACTTATGATGTCCAAGCTTGGCGATAAAATACGCCTTTGCCTAAACTATTCTCAGTTTCGCTGGGGTGGAATTCATGCTGCTGCCATACTGAGTCGTAGCCACCCTCTTTAATAATCGAATCCGGCAGTTTAATTAGGGGGCGGTATTGATGATGATCTTGCCCTTCTTGAATAAAGGGGACATTATTAACGGCGTTATAAGAACAGTGCATTAACAGACGAGATGTATCAGAAGCATTGAAACCGGAACCATGGAGGGTGTTGGCGTGAAAAAATATAGCGTCTCCGGGTTCTATTTCGCAGTACACTACCTCAAATTTTTCCAATATTTTGGCTAATCGCTTGGATTCTGGAATATTCTGGTATCCTTTATCTTCTACGATTATATGATTAATCCGACCCAGTAAATGAGATTTCTTGATCACTTGCAAACAGCCATTATCTTTATTGGTGGGGCTGAGGGCAATGGTACAAGTGAGGAGTTGGGGAAACAGACAGCCATCTTGATACCAATGATCGTAGTCTTGATGCCATGCTAAACCACTGTTTCCGGGCTGAACTTTGACAATTTTTGAGTGCCAATGGTAACAGGGTTCTCCTAGTAAGGCTTCGGTGGCATCAACCATGCGAGCGATTCTAGGTATTACGCCGAATAGGGTGTTTCCCAGTTCTGTCCAAACCGAAACCCGAAAGTTATCGCCCTGTTTATTGGTATTTCTTTGTGTCCAGTAACCGTTAAGATCTGGATCGTTTTCGAGTAATTGTTGTAAAGGCTTTATTTCCTCTGGGTCAAAAAATTGAGGGATGATAATAAACCCATCTTCGTGATACTGGTTTACCTGATCGGCAGAGAGGGGGCGAGAGGTAATCAGGGGTGGGTTTGACTCAGGGATTGAATTTGATAGTGGTGATTGTTGCGTCAGATTCATGGTTTTTGAGAAAACGTCACAGGTTATTAATAAGAAAGGTTTCGGGAAGCTTCTGCATAGGCACTTTTGAGGGGAACGGTTAGTTTTCCGCCATCGATGGTAATGGTTTGTCCTGTCATGTAACTGAGTTGATCAGATGCCAAACACGTCACTAAAGCGGCGACTTCTGCAGGTGTTCCCATCCGTGCCATGGGAACACCAAATGCTAATTTATCTCTAGCAGTTTCCACCGAAATTTCTGTCGCTGCCGCCATGTTTTCCGCTAGGTTCAACATCGCACCTGTGGCAATAACTCCCGGACAAACGGTATGAATTAGCACATTATGTTCCGCCAACTCTGCCGCGATCGCACGACTAAAAGCGGCTAATCCGGCTCGGAAGGTTGTAGACAGCAACAGATCGCCCCTGGGTTGTTCCACTGCGCTGGTGGCGATAGTAATGACTCGCCCCCAACCGCGATCGCTCATACTGGGTACTACCCCTTTTATGAGTCGAATTGCACTCATCAGTACAAGTTGATAGGCATTATCCCAATCCGCATCCTTTAATTGGGAAAGACAACCACTATGTGGGTTGCCCGTATTATTCACCAAGATATCGATCGCACCGAGTTGAGTTTGTACGGTTTCCAGAAGTCGTTCTATATCCGACTTCACACTCAAATCGGCAACGACACCGATAATCTTGCTCTGAGTTTCTTCGGCTAAGGTTTGACGAGTTGCTTCAAGGGTTTTCGGGTTGCGGCTGCATAGAGCAACAATTGCTCCTTCTTGCGCCAAAGATTTAGCAATTGCTTTTCCTAATCCTTGGCTGCTAGCACAGACTAGGGCTACCCTATCCTTTAATCCCAGATCCATAATTTAATCCGATTACCAGGTGTTTAGGGTGTGGCAAGTACCGGCTCACGAGAACAGGTTACTGTTGGTTTCAGTTGAAAACTCTTTGGCTCTAGAACATCCTGATGTACCACTTGCCAGAAACGATTCCAGAAGGCAATGCCGTGATGAAATGTATCCAGCATTGACTTAATCTGATGAGCGTCACAGCAGGAATTCATCCCCATGGTTATCGCCCGTTTAATGTGTTCCGGCTCAATTTGAAAATGTTCTTGGAAATAGGCTGTCTGTCGTAATTCTTCCCGACTACACTCATAAGGCTGCAAACATTCAAATACATGAGAGATATTGTGTTCCGCCAAAAGCTCGAAACCGAGGAAAAATCCGGCAATCTCATAGTCATTCTTGGCTTCGAGTAGTCGTTGTCTAAAGGGTTCCAGAACGTGATCCAGTTCAATTGTTGGATAAGCTAGTATGTCGTTTTTATCCATACCGGCTTTCTTATATGCCTCTAGCAGTAGCACAGAGTGAACCTGTTCGGGAACTCCATTGCCCAATTCTTCGTTAACTGTTTGGGCGACATAGCTGCGATTCCGATGATTTTGCAGCAAAGACAGGGCTAAACAGAGAAAATCTGCCGCAAAGACACTGAAATGATACCAATAGGCGGCGACTCGTACAGCCGATGTAGCGGTTTGAATAATAGACAGTTCATGAACAGAGGCACGGGCAAGCCAAGCTTGTTGTGATACAACTTGCTTAACGATATTTTCCCAGTTTTCTATAGTGTTATTCTGGTTAAATAACGAGGTTTTACTGTGGTTCATTGTTGCTGAAAAATAGATGGAATATTCTGTTTCTATCTGTTGTTGTACCCCTGTGGAATAATAATCCTTGCCCACTATACCATCAAGTGGCTGAACTCACTCAACCGAAAAATGTAAATTTTTGTACACTTGTTGTTCAAATCAATGTCTCTTTTTAGGGTGGTAAGCTGTAACGCCTTGAATTGGATCAGGCAATCTAAGCTATCAAAGGGTTTCATGAGCTAAATTATTGGATTTAGCTGCATAGCAGCTTATCGGTGCGGATTATTCCAAGTGCAAGAGAGTCGGTTAATTATTGCTGTGAAGCTCTGTTGCGGGAAACCACAGAAGCTTGATGAAGCATCGCCGCAAGTTCAGCACGAGTAGCGGGTTTATTAGGATTGAGTAAATCTCCTTGAGGATAACCCGCAACTAAACCTGCCTGTACCGCCGCCGCGACATTTGCGATCGCATAATCTGGTATTTTGTTGCTATCTGTGTACTGTTGTAAGGTTTTACTGGGTTCGGATGGGGGTTTCAGGTTTAGGGCTTTAGCTAAGACAACTAAGGCTTCTGCACGGGTAATCGGTTGGTTGGGACGAAATTTATCATCAGGATATCCGATAATTATTCCCGCTTTAGTCACTGCCTTAATTGCTTGAGCACCCCAGTAATTTGGCGGTAAATCCTTAAACGCGATCGCACGTTGCTTTGGTTTTGGCTCAAATACCTGCTGTAGCATAGCGGCTAA
>JGI12048J13642_10213874_pt1 | contig 11451 bp, 12 predicted proteins | sample ElkSlonscriptome_16_FD_13642 | JGI IMG/M metagenome (IMG submission 13642) | reverse complement strand
GGCGGGTCCGAGGCGATTCGCTGGCCCCGCGAGACTATTCGGGCGGATCGAAATGATAATCGGGCAGCGCGGCAAAGGCATTGCGCAGCGCATCGCCCCAGCTCGACGAAACCGTATCGAAATAGGCATCCTCGGCGCTGATGCGACGTGCATGCGCCGGTTCGAACCGATCCTTCTCGATCACCAGCAGATCGAGCGGCAGCCCGACCGAGAGATTGGCCTTGAGGGTCGAATCGAAGCTCACCATCAGCAGCTTGACCGCATCCTCGAAACTCATCCGCTTGTCATAGCCACGGATGATGATCGGTCGGCCATACTTGGTCTCGCCGATCTGAAAGAACGGCGTATCCCAGCTCGCCTCGATGAAATTGCCCTCGGGGTAGACTAGAAACAGCCGCGGCTGCATCCCGGCAATCTGTCCGGCCACGATCATCGAGGCAGTAAAGCGCGAGCCCCCCGTCAGGCCATTGGCGCGCTGACGCTCCTCGATCACCGAGCGCAAAAGCGTCCCGATCTCGGTTGCGACATTGAACATGGTCGAGCCGTCGAGCAGGGTCGTGCTGCGCTCGTCGGGCTGCTTGGTGCGCTCTTCGAGCTGGCTGACGACGGCCTGCGTGGTTGCCAGATTGCCCGCCGTCATGACCGCGATCATCCGCTCGCCGGGCACCTGCCAGGAGAACATCTTGCGAAACACCGAGATGTTGTCGACGCCCGAATTGGTGCGCGTGTCGCTCATCAGGACAAGGCCCTTTTCGAGCACCATGCCAACGCAATATGTCATCGGGCCTCCCGCCTCACTGCCACGGCGCTGCGTTAAACGAGACGCTGCCTGAGAGCAAAGCGAAAAGGGGCGCAGCTATTGCTGGGACTGGTCCTGGGATTGCTGCGACTGGTGCTGCGATTGGCCCAGCGCCTGAAACGAGGCCTGCTGTTCGGCCTGGCGCTTGGCGAGTTCGGCGGCTTCATTGGTGTCGAGCGCGGCGGGCAATTGCTCCTCGACCGCGACATCGACCGTGAGCAACTGCTCCGCCTCGCCAAAGCTGATCCCGGTGACAGGGGCAGCATCGCGATAATCGCGCCCCGTCGCCACCCGGACATAGCGCGGATCGGGGCTGATGCCATTGGCGATATCGAAACCGACCCAGCCCAACCCATCGATAAAGGCCTCGGCCCAGGCATGCGTGGCATCCTGTTCGACCCGGTCGTTCATCATCAGATAGCCGCTGACATAGCGCGCCGGGATCCCGCCAGCGCGCGCTGCGCCGATGAAGATATGCGCATGATCCTGGCACACGCCGCGCTCGGTGGCGACGGCTTCCTCGGCTGTGGTCGAGACGACCGTCGCACCTGTCTCGAAAGCGACCGTCTCGCGGATGCTCGCCGAGAGCGCATGAAGATAATCGAGCCGTTTGCCTTCTTCAGGCCCCTTGGGAAAATCGCTCATCTCGCGCATCAGCGCGCGCATCCGCGGGCCGGGCCTGGTGAGCGCGGTCTGCCCGAGAAAGCTCCATAACGGCAGATGCCCCGAATGCTCGCCGATCACGCCCGAATTGTCGAGCGTCTCGACCATGCCGGTGCAGGTGATGGTGACTTCGCTCGTGCCCGGCTCGACCGCGATGAGGTTCACCGTGTTGAAATGCTGATCGTCATATTCGAGCTCGAGATGCGCGTTGTCATACTGCATCTCCCAGCTCAGGATTTCCTGGCCCTGGGTCTCCTTGGGCGTCAGACGCACGCGCTGCAGCGCATGGATCACCGGATTGGAGAAGGCATAATGGGTGGTGTGGCGGATCGAAAGTCGCATCGCGAAAGCCTTTATGCCAGAAACCGGTAGTCTTCGGCAATCGCATCAGCGATCGCGGCGTTGCGCGCCATGTAATCGACCAGGAATTCGTGCAGCCCCTGATCGAAGATCCGCTCGACCGTCATCTCGGCAATATGGACATCGGCCGCGCGCATGATCTCGTGGCAATCGCCTTCGGACCCGTGCATGCGCGCAAGGCTCGTCAGATTGTCGCGCAGCGCCGAACGGCAGAAGGCGAGGCTGCGCGGGAAGCGATCATCGAGCACGAGGAACTGGACGATGCTGCGCGCATCGATCTGCCCGGCATTGAGCCACGAATAGGCGCGCACGCCCGCGACCGAGCGCAACACCTGATCCCATTGCCCGCTATCGACGCTGGTGCCGACATAGGAGAGCGAGGGGAGCAGCAGGAAATATTTCATGTCGAGAATGCGCGCCGTGCTCTCGGCGCGCTCGATATAGGTGCCCGCGCGGGCGAAATGATAGGCCTCGTCGCGCAGCATCGAGCCATCGAGCGCGCCGTGCACGCTGGTCGCTGCGCGCTTGATCGTCGCAAGGACATCGCCGACCGCGCTCTGGCTGATCGGCCGGGCCAGCTTGCTTTCGAGCTGCATCCAGGATTCGTTGACCGCTTCCCACACCTCGGACGAGATATTGGTGCGCGCCAGCCGTGCATTGCTGCGCACCGCGCCGAACATCTCGCGCACATTGGCCGGATTGGCCTTGTCGCGCAGGATGAAGTTCCAGGCCGACATCCCGTCATAGCCCTCGTGGCTTGCCTCGAACAGCGCCTGCTGCCCGCTCGTGGCGATGACCGAGCGCCATTCCTCCTCGGCCGTGACGAGATCGCGGGTGAGCGCCATGCGCAGCCCCGCTTCAAGCAGACGCGCGGTGTTCTCCGCGCGCTCGAGATAGCGCAGCATCCAGAACAGGCCGTTTGCTGTGCGTCCGAGCATCATCGCGCCATCAATCCTTCAGCACCCAGGTGTCTTTGGTGCCCCCGCCCTGGCTCGAATTGACGACCAGCGAGCCTTTCTTGAGCGCGACGCGGGTAAGCCCGCCGGGCGTCAGGTCGATACCGCCGGGCGAAACGAGCACGAACGGGCGCAGGTCGACATGCCGCGGGGCAAGGCCCTTCTTGGTATAGATCGGGCAGGTCGAGAGCGAGAGCGTGGGCTGCGCGATATAGTTCTCGGGGCTCGCCTCGAGCTTGGCGCGAAACGCCTTGATCTCGCGCCGCGCCGCGGTCGGCCCGATCAGCATGCCATAGCCGCCCGAGCCGTGCACTTCCTTCACGACAAGCTCCTCGAGATTGTCGAGCACATAGGCAAGGCTGTCCGGATCGGCGCAGCGCCAGGTCTGGACATTGGGCAGCAGCGGCTTCTCGCCGGTGTAGAATTCGACGATCTCGGGCATGAAGGAATAGATCGCCTTGTCGTCGCAAATCCCCGTGCCCGGCGCATTGGCGATCGTGATGCGGCCCGCGCGGTAGACATCCATGATTCCCGGCACGCCCAGCACGCTGTCGGGATTGAAGGTGAGCGGATCGAGATAGTCATCGTCCACCCGGCGATAGAGCACGTCGATCGGATGATACCCGCTGGTCGTGCGCATCTGCACCCGGCCATCGACCACGCGCAGATCCGATCCCTCGACCAGCTCGGCGCCCATCTGATCGGCGAGGAAGGCATGCTCGAAATAGGCCGAATTATAGATGCCCGGCGTGAGCACCGCGACCGTCGGCTTAGAGGGATTGGCCGCATCGGGCGGGACGCAGGCAGCAAGGCTTCGGGCGAGCCGGCGCGGATAGTTCGAGACCGTCTCGACCGAGACCTGCGTGAACAGATCGGGGAACATGGCCATCATCGTCTCGCGGTTCTCGAGCATATAGGAGACGCCCGAGGGCGTTCTTGCATTGTCCTCGAGCACGAAGAACTCGTCCGGCCCGGTGCGCACAAGATCGATGCCGACGATATGCGTGTAGATGCCGCCGGGCGGCGTGAAGCCGACCATGTGCGGCAGCCAGGCCTCGTTTTGGCGAAACAGGCGCTCGGGCACGCGGCCCGCGCGGATGATCTCCTGGCGGTGATAGAGATCGGCGAGGAAGGCGTTCAGTGCGCGCACGCGCTGCTCGATCCCGCGCGTCAGCCGGCGCCATTCGCCCGCCGTTATCACGCGTGGCACCATGTCGAACGGGATCAGCCGTTCCTCGGCCTCATCTTCGCCATAGACGTTGAATGTGATCCCGGTGCGGCGGAAACTGTCATCGGCTTCCGCATTCTTGCGCTTGAGCGAATTGCTCTCCTGCGCGCTCAGCCAGTCGCAATAATCGACATAGGCCGGGCGGATATTGCCGGCCGGATCATACATTTCATCGAACGGATCGGCATCGCCCGGCTGATAGCCCGGCATAGATTGCGCCTGCGATGATCCCTGTTGCTGCTGCCGCATATGCAAGACCTAACATGTCCTGCACAAAAGGAAAGGACGCTCGAATTCCCGCGCGATCCATCCTTTTGAGGGCCGCCCTATTGCGGGCTGCGTTCGAGTTCGTCCAGCACCGCCTTGATCGCCTGGGGCGAATAGGTGAAGCCCATGTGCGAGCAGCGCAGCGCCTGTGCGCGATCGCGCTCCGAGGGTCGTCCGGCCGCGCTGCGCGGGGCGATCGCCCCATCGCTCGGGCTCCACATCGCAACGGTTTCGACCGGAGGCTTCTGCGCGACATCGGCATCGATCGGGGGCTGATCGACACTGTGGCCGGTGATCGCCTGGTAGAGCCGCCAGACATTGTTCGCGCGCTTGCTTCCTGAAAAGGGGGAGCCGAGCGTGATGACCTTGCGCACGCAGCCCGGATGCCGCCGCGCAAGCTCGCGCGCATACAGGCCGCCCAGGCTCCAGCCGAGCAGGACAACCTTGTCGTCATAGCGCTGGCAGACCTTGCCGAGGCGATCCTCGAGCTGCTCGAACGCGGCGCGATCCGCCCCCCAGTTAAAGCCCAGGCCCCAGCGCTTGGTCCGGTGGCCGGCCTGCTCGAGCAATCGGGCCATATAGCGCATGCGATCCGGCCCGGCGCCGAAGCCGGGCACGATGAGGACGGTCTGTGGCCGCGTGGTGGGGGCGATATCGATCCGGCGCCAGAGCCGGCGCAAGGGTTCGATCAGGAAATCCAGCTCGCCCAGCAGGCGCAGGAGGCGCGGCTTGCCCGCTTCCTGTTCGGGATAGTGCCCCGAAGCGAGCTCCCAGCGACGCGCGAGCTCGGCTCCACCCAGTTCGGGCGCGGACCATCCGGAATGGGAAGAACGTTCGGGCATGTTGCAACAACCATCGTAAAGACACACGGCTCGACCCTCCAATGGAAGGCGGGCGCGAATGTTCCCGCAGCGCGCAGGCCCCGCGCCCCGCCTGCTGGCGAGGGCGGGCGAGGGTGCCTAGGCACTGGTTGTCAGCAGCCGTGCCTCAGCAGTCGCCGATGCGCTCGCTCTTCGAATTGGCCGACATCGTCATCTTCTGCCCGGCAACATCGCCCGACATTGTCATCATCATGTCGGAGGATGTGGGGGTGAGCGTGCCCTCCATCTCCATGCGGACCGAGCCTTCATCCATCGCGCAGACCATCACCGCATCGAGCTCGCCAGCGCCCGAGAGGTTAAACCTTTCATAGCTGCATTCGCCGTCCTGGCCTTCGCGCATCATCGCCTCGAGGCCCTGTTCGGACATTTCCGGCGTGATGCAATATTCGATCGAATTGTCCATCCCGCCAAAATCGGTGGTCGAGCGATAGAGGCCGGGTTCGGGCTTGAAGCCGCTTGCGCTCATCGCGCCTTCGGCCTCGCGCACGCTGACCGAGCCATCGCCATCGGCGTCTGCGCCGGCAGTGCTGACATCGCCGCCCGAACAGGCCGCCAGGCCCAGGAGCATGATGCCCGCCGCGATCGTTGATGCGTATTTCATCGAATTATCCCCCTGTTTCGCACCCTTGCTGGTGCACCTTGTTCCCGCAAAAACGGCCAGATTGCAATGCGCGCGGCGCTTTAGCACCCGCCCAGCCGCCGGTGCTTCACCCGCATCTGGATCTCGCCCGGCCCCATGCCCATGTCGCCGCTCATCTTCGAGACGATATCGGCCGAGGTCGGCGTGCCCGTCCCGCTCATTTCGATGCGCATCGTGCGGCCATCGTTGCGGCAGGTCAGCACGGCATCCAATTGCCCACCGGAATAGGAATAGCGATCGGTGGTGCAATCGCCCTCGTTCGAGCGCTCGGTCATCGCGCGAAAGCCCTCCTCGACCTCTTCAGGCGTGAGGCAATATTTGGTCGTCCGGCTCATCGCGCGCTTCATGATCCCGCCCAGCTGCTTGGGCGCGCCGGGAATGTCGATCGAGAGCACTTCGATCTCGGCCTCATAACGCCCCGGCTCGGGCCGCACTTCGGGCGCGCTCACCTGTGCCATCAGCGTCTGAGGAAGCCCGCCCCCGATTGCGCCGGTGATTGCCAGCGCGCCGGCGCACCATACCTTGAGCGCAGCTGCGCGCCCCGATCCAAGTCCCATGTCCAGTTGCCTCCGGATTGTCCTGATAGCTCAGATGTTTCGCGAGTCGATCAAGACCGGCTCGCCCAAAGCAAGGCTAGGGACCATCCGCCCACTTCACAACCGGGCATCGCGCGCGCATATCGGATGGCATGGCAGAACTGGTGATCAGACGCGGGCTGGACGAGCCCGAAACCGGCGAGGAGTTCACTCCCCATCGCCCGGCCCGGCCCGAAAAATCGATGCCGGGCAAGAAGTTCAAGCTCGTCTCCGACTATCAGCCCGCCGGCGATCAGCCGACCGCGATCGCCGAACTGGTGGCGGGCGCGCGCGAAGGCGAACAGACCCAGACCCTGCTCGGCGTCACCGGCTCGGGCAAGACCTTCACCATGGCGAGCGTCATCCAGGAATTGCAGCGGCCTGCGCTGATCCTTGCCCCCAACAAGATCCTCGCCGCCCAGCTTTATGGCGAGATGAAGAGCTTCTTCCCCGAAAACGCGGTCGAGTATTTCGTCTCCTATTACGACTATTACCAACCCGAAGCCTATGTCCCGCGCTCGGATACCTATATCGAGAAGGAATCCAGCGTGAACGAGGCGATCGACCGGATGCGGCACTCCGCGACGCGCGCCCTGCTCGAGCGTGACGATGTCGTGATCGTGGCCTCGGTTTCGTGCCTCTACGGCATCGGCTCGGTCGAGACTTATTCGGCGATGATCTTCGACATCAAGAAGGGCGAGAGCGTCGACCAGCGCGAACTCATCCGCAAGCTCGTTGCCCTCCAGTACAAGCGCAACGATGTTGCCTTCGCGCGCGGCAGTTTCCGGGTGCGCGGGGACAGCCTCGAGATCTTCCCCTCGCACTACGAGGACACCGCCTGGCGGATCAGCTTCTTCGGCGACGAGATCGAGCAGATCAGCGAGTTCGATCCGCTCACCGGCAAGCCGGGCGCAAAACTCGACAAGGTGCGCGTCTATGCCAATTCGCACTATGTGACGCCGGGCCCGACGATGAAGCAGGCGACCGAGGCGATCAAGTTCGAGCTCGCCGAGCGGCTGAAGGAGCTCGAAGCCGAAGGCAAACTGCTCGAACACCAGCGATTGGAGCAGCGCACCCATTTCGATCTCGAGATGATCGCGGCAACCGGAAGCTGCAACGGGATCGAGAATTACAGCCGCTTCCTCACCGGCCGCCTGCCGGGCGAGCCGCCGCCGACCCTGTTCGAATATCTCCCCGAGAACGCGCTCCTGATCGTCGACGAGAGCCACCAGACCGTGCCGCAGATCGGCGCGATGGCCCGCGGGGACCATCGGCGCAAGATCACGCTTGCCGAATACGGCTTTCGCCTGCCCTCGTGTATCGACAACCGCCCCTTGCGCTTCAACGAATGGGACGCGATGCGCCCGCAGACCTTCTGCGTTTCGGCGACGCCCGGCCCATGGGAGATGGAGCAGACCGGCGGCGTCTTTGCCGAACAGGTCATCCGCCCCACTGGCCTCATCGACCCGCCGATCGAGATCCGCCCGGTCGAGGACCAGGTGCAGGACTGCATCGAGGAGTGCAAGGCGACCGCCAAGAAGGGCTACCGCACGCTCGTCACCACGCTGACCAAGCGCATGGCCGAGGACCTGACCGAATTCATGCACGAGGCGGGCGTTCGCGTGCGCTACATGCACTCCGACGTCGAGACGCTGGAGCGCATCGAGCTGATCCGTGATTTGCGCATGGGGGTCTATGATGTGCTCATCGGGATCAACCTCTTACGCGAGGGCCTCGACATCCCCGAATGTGGCCTCGTGTGCATTCTGGACGCGGACAAGGAGGGCTTCCTGCGCTCAGAAACCTCATTGGTGCAGACGATCGGGCGCGCCGCGCGCAATGTCGATGGCCGGGTGATCCTCTATGCCGACCGGATCACCGGCAGCATGGAGCGCGCCATGGCGGAGACCGACCGCCGCCGCGAGAAGCAGAAGGCCTACAACGAAGAGCACGGCATCACCCCGCAGACGATCCGCCGCAACATCCACGACATCGTCGCGCATTCGGCGGCGCAGGACGGGGTGACGGTCGACACCGGCGACGAGGAGGTGAACAACCTCGTCGGCCACAATCTGCGCAGCTACATCGAGGACCTCGAGAAGCGCATGCGCGATGCGGCGGCCAACCTCGAATTCGAGGAAGCGGGCCGCCTGCGCGACGAGATCCGCCGCCTGGAAAGCGACGAACTGGGCCTGCCCGATGGCGAGAAGAAAGCGCCGATCGTGGGGAGGTCGAACGAGGGCAAGCCGGGCACGAGGAAGACCCGCTACGGCAAGATCAGAGCGAAACGGATGGGGGGGAAGCCTTAGACGCGCTCCCGCTAGAACGGTCGATTCGCTTCACCAAAGCGACCACTGCCTGTGGATTGACACCAAACTGAAATACTGCGGTGGGGTAGGTGTCACAATTATGCTTAAGATGGGTGGCTCCCTCGCTGGAGTAACTGTAGTGCCCCGACCCGATAAGCTCTACCGCAATCTGCTCGACAATCCGCGCCAGATCATCGCCTTTCGCGATTTCGTGAAGCTGATCGAAGCCTATGGCTGGCGCTGTGTTCGCACTAAGGGCAGCCATCGCTCCTATGCTCATGACGGGTGCCCCGAACTGCTCGTCATCCAGCCCAAGGGCTCGGATGCGAAGTCCTATCAGGTGCTGAAGCAATTCCTTGCCTATGTCGAAGAGTACGGACTAAAGCCGAAGCCATGAGCGCGCCGCATTACCACATCAACGTCTTCTGGTCCGACGACGATGCCTGCTGGATCGCCGATGTGCCCGATCTGCGCGGCTGCTCGGCGCATGGCGAAAGCCCCACCGAGGCGATTGCCGAAGCCGAGATCGCCATCTCTCTCTGGCTCGAGACCGCGCGCGATCTCGGCATGGCGATCCCCGAACCGCGCTATCGCCCGGCCATCTACGCATAGCACTTGATGCGCTTCCGCGCCGGTGCTTAACAGCAACCCCATGAAAACCCGCATTCTCCGCGCGCTTGCCGCGCCGCTCGCCCTGGGCACCGTGCTTGCCCTTTCCGCCACCACCGCTCCCGCCTTCGCGCAGGAGCAGGCCGAGGAGGCCAGGCCCGCCGCCGGGAAGATCGTCCCCCAGGTCAGGACCACGCAGCATGTCGGCACCTTCAACGGGAGCCGCGTGCCCTACACCGCGACGATCGCCGAGACGATCCTTGAGGGCGATGACGGCAAGCAGGAGGCGGTCATCGTCACCACCTCCTACGTCAAGACGCCGCTCGACAAGAGCCGCCCGGTCTTCTTCATCTATAATGGCGGGCCGGGCTCGGGCTCGGTCTGGCTGCAGATGGGCGCGTTCGGACCCAAGCGCGTCGCGATCCCGTCGGACGCGCGCGATGATGGCGCACCGCCCTATCCGGTGGTCGACAACCCGGACAGCCTGCTCGATGTCGCCGATCTCGTCTTCATCGATCCGCCGGGAACGGGCTTTTCCTATCTCACGCAAGGGACCGATCCGAAGAAATATTATGGCCTGAGGCAGGATGCGCGCGCGGTTGCCGAAGTCATCCGCCGCTGGATCAACGACAACGAGCGCTGGTCGAGCCCCAAATATATCGGCGGCGAGAGCTATGGCACCACGCGCACCGCGATGCTGGCCGACGAGCTTGAAGGATCAACCTATAACGATGTCGGCCTCAATGGCCTCATCCTCATCTCAACCATCCTCGATTTCGCCGGGCGCGAGCCGACGCCAGGCAACGAGATGGCCTATGTCGTCACCCTGCCCAACATGGCGGCGGCGGCCTATTATCACGGCAAGGTCCAGGCGCCTTCGGTCGAGGCAATCGCGCAGGAAGCGCGCGAATTCGCGCTCGGCCCCTATGCGAGCGCGCTGCTCAAGGGCCAGGCGCTGCCCGCAGCCGAACGCGCCGCGGTGCGCGCGCGGCTTTCGCAGCTGACCGGACTCTCCGAGGAATATCTCGACCAGGCCGATCTGCGCGTCACCTCGCAACGCTTCTACAAGGAGCTGCTGCGCGACCGCGGGCTTACGATCGGACGGCTCGATGCGCGCTACACCGGCACCGATTATGACAATGCGGGCGAATACCCTGACAACGATCCCAGCTTCTACGGCATCGATGCCGGCTACACCGCCGCGATCAACGAATGGGCGCGCGAGGGGCTGAACTTCGAGACCGACCGCAGCTACAATTCGATCGGGCGCGAGCCGGGGCGCAACTGGGACTGGTCGCTAAGCAGCGGCAGAGGCCGCAACGCCTATCTCAATGTCGCGCCCTTCATCGGCCAGGCGATGCGGCAGAACAGCGGCCTTCGCGTTTTCAACGCGCAAGGCTGGTATGATTTCGCCACGCCCTTTTTCGGAGCGGAATACTCGCTCAGCCGGACGGGCATTCCGCAGGATCGGATCACCTACAAATATTACGATGCGGGCCACATGATGTATATTCGCGACGAGGATCGCGGGCAGCTTTCGCAGGACATCAGGGCCTTCATCCGCGCGCGATGAGGGCGCCGCTCCTACTGGCGGGCCTGGCCCTGCTTGCCGCGTGCAAACCCCCGCCGACCGATGCGGGGCTGAGCCGAGAATTGCCCGAGGCCGAGCCCACCTATCCGCCCGATCCGCTCCCCTCGCCCGAAACCGAGGGCGCGATCTGGGCGAACAGCAGCGAGCCGGGCCGGATCATCTATGGGATACCCGGCGAGCCCGCGCTGATCGCGCTCGATTGCCTTGTCGGTGCGCGTATCCGCATTGCCCGGCTGAGCCCGGCTGACGAAGGCGCAGGCGCGATGCTGGCGCTGGTGGGCAATGGCGCGATCGGGCGCATCTCGCTCGATGCGAGCGCGCGCGGGCGCGCGTTCATCTGGCAGGGCGAGCTTGCAGCCGATGCGTTCGAGCTCGAACCGCTCGCCGGGCCGCGCCAGATCACCGCGACCCTGCCCGGCGCCGGCATGGTGACGATCAATCCGAGCGCCGTGCCCATGCAATTCCTGAGCCGCTGCCGCGAGGGCGCGGGCGGGCTGAAACCTGGCGAGGAGCAGACGCAGGCGCAGGCGCAGCACCCGCCTCAGGGCGCTGGCGTTCAGACCGGCTCGTGAG
>JGI12048J13642_10371445_pt1 | contig 11452 bp, 9 predicted proteins | sample ElkSlonscriptome_16_FD_13642 | JGI IMG/M metagenome (IMG submission 13642) | reverse complement strand
ACTTCTCAAACATCCTCTGAAGGCAGTTAGTCGAAAACTTCCAGTTCTTCAACGTCCGACTCGGATTCCTCAGTCATCTCATCAGTCATTTCAGTAGACTCGGTCGCTTCATCGTCTGAGGAGCTTTCAGGCATCTCCATTTCCGAATCCATTTCCGAGTCTGACTCTAAATCAAATGCCTCTGACGGTAACTCGTCAAAGACCTCTAGCTCTTCTTCAGTTTCGTCAGCACTCTCATCTTCTGAAGCGTCCTCAGGCATTTCCATCTCTGAGTCAGACGGTTCTAAACCTGCTTCACCAGATCCTTGAGTGGATGCTGAAGTCGCGTCTTCGCACTCGCAGACGAGACCTTCCAAAAACTCCTGAGCCGCTACCACATAAGGCACAATGCGATCGTTGACGACTTCTAATACGTCACCAAGTTCGCGAACGTCATCCAGCAACTGGAGACCATCGACGTAGAGCGCATCGGTTGGATAATTCTCTAGAAACTCGATCAGAGAAACCTGATTGTCATCGCTAGCCGATAGAATTAGCCCTGCTCGAAGAGCCTGGATGTTAGCGTCGCCCGATCGCGTGCTAAAACGACGTCCGAGCTGAAATAGCGCATATTCCCCTGGCAGAGAGTAAGTAATGCTATCGATGGTTCGCAAGCTAACGGGTAGCTCTTCGTTGAAGATAGCCTGCACGTCGTCAGGATTTTGATCGGCGACATTGAAGATGAATCGGAGGTTTGGGGTTTGTTCTCCTGTTTCTGCGAAGTTTCGCAAGTCAGCGACATCAAACGACCGGGAGAGTCCTCCCAGGGTAATGATAACTCGCTCGGCTGCGATCGCCTGAGGCGCACTAGCAAGGGTACTAATGCCAAGCCCCGCCATCAACCCAGTACCGAGCAGCACCCGTCGAATAAAGCGCGGAATAAGCCCACGCCGAACTGCATGAATCATGATGATCTATACCAGCCTCAGAAATAACAACAGAAAATCCAGATCAAGCACGAGCATTGATTACTGCTGTTCCATCACAGATGCTTGCACCGCATTTTCATGAACCGACTCATTCTGAGCGGTTGTGTTGCAGGGTACTCTGTTGGGGCTAGAGACCAAGACTCCAGTGGTGGGTACGAAGCTAGATTCGTCTACCTCGACCTCAACGTCATCCTCTTCGCTAGTTTCATCTACCTCGACTTCGATTTCATCATCTTCTGCATCGATCTCAACCTCAAACTCTTCGCCGAAAGCTTCAACGGTAGGAGGTTCTTCACAATCACAGACCACACCTTGGAGAAACTCGACCGCAGTGGCGATCGCGGGTTCGATGCGCTCAACAAAATTGCTGACTTCAAAATAGACGTCTTCTAAGTCACTGATGTTGAGAGAGACTTCTTCCGTAGGGTAGGAATCGAGCAGCTCAAGCACCGAAATAGAGCGATCGCTTCCAGCGTCACTCACTGCTGTACGGATAGATGCTAGATCTCCGCTTGTGGCGGGATTGCTAATCACCTGATCCAGTTGAATCAGCACAAACTCTCCAGTAGGGCTTTCGAGAAACTCTTCAACCACTCGTGGAATCCGAATGTCGTCAACCAAAATGTCTTTGATAAACTCGGGAACCTGATCTACATCGTCGAAGAAAGTCTGAAGATCATCCGGAACTTCACCTGTTTCCGCAAACTGGCGAATTTCGCTAGCGCTAATGTTGAAGGTTTGCTCGTTGTAGATCAAGATGACTTCATCAGCGGCATGAGCTTCTCCAGCTCCCAAAACTAATGCGCTGCCTAGGCCCAGAGCGATCGCTCCACCTAGTTGAGGCAATCCAAGACGGCAATTAATGGGTTTCATGATGGGTGCTTGTATAAATTAAAAGACTTGAAAGGGATAAGCAGAAGCCAGTCGCTTTTTGGCTGAGCCGATTGTCTGAGTAGGGGGGCTCAGTCAATCTTGGCTGAGTTCTATATAGATCTTTTGTCAACAAGAGATCTATATAGGATATGTAAGCACCTTGGGGTCAATCGCTCAAATTTCCTTCACGTTTGGAAAGAAATGAACCTGCTTGCACCGTTCGACTGGCACTGTTAGCACTCTTTGATTCACTATGAGTCCAAGTTGAGACTTATCAATCACTCTCTCGGAAGATTAGACAACGATTAATTGCCAGCTCGTCCAAACGTCTCGGTCAACTGTCTGATGCGATCGCTCACGCCAGTGTTCAAAGCCTCTTCCCGAAAACGCCAGCCCCAGTTACCCGCAGCTTGCCCTGGGCTGTTCATGCGAGCATTCGTTCCCAACCCTAAGACATCTTGCATGGGAAAAATCGCAGCATCTGCGATGGAGCTCAGCGCCATTCGAATCAGATCCCAATGGATGCCATCCGAACTGATGCCTCCAATGTATTGGATCAGGCTTTCGCGTTCCCAGTCTTGCAGTCCCTCATACCAGCCAACGGTTGTGTTGTTGTCGTGGGTTCCTGTGTAGGCCAAACAGTTGCGCGTGAAGTTAAACGGCAGATAAGGATTGTCAGGGCCTGAGCCAAAGGCAAAGTGCAAAATCTTCATACCAGGAAAGCCGAAGCGATCGCGCAGTGCCTCTACGTCTGGAGTAATCACGCCCAAATCTTCGGCAATGATGGGCAGTGTCCCCAGCTCGTTCTTCAGTGTCTCAAATAGCTCGATTCCGGGAGCTTCGACCCAGTGACCATTCATGGCCGTTGTTTCGCCCTGATTCACTTCCCAATAGGCTTGAAACCCTCGGAAATGATCAATGCGAATCAAGTCCATATAGTCCAGCAACGCCTGAAACCGCTGCATCCACCATTTGAAACCCCAGCTTCTCATCTCGTCCCAGTTGTAAATAGGGTTGCCCCAAAGCTGTCCTGTTTCACTAAAGTAATCAGGGGGAACACCTGCCATTAGTGTAGGAGCTCCTGTTTCTGGGTCAAGGCAAAAAATGTGGGGCTGCGACCAGACATCGGCACTGTCGTGAGCAACGTAAAACGGCATATCACCCATGATCGAAATGCCCCGCTCGTTTGCGTAGCGGCGCAAATCAGCCCACTGTTGATGAAACTCAAACTGCCAATATTTGTGATGTTCGATCTGATCTGCCAGCTTCTGCCGCCACAGCTCTAGGGCTTCTGGCTCTCGCTTGGCGATCGCATGATCCCAATCTGTCCAGCTCTTACCACCGTGGGCATCTTTGAGCGCCATGAAAAAGGCATAGTCTTCCAACCAAAAATGGCGGGCGTTGCTAAACTCCTGAAACGCCTGTCGTTGTTCCTCAGATGCTTGTACTTTGAACTGTTCTGCGGCCTTGATCAGGAGTGGAGCCTTGAACTCAATGACTGCGTTGTAATCAGTCGAATCGGCAGGGAAATCAGGGGCTCCGGACAGGTCTTCGTTGGTCACAAGTCCCTTATCTCGAAGCGTTTCCACACTGATCAGCATGGGGTTGCCTGCCATCGAAGAATAGGACATGTAGGGCGAATTGCCGTGTCCTGTCGGGCCAAGAGGTAGCACTTGCCAGACTTTTTGCTTACCAGCGGTCAGAAAGTCGATAAATTGATAGGCCGCGTGACCAATGTTTCCGATGCCGTAATGTCCGGGCAATGAGGTTGGATGTAATAAAATTCCGCTGACTCGACCTTTAAATGGCATAAAACCTGACGATCCTACGAACAACATCTGTGACGTTAACGCAATCTCACGATACTTCAAACCTCTCAACACTAGGGGTTAGGAGAGCCAGAAGTTGAAGACTGTAGAGTGGACGAACGTCTGAACACATATGACGATCGCCTCTTTTAGCAAGAGCACCATTAGCGTAGCTGCAAAGACTCTATCACGGCATTTTATCGATACTCATGAGAAGTAAGTCTGGTTTTAGATTTTCTCGAAAACTTTATGTCATCGACTCCCTACCATTGTTTCGATGTCTTCTGGAGCGGTAGGCAAGGCTTGGGTCAGCACATCTACCCCAGTCTCCGTCACCACAACATCGTCTTCGATGCGAATGCCCCGTACATCGCCAAACTGAGCCAGACGATCCCAATTCACACAGTCGCCATAGCGCGATCGCCGTTCTGGGTCGTTCAAAATAGCTGGAACCTGGTAGAACCCAGGCTCAATCGTAAACACCATGCCCGCCTCAATCGGTCGGTCGAGGCGCAAATAGCAAAGTCCAAAGCGATCGCTCCGTTGCCGTCCGGGCGCATAACCAGCCACATCACCTAAATCTTCCATATCGTGAACATCTAGCCCCAACACATGCCCGATTCCGTGAGGGAAGAAAAGGGCATAGGCATCGCGTTCAACCAGAGTGTCGCGATCGCCTGACAAAATTCCTAAGTGAAGCAATCCTTCCGTCAGGACACGAGCCGCCAAAAGATGAACATCTCGATATTCCACTCCAGGGCGTGCCTGCTCAATACAAACGTCATGAGCTGCCAAGACCACATCATATAGATCCCGTTGGGTTGGCGAAAACCGTCCTGACACAGGCCAGGTGCGAGTAATGTCAGAGGCCCAACCCATTTCTGACTCTGCCCCTGCATCTGCCAATAGTAAATCTCCGGGGCGCAGCGAATGATGATAGTGCTCATTGTGCAACACTTCGCCATGAACGGTAACGATGCTGTTGTAAGCGCAGGACATGTTGTGAGCTATCATGACAGCCTCAATCGCAGCTCGAACTTGGGCTTCTGTCTCGGCATTGAGAGTCGCGGCCATACCAGCTGTGTGAGCTTCGACTGATACAGCCACCGCCTTTCGAATTTCGGCGATCGCCCCCTCGTCCTGCTTCAGTCGCAGCGTCACAACGGCTTCAATCAGCTCCTGATCGAGCTGGGATTGAGGTGGTTTTGGACTGATTGTTCGCTGCAATACCTTGGACTGATATCGAAGCGTTGCTGCATCCTGAGCCGCAATCGTTGCCACCTGCTCCATTGATTTAACCCAAGGGGCGATCGCCTGCATTGGATGCACAGCGTCTGCCCCTATTTCCGCTGCCACTTCTTCTGGCGATGCCCCTGCCCCATGCCACAAAGCACTCGCTGCTGTTGGCGCGTCCATAAATAGTTCCATGCGACCCTGGTCAAGGGCGATCGCGGCCCCTTGCAAAGGCAAACCTGCAAAGTACAAAAAGTGGCTATTGGCCCGAAACGGATAGACATTAGCTGGAAAGTTACGAGATGAAGGCATCCCCGCCCACAACATCACAGGAGCAGGGTAGAGATCAGCGAGTCGTTTTCGCCGCTGTCGCAAGGTCGAGCTAAGAGGAGGAGCTTCAGCGAAAACCTCAGATTGAAGTTGAGCGTGGATCACAGGTTCAGTCACAAATGACATCTAGATTTTTAAGTTAGCGCGTTGAATGTGCAATGTTGGGTCGGACGATGAAACAAGCCTCAGACCTAACCTCCTCAGAATGAAGATATGTGATTATATAAAAGGTGCAATCGTTCCTGTATCGTCAAACATTAGCCTTTGTTGTATTCGTCTGCACCCTCATCTGTCACTCATTAATCTTGCTGGTTTTTGCAATCGCTGAAGTCTCGTTATTTTGTCCTGCTCTTGCTACAGGTGCCCGAAAGATTGCTTAGTGCATCCATTGCTTGCTGCATAGTCGAAGCGGTTTTCTATCGATCAATTCACAACAATGTAGGGCGTAGGGTTGACACGGAAGTTGAGTATTGAGTTTTACAATTCAGGACAAGCTTCCGAAAAGTTCCAACGTGTTTACAAAAATTTAGACTTAGGCCAAAGTAGTCTATACCTCTGATAGTAGGGGCTTTCAGCAAACTACTAAGCTGGCTATTTGATCGAAACTCGACTGAATTTCAGTTCTCGAAAATGATGTGAGACAAGATTAGGTGCTGCGAGTACAATGAGGAACCATTTTTTGTTTTGATGAGTACAAAATTGAGGGATAAAAATGCGGTGTCCCTTTTGTCAGTTCCCTGACAATCGAGTGTTAGAGTCTCGCTCGGCTGAGTCGGGTCAAAGTGTCAGGCGGCGGCGGGAATGCTTAGACTGCAAGCGTCGCTTTACAACCTATGAGCGAATTGAATTTGTTCCGGTCACGGTGATCAAATGCAATGGCGATCGCGAATCATTCGATCGCTCAAAATTGTTAAGGGGCATTGCACGGGCATGCGAAAAAACGAGTGTTGCGTCTCTTGAGCAGGAAAAATTAGTCGATGAAATTGAAGCAGAACTTCAGCAAAGTTCTCTTAGAGAAGTGAACAGTTCTGAAATTGGAGAACTAGTTCTCAATCAGCTGCGTCGCCTTAACGAAGTGGCATATGTTCGGTTCGCATCGGTCTATCAGAAGTTTCAAGGCATTAGCGACTTCATCGAAGTCCTCAATCATTTGCAACCTACTGAACTGTCAGAGCGCGATCGCCCCAATTCGGTTAGACCTGTCTCTACCCATTAGAGCCCCCTTAAGCATAAGCGTGTCGGCTCAAAGGCGTTCAGCATGCAAAGACTTTATATCAAGCTGAACATCATTTTTAGCTCAAATATCGCTTTTTAATGAGTGTTGAGTTTTTCTGTGTCTCGGCACGCTTGTGGGGGAAAGAGCTAGAATTTCACTAGGACTCTTTTCCAGAACTACGAATATGCGGTAGAATAGCTTTTCTGTAAGCCTGCACACGCATGGTGATTTGCCCATAAGGTCTAATCGTTGATTCATAGGCCAGCATTGCGCTGAAAAGCATGCTTGGGGCAGGGAAAAGAGGTTGCTCTCATATATGGGGTATGAGAGGTGCCGCGCTAGGACTTTCCTAGTGCTTTACAAAACTGCCTTGAAATAGGTATCAACACCGCGTAAACAGACGAACGGAGACACAAACCAGGAAATTCTTAGCATGGTCAATCAGGAAAAACCAGGAATTGGGTTTACACATGAGGATTTTGCCGCCCTTCTAGACCAATACGACTACCACTTTAGCCCCGGCGATATCGTCCCAGGCACAGTCTTCAGTTTGGAACCCAGAGGGGCTTTGATTGACATCGGTGCTAAGACAGCAGCGTATATTCCGATTCAGGAAATGTCTATTAATCGCATAGACAATCCCGAAGAAGTTTTGCAATCCAATGAGACGCGTGAGTTTTTTATTCTCACTGACGAAAACGAAGATGGTCAGCTGACGCTTTCCATTCGTCGAATCGAGTATATGAGAGCGTGGGAGCGGGTTCGCCAGCTTCAGACCGAAGACGCAACTGTACGCTCTGCGGTATTTGCGACAAACCGGGGTGGAGCCTTGGTTCGCATTGAGGGACTTCGCGGATTCATTCCGGGTTCGCACATCAGCACTCGTAAGCCGAAAGAAGATTTGATCGCCGAAGAACTGCCACTCAAGTTTCTTGAGGTTGACGAGGATCGGAATCGCCTAGTGCTGAGTCACCGACGAGCCCTTGTCGAGCGCAAGATGAACCGCCTAGAGGTTGGCGAAGTGGTGATTGGCAACGTTCGGGGGCTCAAGCCATATGGTGCATTCATCGATATTGGCGGTGTCAGTGGCTTGCTCCACATCTCAGAAATTTCTCATGACCACATTGACACGCCCCACAGCGTGTTTAACGTCAACGACGAAATCAAGGTGATGATCATCGACCTCGACGCCGAGCGCGGACGAATTTCTTTGTCTACTAAGCAGCTTGAGCCAGAACCAGGAGATATGGTGAAAAATCCTGACCTGGTCTACGACAAGGCTGAAGAGATGGCAGAACGCTATCGCGAGAAGATGCGTCAGCAAAGCCAAGCTAACAACGCTGATTATGCCGTTCAAGATAACGGGTCTGCTAGCCCAGAAGAAGTTGGGGTTGCAGCCTCGGTCGAAGAATAGGTGAGAAATGGGCTATATCTGAATGAATTATTTTAGTTGTTTGTCTTGATGGCTTATAGACATCGCTACTAAGAAATTCTTGTAAAGGGAGAGGTTGTCCTCTCCCTTTTTGTTGACTGTCTTTCATTACGACAGATACTTTATCCGTTCGAAGCAGCCCAAGTATCAGTCTGCATTGCACTGGGTTTGGCTGATAACGATACAATTTTTTTCCGGGAGGCTACTACTTTGATCACAATCCGCTGTGGTGAGCATTCATTTCCCAATATTCGTGCGGTAGTTTTTGATAAAGATGGAACGTTAGCTGATTCCGGTGTGTTCTTGCGTCAACTCGGCCAGCGGCGAGCACGACTAATTGATGCAAAAGTCCCAGGAGTCGATCAGCCATTACTCCTGGCTTTTGGGATCGAAGGTACTGGTCTCAATCCAGCAGGACTCATGGCGACTGGAACTCGTCAGGAGAACGAGATTGCGGCAGCAGCATACATTGCTGAAACGGGTCGAAGCTGGACAGAATCCATGGCGATCGCCCAATCAGCGTTTGCAGAGGCCGAGCCTTCGAATCAGCCAAAAGCTCCTCAGACTCCTATTTTTAAGGGGGCTAGTGATTTAATTCAAACCCTCAAAACGAATTCCTTGAAATTGGGAATTCTTTCATCTGATACAACGGCTCATGTAGCTGAATTTGTTCAGTATTACGAGCTAGGCTCAGCGATTGATGTGGCGATGGGTACGGATTTACCTCCAGCAAAACCTGACCCAACGCTACTCCACCACATCAGCCAAAAATTGGACGTTTCTCCAGATTCCATTCTTGTTGTAGGAGACTCAACCGTAGATGTTCAAATGGCTCATCAAGCAGGAGCCGCAGGCTGTATTGGCGTAACGTGGGGATGGAGCAGTCCTTTAGATTTGGCGGATGCAGAGGCGATCGCTCATCAGTTTAGCGATATCCAAGTCGCACATTCGTAAAGTGTGCAGGAGCCTCTCAACCTCTTTCACAGTACGAAGGAACTCTCTCAGGTTTAGATACCGCTACTGTTTAAGAACAGCTGGATAATTGCATTTTCACAGCAGAGATCAAATTCGTTTCTCTGATTGAGAGAGTGTTATGCTGATTTGAACAAAAGAAGGGTGTAGAACTACCCATCGTTCTCGGAAACTTACTGGGAACAGAAAAGTTTGGAGAGTGGAAACACTCTTGATTGTGGAGCGTCTTTGTGACTTTGGTAAGCATTCTAACCAGATTCATCAATCTGTAGAAGGCTCAGCCGCTGTCGTCGCTCCTATCTACCTGTTGTGTGTGAGTTCTAGTTTAGAGAGGTTACTTCTTTGTCTCGGCGTTACCTGTTTACATCCGAATCCGTTACCGAAGGTCATCCAGATAAGATTTGCGATCAAATCTCAGATACCATCGTTGATACATTATTGGCTCAAGACAAGGGGAGCCGAGTTGCGGCAGAAGTCGTCGTGAATACTGGCCTAGTGCTCATCACAGGCGAGATTTCGTCTCAAGCCCAGGTCAATTACGTCAACCTTGCACGACAGAAAATCAGAGAGATTGGATATACGGACGCGACCAACGGCTTTTCTGCAGATAGCTGCTCCGTCATTGTCGCTCTCGATGAGCAATCTCCAGATATTGCCCAAGGAGTCGATCAGGCTCACGAGCAGCGGGAGACTTCGAGTGACGAAGAATTAGACCGCATCGGTGCAGGCGATCAGGGCATCATGTTTGGCTTTGCTTGCAATGAAACCCCCGAATACATGCCGATGCCTATCAGCCTTGCTCACCGCATGGCTCGTCGGCTGTCAGCTGTTCGTAAATCAGGTGCGCTGCCTTATCTCCGTCCTGATGGCAAAACTCAAGTGACCATTGCCTACGAAGACGGTAAGCCCGTTGGCATTGATACTGTCTTAATCTCAACTCAGCACGCTCCTACGATTGATGAGCTGACGACGGATTCAGAAGTGCAGGAAAGGATTAAGTCTGATCTTTGGGAAGCTGTCGTACAGCCTGTTTTTCTGGATATCAACGTCAAGCCTGATGATAGTACGCGCTTTCTTGTAAACCCCACAGGAAAGTTCGTGATTGGCGGGCCTCAAGGGGATTCGGGACTGACAGGGCGCAAGATTATTGTGGATACCTATGGAGGGTACTCTCGTCACGGCGGCGGCGCATTTTCTGGCAAAGATCCCACAAAAGTTGACCGCAGTGCAGCCTACGCGTGCCGCTATATTGCCAAAAATATTGTGGCGGCAGGGCTTGCTGAAAAGTGTGAAGTTCAGCTCAGCTATGCCATCGGAGTTGCACGACCCGTCAGTATTTTAGTCGAAACGTTTGGCACAGGCACAATCGAAGACGATCGCCTACTTGACTTAGTAAAACACAACTTTGAACTTCGTCCTGCGGGCATCATTCAGACCTTTAAGCTGACAAGTCTGCCCTCCCAGATGAATGGCCGTTTTTACCAGGATGTCGCGGCTTATGGACATTTTGGCCGAAATGACTTGGATCTGCCCTGGGAGCGTCTTGACAAAGCTGAAGTTCTACAGGAACAAGCAAAAAGTCTATTCTCTCAAGCGATCGCCTAATCCTAACGGCAAACTGAGACCGTAAAATCCAACAACACGAACCAGTAGCACTGTCCTCTAGAGGGTGCTACTGGTTTTTTTGCGAAAAATATCAGTTTTGAGACAGAGGAAAACAACCTCCTTGAAGAGCCTTGATCCAGGTCTGTCTCCTAGAGACCGATGTCTGAAATTCAGTCTTACCTTTTCTCTTTACCCTACTCGTCAACCTGTTCAACGATCCAATCTAGATAAGCGGACTGCCCAGCCACAATCGGCAACGCAATGATTTCAGGCACGTCATAGCTGTGTAGATCTTGAATCTTCGCCCGCAGATTTTCAAATCCCTTAAGGTTGGTTTTAATGATGAGCTGCCATTCTTGGTCTCGACATACCTGCCCTTGCCAACGATAAATAGATCGCACAGGTGTACAGGCTACGCATGCCGCCAACCGTTGCTCAACTAAAGCGTTGGCGATCGCCTCAGCTTCCTGTTCGGATGCGGTGGTGACCAAAACTATCCCACATTGGTGCTCAGAATGGTGGTTAGACTCGGGCTGGATTGCATCTGTCATCAAGCCATGCCGTGAGGAGCGCGCGCAACCAGTTGAGATGCGACCTTACTGTGGCTCAGGCGATTGTAAGTAGCCTGACTAAGCGTCGATGATACAGCGGCTTTACCCACGTCCGAAGTCATTTTGCGTTTGGAAGCTACAGCAGACTGAGTGCTTGTAGAAAGCAGATTGAGATACTGTCGGGTCGAATCAGGCAACAACGCTTGTTCATATTTCGTTCCACACAGACGCACCCCTAGCAACTTCGCATCATGAAGATTGGCCTGGGTCAGATCTGCTTGACTCAAATCGCTCCAGTCTAAGTTGGCGCGATTGAAGCACGCGTCCTTTAAATCAGCTTGGCTGAGATTTGCCGACATCAACTTTACGCCTCGAAGTTTGGCTGCAGATAGATTCGTCGCTCTCAAATTCGCCTCTTCTAAATTCGCTCCGCTCAGTTTCGCTTGGCTGAGATTGATCCCGCT
>JGI12048J13642_10724704_pt1 | contig 11453 bp, 12 predicted proteins | sample ElkSlonscriptome_16_FD_13642 | JGI IMG/M metagenome (IMG submission 13642) | reverse complement strand
GGCGCCCGTTCGCAGGCCGAGCAGGCTCGGCAGCAGGAAGCGATGGGTAGGGCCCCGACGCCGCAGCAGCGTCAGCGACAGGCCGCCGCCGACCGGATGGCCGGTCGCGTGCCCCCGCTCGCCACCGCCCAGCGCGACCGGAACGTCCCCGTCGGCACCATCCGGGTGAAGGTCGTCGACGCGGCCGACAGCCCGATCCCCGGCGTCCGCGTCCGGGTCGGCGTGATGCGCCAGGCCGGCGCCCGCGACGCCCTCTTCGGCGAGACCGACGCGCGCGGCGTGGCCCTCATCGAAGATCTCTCCACCGGCTCCGACCAGGCCTACCGCGTGTCCGTGAGCCACGGCGGCGCGACCTACGGCGCACCGCCCTTCCGCCTCGAGACCGACGCCGGCCACGCCGTTCAGATCCGGCGCCTCGAGACCACCAGCGACATCCGCATGCTGCTGCAGGTGCTCGGCCAGACCCACCTCGAGTACCGCAACGGCCGGTTGCACATCACCGAGCAGACCCAGCTCACCAACCTCGGCGACGACACCATCGTCTTCGGCGACGGGCTGCACTACCCGCTGCCGAGCGGCTTCAAGGCCTTCCAGTCGCCGGCGCAGATGACCGACCAGCGCGTGGTCCCGGACGACACCGGCTTCATGCTCAAGGGCTCGGTACCCCCGGGCACCGTCACCCTGAACTGGGCCTACGACTTGCCCCTCGATGGCTCGGAAGCGCGCGTCGCCCACGACATGCCCTTCCGCACTTACGCCTACCGGGTCTTCTCCGACGCCCGGCCGGGCATGACCCTCGACGTCGAGGGCTTCCCCGATGCGCAGGTGCACGAGTCGCAGGGCCGCCGGATGCTGGTGACCCAGCTCGAGCGGAACCCGGAGGACCCTGCCTTCGACCGGCTGGTCGTCGCCGTGGAGGGCATCCCGACACCGGGGCCGATGCGCTGGGTCGCCGTCGGCGGCGCGCTGGTGCTCTTCCTCTTCGGCTTCCTCCTGGTGACCCAGGGCGGCCGCGCCGAGCAGGTGCGCGTCGAAGCCCGCGAGCGGCGCAAGCGCGAGATCCTCGACGCCGCCGTCGAGCTCGACGAGGCCCGCTCCCGTGGCGAGGTCGGGCCCAAGTACCACGCCCGCGAGATGAACGCGCTCACCGAAGAGCTCGCGTCACTGCTGCGGCTGGACGACGCGACGGAGGCCCTCGCCGCCACCGGCAAGGCCACCGAAGGCCGGGGCTCGAAGGGCGGCGATCGCCGCCCCGACGCCTGACGCTTGCGCTTTCTCACGCTTTCCTGACACGCGCGTCGCGAGACCGTTGAGCTTTCGGCGGACCGTCCCGCACGAGCTCGCGGAGCCCACCAAAGGCCCGCGACAGCGTCACACCTGCGCGGTAGGGTCCCGACCTTCACCACAGCGGCGTTCGCGACATGGCGGGCGCTCTCCGAGACACGGAGGAGAGAGACATGGCGAGAGAAGGACTCAACAAGGTCATCCTGATCGGCAATCTGGGCATCGACCCGGAGCTCCAGTTCACCCAGAGCGGCACCGGCCGGCTGCGGCTACGACTGGCGACGACCGAGACCTACGTGGACCGCGGCGGCGAGCGCCAGGAGAAGACCGAGTGGCACACGGTCATCGTCTGGGGGAAGCGCGCCGAGGCGCTCAACAACATCCTCTCCAAGGGTCGTTCGATCTGCGTCGAAGGCAGCATCGAGTACCGTCAGTGGGAAGACCGCGAAGGCAACAAGCGCAACTCCACCCAGATCCGCGCCCGCGACATCATCCTCCTCGGCAGCGGCCGCGGTGGGGGCGGTGGGGGCGGTGGCGGCGGTGACTTCGGCGGCGGCGGCGGCGGCGGCTACGGCGGCGGCGGCGGCGGCGGCGGCGGTGGTGCCGGTGCCGGCGGCGGCGGAAGCGACTTCGGCGGCGACGACTTCGGCGGCGACTTCGGCGACGACGACATCCCGTTCTAGCCGTACGGCGTAAGCCGACGGCTCCCTTGCCCTTGCCCCTGCCTTTGCCCGATTCTCATCGGGCAGAGCCGGGGCAAGCGCGCTTCTGGCCCCGCTACTCACCCGAGCCCCGCATGAAGAAGACCCGCGCCGACGTGCTCCTGGTCGAGCGCGGCCTCGCCGAGAGCCGCGCCAAGGCTCAGGCGCTCATCCTCGCCGGCCAGGTCTTCAAGGGCGAACAGCGCGTCGCCAAGGCCGGCGACAAGCTCCCGAGTGGCGCCCCCCTCGAGGTCCGCGGCCAGCTACCCTACGTGAGCCGCGGCGGCGAGAAGCTCGCCGGCGCCCTCGAGGACCTCCGCTTTCAGCCGAAGGGCCTCGTCGTCGCCGACTTCGGCGCCAGCACCGGCGGCTTCACCGACTGCGTCCTGCAGCGCGGCGCCACCCGTGTCTACGCCATCGACGTCGGCTGGGGCCAGCTGCACAACAAGCTCCGCCAGGACGACCGCGTCGTCGTCATGGAGCGCACCAACGCGAGGCACCTCACCGAGGAAGAGCTACCCGAGAAGGTCGACCTCATCGTCATCGACGCCAGCTTCATCGGCCTCGAGAAGCTGCTGCCCGCCGCGGCCGGGATCTCCAAGGCGACGGCCGCCATCCTGGCCATGGTCAAACCGCAGTTCCAGGTCGGCCGCGAAGAGCTCGGCAAGGGCGGCGTCGTCCGTGACGACACCCTCCGCCAGAAGGCCGCCGACCAGGTCGCCGCGGCAGCGGAGGCCTTCGGCTACGAAGAGATCGCCCGCGCGGACTCACGCGTGCACGGCCCCAAGGGCAACCGAGAGATCTTCCTGCACCTCGCGCGTAGCGAGTAGGCGCCTCGAGCGGCTCGGCGGAGCCATCACGCAGCGGCACACGTGTGCCGCTTCGCGAACGACGACGGTGCGTCACTCATTGGTGCCTTCCATCTGCTCGATGTGGCGTAGGACTCGCTCGAAGGCGTCGAGGTCTTCCTCGGAGAGCGGGATATCGGCGAAGACGTAAGAGCGCCCGGAGTGCAGGAATGGATGTCGTCGGTAGCCGACCGCGATCTTGTTGTACTGCACGACGACGGTGAAGCCGCCCTCGATACGGTGGAGGCACAACGCGCGGCTCAGCCGAGGGTGCTCGCCGTCGACCGTGGCGAGCTCGTAGGCGTTCGGCCTTTGTGTCGTGTCGGCTTCGATGGTGGCAACGGTATCGGGGCCGCAGCGCAGGTAACCGGCGCGCGGAGCGGTGATGGTGTGGACGACCCCATGGACCATGGTCGTCGACCGGTGCTCTGCCGGAAGCTCGCTCGACGCGATGACCCGGCGCTCGCCCTCGTGTCCGAGCACGGTGGGCGTCGACTCGTGCACGCATCCGAGCACCAAGCAGAAGAGCCACGAGAGGAGCGGGACGCGTGCGGCAGCGTGCGTCGCGAGGCGACTCTTCGACGGCCGCCCAGGGGCTTCCCTAGTTTCGAGCATGGCTCACTGACTTCAGTCTACCCGTGACAGGTCAGGTGTTATACGCTGTTGAAGTGGAAGCAGCGTATAACAGGCTCCCCGCGTCGGCGGGAGCGCTCTACGACGAGCTCCTGGATCGGCTGCTGGCCGGCGCTGGCCCCGTCGCGCCGCGCGGGACGATCGTCCACAAGACGGTCCGCGGAAACCGCTACGCCTACCTGCAGCTCTCGGCGCTGGGGAAGCGAAAGCAGGTCTACCTCGGTCCCGAGAGCGAGACGCTGACCGAGTTGCTCGAGAAGCTCGCAGAGCGCTGGCGCGAGGCAGAAGAGACGGGCCGAAGCACGGCGCGCCTGGTCTCGATGCTCCAGCAGGCCGGAGCCCTGGGACCGACCGGCGGTAGCGCCAAGCTCCTCGAGACGCTGGTCGACCATGGCGCCTTCCGAGCGGGCGGCGTCCTCATTGGCTCCCACGCCTTCGTCGCCCACGGAGCGATGCTCGGCGTCCGTTGGTCGCGCGCCTTCCGCACCGACGACCTCGACATCGCCGGCGACCCCCGCGTCGCGCTTGCGGTCGGGGAGCGCGCGGATCTCCGAGATGTGGTCGAGCACGCCATCCCGCCGCTCACCGGCATCCCGGGTTTCGATCCCAAGTCGCCCAGCACGTCGTTCACCTCGCGTGGCTCAGAGCTTCGCCTCGACATGCTCACGCCCCTCGTCGGCAAACCCACCGACGAACCCGTCGAGCTCGGCGCTCTCGGTGTCCACGCCCAGCCACTTCGCTTCCTCGACTACCTCATCGAGCAGACCGCTCCGGCTGCGCTGCTCTTCGGCAAGGGCCTCCTCGTTCACGTGCCGCTTCCGGCGCGCTTTGCCCTCCACAAGCTCCTGGTCGCCGCCGAGCGTCGCCCCCATGAAGCGAACCGCGCCAAGAAGGACCGCGCTCAGGCGTCCGCCCTGCTCAGCCTGCTCGCCTCCGAGCGCCCCGGCGACCTCGAGCTCGCCTGGGAGGATCTCGCGGAGCGGGGCCGAGGCTGGACCAAGCGAATCGGGGCCCAGCGGGAGCTCCTCGACGACGACGCGGCAGCGATCGTCGGCGACCTCATGGGCTAGCGCGTCAGGTCAGGGGCGGCTGGCAGAACTGGAAGGGCGTTCCGTCCGCGAACGTGAGGACGGTGCCGGTGCAGTCGTAGCCGTCGGGGCAGATCGGCGGACAGATCGCCGCGCATTCGCGGCCCACCTCATCGAACACGATGCACACGCCACCGGGCACGCAGTCGTTGTCGAAGGAGCAGACGCTTCCGAAGGCTGTCGCGCCCGGCGCGCTGCAGTAGGGGAAGTAGCCAGATACGGTGGCCGCGAGACGGCAGGTATCGGTTGCGCAGCCGACGTCGGCCATCGGGTCGCAAGCGATGGTGCAGACCCCGAGGCTGTCGGGCGGACCGCGCGTCGCCTCGATGGCCAGCGTCCGGGAGCACCAGCGGTCGTCGGCGCAGACGTCGCCCACCGTGTCGCAGACCTCGTGGCAACGGCCGCGGTCGCACTGGTGGCCGGCGGCGCAGTCGTTGGCGGTCACGCACGCGCCACCGGCGGTGGCGCCGCCGTCCTCGCGGCAGCCGTAGACGTCGGACTCCACGAAGCAGGCGAAGGTCTCGGGGCAGCCGCAGTTCGAGAGCACGTCGTCCGGTCCGTCGCAGCTGCCGTCGCGGGGCCCATGTCGACGGGCGCAGCGCAGCGTTCGTCGACCGCTCCGTCGCCGTCGTCGTCGAGCCCGTTGCAGCGCTCGACGGCGTTCGGGTGCACGGCGGGGTTGTGGTCGTCGCAGTCGGCGATGGTCGCGTCCACGCCGGGACACGCCCCGTCCGGGTAACCATCGCCGTCGTCGTCCTCACCGTCGTTGGCGCCGATCGCGAAGGTGGTCCGCTCGTCGCAGTCGTCGTCCACGCCGTTGCAGAGCTCGGCCTGGCCGGGGTTGCGGCCCGCGTCGCCGTCGTCGCAGTCGGTGCCCAGGAGCGAGTGGCCCTCGGTCGGAGCGTCCGCGCTCATCGCCCCGCCATCGGGTCGCCGAAGCCGTCCCCGTCGCCGTCGGGGTACCAGGGGTGCGCCACCGGCTCCTCGTCGACGTCGCCGTCGCAGTCGTTGTCGACGCCGTCGGTGATCTCCGGCTGCGCGCCATGAACCATCGGCGACTCGTCGCCGCAGTCGAGATCGCTGCTGCTGATCCTGGCCCAGCCGGCAGGGCACGGGAGAGCCGCGCAGCTGCGCGGCTCTTGGTTCCGGCGCATGGATTCGAACCATGATTCGCGGATTCAAAGTCCGCTGTCCTGCCATTGGACGACACCGGAAGGTACGAGCCGGGGTTTAACACGCGTCCCGGGATCGCGCGAACCCTGGGGCAGGGTCCGCGTCAGCTTTGGCCGGAGCGCTCGACGAAGCGGGCCAGAAGGGTCTTCACTTGGCCGTCTTCGAAGCGGATCTCGAGCTTCTCGCCGCCCTCGAGCTCGCGGAGGATCGCGCCCTTGCCGAACTTCTTGTGGGTGACGCTCCGGTCACTGCCGCCGTCCATCTCGACGCCTGGCTTGAACTTCTCGAGGTCCTTGTCGTGGATGGACTGGAAGACGCGGCCCTTCACGTCGTCGTCGTCGGACTCGTGGAGCGCCTCGGTGACGGTCGCGATCTGCTCGTCGAGCCACTCGGTGAGCGGCAGCTGCCGCTCGTCTTCGTCGTCCATCGGGTAGAGGTGCACGTAGGCGCCGGAGGGGGGCACACCGAAGTAGTAGCGGTTCGGCACCTTGCCGAGGCAGACCAACCCGCGCGGCATCCCCGCGTCGTGCGCTTCCTCGGTGTAATCGGGGATCATCGAGAGCCGCGGGTCGAGCCGCAGCGTGCGGTTGTCACCGTTGGCGAGGAACGCCCAGACGATGTCGCCGAGCGGCTTGTCGAGGAGACGCATGCAGTTGCTGACCTCGGTTCCGTTCAGCACGGGCTCGGTCTCCGTCCCGGAGAGGATGCGGAGGTGGAGCAGGCGGCGCTTCACGGGTTCGGGGATTTCGAGGGTCTTCACCGACATGGCCGAGAGCATAGGACATCTCGCCGCTGGCGAGGGGCTCTGCTCCTCCCGCGGAGGTCATTCGGCGATCCGTCGCCACTTGGCCAGCACCAGCTGGTGGCCGGCGTACGCTGTCACGCCGAGGGCAACCGCCAAGAGCAAGACGGAACCGAGGGGCTCCCGGCCGATTCGCGCGAGCGTCTCGTCGAGGGGCTGCACCCGCCCCGGATCGTGCTGAGCTGCAGCGTGCAGAAGCGCGACTCCGACTGCGCAGAAGACCGTTCCCCGCGCGGTCAGCCCCGCCCTGCCGATCTTCACCGCCACCTCCTTCTCCCGGCGGCTCATCACCTGTGTCTTCAGCATTCGGCGGAAGCGGGTGGTCACCCCTTCGTACAGCTGCCGGAGACCGACGGCGAGCGCCGAAGCGCCCAACGCGGCAAGGGTGATGAGGCCCACCGCATCGATGCTCATCAGCCGGCCGAGCCAGGTCTTCGTTCCGTCGCTCGCGCCCGAGAGCACCAGCTGGCTGGCCATCACACCGAACGAGCCATGGGCGAGGGCGCTGAGGAAGTAGCCGAGCCGCTGGCGGAGCCCTTCGCGATCCGTCCCATGGTGGTCCGGGTCGACGAGTGCCTGAAGCAGGCGCCAGCCTGCGTAGGCGAGGAGTAGCGCGGCGAGCAAGGTCAGCAGAACCAGAGCCAAGGGGTGCTCGGCGATGGTCTCGACGGCGCCTTGGCGGGCGCCGACCCGGCCACCAGAGCCGACCAGTACGAGCACGGTCAGCAGACCGATGATCGCGTAGCTGCAGCCCTTGGTGACATAGCCCATGCGGGCGAGCGTCTCGAAGGCGGAGCTGTGCATGCCGACTCGCTCCTGCGAAGGTCGTGCCGACATCGGCTTCCAGATGTTCCAGGGTCGGGATGGGGCAGAACGCGACGCTCTACGCCGAGGTGCGACGCGTGCGGCTCAAGGATCCTCATCCACGTATTCGCCCCTCGCTTCGGGGCCGCCGCCCCTCGGACCGGGGAGCTCGGCGCTCTCGTAGACGATGACCGGCTCGCCGTCGTCGCCCAGCGCCAGCAGCTTGAGGCGGAAGTAGCAACGCCCGTCTCGAAGCCAGACCTCCATCAGCCCGACGTTCAACTCGGGCACCGGGTTGGTCTTCAGCCCCACCGTCCCCGGCAAGAGCCGCACCTCGCACGCCGGATAGCCCTCGCCCTCGATGGTCTGGAGGACCTCGTGGGCGAGCGCCGAGCCGAACTGGAAGACCTGCGCCTCGTCATTGGTGAGGGGGCTGCTGATCAGCTGATGGATGCTTCCGGTGGTCCCGTGCTCGAAGCGGAGCTCGCTGACCGCGCCGACGTGGACGTCGCCACCGAAGAGGACCAGCGGTTGCCAGGGGCGGCGCACCCGATGCTCGTGGAAGACGGCCATCAGCTGGTCCCGCGCGTGGTGCGCGTGATCCTGGCTCCAACGGTCCGCCAGGTCACCGCCCTCTCCGTCCAAGGGCTTGCCGAGATCCTGCATCCACTCGGGCACGTGGGCCAGCGGCACCGAGAGCGTGACCGTGAGGATGCCGGCGTCTTCATTTCCGCGAAGGAACGCCTTCAGCTCCTCGAGCTGCTCGTCCGAGAACATGGTGCAGCGCTCACCGTCCGTGTGCTTTTGCGAGCGCAGGTCCATCACGAAGCCCGCGACCGGGCCCCAGCGGAAGGTATGATGCAGCGACTCGGGCCGTTCGTCGGAATGCCCCAGCACCCGACTGGTCTGGTAGTCGTGGCAGGCGTCGAGCGATCCGTCCGCGAAGGTCTGCCACTCCGCCTTCGAGTGCTCCGGGGTGGAGCCCCAGTTGTCGACGATGTCGTGGTCGTCCGGGATCGCGAAGCACGCCCAGCGCGACTGCAGCCGCTGGAACCCCTCCATGCTCCAGAAGGCTCGGTAGCGCGCCTGCACCAGTCGGCGCACCTCTTCGCGAGAGCACTCGAGGACGCTCTCGCGCCCCGGGGGGGCCACGCGCTGGAAGTAGTCGTCGTCGAAGAGCGAGAGGGGCTCGGGCAGGTCGTTGTAGACCTGATCGCCGCAGAGGATGACGGCCTCCACGTGGTGGGCGTCGAGCACTTCGTGCACTTTGTCCACCAGCCGGTTCGCCTTCTTGGAGATCCGGCCCTCTCCGTCGAAGGGCTGGTGACAGCTGGCGACGGCGATGGCGAAGTGCTCGGGGGAGTCGTCCCAGCCGAGCGGTGGGGTCTCGAAGCGCCCCCAACCGAGCTGGCAATCGTCGTCCCGGGTCACCTGATAGTGGTAGACGCGGTTCGGCTCGAGCGGGGTGCTCGCGCCGTTGACGTCGTCGGGCCAGCAGAAGCTCGCCGTCCCGTCGCGAGCTTCGTGATGGGCGAGCGCCACGAGGCCCTCGTCGAGGAGCGTCCGTTCTTCGTCGTACAGCCGTACGCGGAGGACGCCGGGCCGGGACGAGCGCACCCAGAGCCGGGCGGAGTGGGGCTTCACCCACCCGTTGCCGACCATGTCGACGATCTCCCCTTCGAACGAGTCCATGACGATTTCCTTCATGGAGCCCTCGCCGGGTCCTGCAAGGGGAGGGGCGAGCCGCGGCTGGTCTGCCTCCTCGGGGGACCAGCCGCGGCTTCCATCGCGCGGCTCGCGACGGGACCACTCGAGCGGCCTAGCGCGTCGGAGCTCGCAAGGAGCCACTCGCGCCTCAGCGTCTCGGGTGGAACGTCGTGCGGCGCACCGCTCAGCCCTCATGGGTCACCAGCCGCGGGACCCCGCCCTCGCCGAGGACGAAGTGACCACCGGAGGCGGCCATCGCCTCGAGGGCCTCGAGCTCCTTCAGCCGAAGCAGCTCGGGGTTTCGCGTGACCGCCTTGGCGACCTCGACCTGCGCGGCTAGCTGACCCCGGAGCTGCTCGAGCTCCGCCGCCTGCTTCGCGCGCTGCGCCTCGAGCTTCAGCGCTAGGTGCTCACGCTCCGACTCGAGGCGAGCCTTGGTCTCCGCCTCGGCCGCTCGCGCCCGCAGCTCGCGGGTCTCGATGTCCTTGCGGGCATCGATGAGCTTGGCCTCGGCGCGACGCTCGGTCTCGAGCACCTGGTTCATGATCGCCCGGAGGTTTCCGGGGAAGACCAGGTCCTTCACGTCCGCGCGCAGAATCTCCACGCCGTAGCGCTGAGCCGGCTCGCGAACGGCCTCACGGACCGCGTCCGAGATCTCGTTGCGGTCCGAGAGGATCGCGTCGAGAACCCGCGAGGCGAGGAAGCGTCGCGCAGCGAGCTGCGCGTCCTCGTAGATGCGGTCCTGGTACGAGGCGACGTTGTGCAGCGCGGCCTCCGGGTCGGTGACCCGGAAGTAGACGAGCACCGAGACACGAACGGCGACCTTGTCCTTCGTGAGGATCTCCTGGCCCTTGAGGGTCAGCGAACGCTCGCGCAGGTCGACGGTCTCGACGCGCCGCATGACGCCCCGCCCGAAGAGCGGAGCCTTGTAGGTGTATCGGCCCGGATCGAGCCGACGGATGAACACGCCGTCCTCGTAGAGAAGGCCGACGTGCGACTGGGGAACGACGTGCTCCATGGCACACCTCCTGGTTGTTGTTGATTGAGGGCGCACGAACGCGCGCCCGGAAAGGCAGGCTGGCGGTCGACGCACGACCGATGTGCAGGACGTCGTGTAGGAGACGACTTGCCAAATCTCTTGGATGACAGAGAAAGCGTCCTCGTTCGCTGCAAGAACGTGGGACCGCCAGCCGGAGCGACGAGCGGGATTCGAACCCGCGTGGCCGGACTGAGAACCCGGCATCCTTCCGCTAGATGATCGTCGCCAGGGTCCGCACTCACTCGACCCACCGAGCCCCATGCGCACAGCGCCACGTCGACCACAGCGTCCGGGTGGGAGATACTTCCTTCTCTCCTCTGTGGACTCTGTGGCTCCGTGACTCTGTGCGAGGCGAAGGGCCCAGTGGGCCGAATGGGTGACGAAAGGCTCAGGCAGCCCGCCCGAGCCACGCGCGCCACACATCGGGCACCCTGCGGACCTCGGTCCCGGGCGCCACGGTGGGAAGCGTCCACGGACGCTTCGGCTCACGCAGCAGAGGCATGCCCGCCTGCTTCGGAGTCCGCCCACCCTTGCTCTCGTTGCAGGGGCGGCAGGCGGTCACGATGTTCGTCCACGACGTGGGCCCGCCTTGGCAGCGGGGCACCACGTGGTCGTACGTGAGGTCGCCGATCGCGAACTCCTCTCCGCAGTACTGACACGTCATCTCGTCGCGGAGCATGACGTTCACGCGGCAGAAGCGGACCTTGGGCGGCCGCCATGGGCTGCGACGACGCAGCCGGACGACGGCCGGCATGTTCAGGGCCACCCGCGGCGAACGGACGACCTCGCCGTACTCCTCGACCACGTCGGCTTTACCGACGTAGAGCATGGACACGGCCTTCTGCCACGAGATGACGTGACGTGGTTGGTAACCCTGGTCCAGGACCAACGTGCGCATGGTGCACCTCCTCGTTCTGAGCGAGCGCTCTCGAGGAGCGCGCGCGGTCGGTTGGGGCAGCCTCACGGCTGCGGTTGAAAGAAATGGAACTCGAGGTCCCGGCGCCACGTACGGGAGTCGAACCCGTCACACCTCGGAGACAGCGAAGCTGCGTCACCAGACGCACCACGTGGCAAAGACACTCACGGTCCGTGTGGACGGATTCGAACCGCCGACCTCCCCGACCCGAACGGGGCGCCCTGCCAGCCTGGGCCACACACGGAAAAGAGCTCCGGCCGGCGCCTCGACCGACCGAAACTCGCTAACGACAACAAACGCTCTCCGGCAGCGCGACCGAGGTCGAGCGCCGAGCGTCGGGGGTGAGCGGGGGAGTCGAACCCTTTCGAGCCCGGGTCACAGCCGAGCCGGCATACCGATGCACGCCCACCGAATGGACCGCGCGCTGAATGGCGCGCGGCCCTCGTGGCGGGTGTGGA
>JGI12048J13642_11621614_pt1 | contig 11455 bp, 10 predicted proteins | sample ElkSlonscriptome_16_FD_13642 | JGI IMG/M metagenome (IMG submission 13642) | reverse complement strand
CGTAGCACTATAGTGAAGCGCGTAGCACTATAGTTGTAGGTTGTGGTTGAGGAACGAAACCCAACAAAACATTTTCTGTCGTTGGGTTTCACTCCGTTCAACACCAACCTACCTAAAGCACGATTTTAGCTGTGTCGATGCAATAGTGATACGACACGGTTAATTTTGTAGGTTGGGTTAAGCGTTAGCGAACCCAACAAAACCGCTCTATCGCTGGTTTTTACTCCGTTCAACACCAACCTACCTAAATCACCACTTTAGCTGTGTTGTAGCAATAGGGTGTCGTCAGCAAAGCGTAACGCACCATTGCTCGGTAACTTTGTTTCCAGAAACCACCGAGATCTTGTTGGGATTCGAGATTTCGGATTTAGAGTGGTCGAGATTTAGAGAAATTCTGGGGCGATCGCCCTACACTCTTGTTCCAAGAGGTGCTGGAGCCCAAATCGAGCCAACTGGAGCAGATTTAGACGCGCGATCGCCAGTTCAGGCTCATGACGGAGCATGTCGCCAAACAACGGATTGGCGGTATAGAAAATCAGGGTTTGCTGGCTGAGCGAGAGAAGCTGCTGCTCCAGTCGCCGATGTTTTTTCTTCGGTGAAGCAGATTCCGCATCGCCTGCTATACGGTGATCCCAGGCATCAATAAGACTCCCGATCAGCAGCAAATCAAGCTCTGTGTTCCCTCTCAAGCTCGAACTACTCAGCCACTGAGGCTGTTGTGAGAGAATGCCAACCTCTGCTGCAAGCCTAGCCACCGCACAACAGCGCGCATGAACATACTGAGCTTGCCAGATAAGGTCTTGCCAGTGACGGGACTCTTTCTGTCCATCAAGGGCGTCTGATGAAGCGGCAACCGCAGCCAGCTGATTGGAAAGCTTTAGACTGCCACACCCTTCAGCTCGCCCATCTGAATTGTAAGACGGGTAAATCGCGCCACAGCGCACTCGACACTGGAAGTCAAGCCACAACGCAAGGCCAGTATCAGAGAGCGAAAAAAAAATCCATCCCGTTTCTGTCGCTTCTACTCGGCTGTGAAGCCAAAGGGGGAACTCAGATGCTCCAATCCATTCATAGGGAGTATGGACAGAAACGGTTTGCATCGAATTTGCCAGCTCTTGGGCGATCGCCTTTGGAGAATGGTTGACGATGGCAGCAAGACGATGCGCGATCGCAGAGACGTATTGCACTCGCTTTTGCTCTGAAACCTGGAAAATTCCACCAGGAACGGTCTTCTGGATGCGTTTCACCGGAAGGTCTGAGGCTAACCATTGGGGTTGACCGGAATGGCCGACATCAGCGAAGCGCGACTGGAGAATCCCTTGAACCAGCGCGTTTTGAAAGAGATGCCGCAGCGATTGTTCCGTTTGAACGGGCGAAGTATGGTCAGACTGCATGACTCAATGTCAAAACTCTCCTATGCCGTGGGCTCATGATCCGTAGAATTGAGGTCTTTTTGAAATCTTATGTAGTGGAGAAAACAGAAGCAAGTGAATCGAATGGAGACAATCCCAGTTAGCCGATCGAAGCGATCGCCTGATGAGAGAAGGAAAATCCTGACGAGGCATCGACTCGTCCATAGGCAAGTGACAAAAAATCGGCGCTTCGCTACAACTTGGGTAATTTCCTCACCCCTTTATGGTCTACAATCGACTATCACAACTTGCCAAGTTCTGCGAATATAGCAGTAGGTTACCGCAGACGCTTCAAAAATCACGCTCTAGAGAGAGCAGTGGCGATCGCCCTCATCGCTTTGCGTCAACTCCAGATACGATGTGACTATGACAAGCGTTTTTTCCTCTCAGCTGGCCATTGATCAATATCATTATTGTTAAACAATCTGGAGAAAATCTGCGAAGTGATTTTGCCTTCATAGGAACTTTATAAGATTTGGATAACGAACGTTCCAATTCATTCATGTCATCTTGACTTTCAGTGTTGCGGAACTCTGAGGTCTTGAGCCAAACGTTTGAAATCAGACAACGACTTTCAAAATTTTTGACTTCTAGGAAACGATGAAAGAGTCTTCTGAGTTTGTTTCAAAAGGTTCAATCCATAGAGCAAGTTTCAACGGATTGTTTTTTCAGGTGCTGTACTAAGTAATCTATCCACTGCTGTATGTGTTGATGTGTCCGTCGAATAACTTAGAAGAATTAGCATGGATTCTCGGTTGAAGGCTAAGCTAGTTTTGACAAGCAGCAAAGTTTGTCAGCCTCGTCAACCGTGCTCAGGACTCACAATCGGCGCTCCCTGTTTTCTTGCCGTTCCGTCGAACCTTGCCCAACCTTAGTGTCTTTCACACAATCATGACTTCAGCACATGCATACAATGAATCAGCTCGCCCATTTTTGACCTGGCAGAGAATCATTGACTGGGCACAGGAACACTACCGCTGCCGTACGTTTGCCAAAGATGAGCGAGTTCCTGCCCGACCAGGGCTCCTTTATTTAGTGCAGCGAGGCTCAGTGCGTCTTGTGGGAGATGCCCAGGTTAGCGCGACTCCCCAAAAAGAAGTTTCTGACGAATCGGGTCTTTCCCAAATTGTGGCGGAAGAGGCTTTTCTGGGTTTTGTTGGAGCTGGACAACCCTTCGAAATCGTTGCACAGTCTCCGTTTACGCTTCAGAGCTTTGCACATGTTGACCAAACATCCGTTATTTGGATGTATTGGCACGATCTTGACAATTGGCCTCACTTTCGTCGAGAGGTGTTGGACGCATTTCGCTATCAGCACCAACGAAAGCTGCTGTGGCTGAGCACGTTGGGACAGCGTCGCACCATCGATCGGCTACTCGGATTTCTGACCTTGCTCATTGAGGAGTATGGCGAACCCTGCGATGGGGGATACTGTTTGCCCTGGACGCTAACCCATGCCCAAATTGGCAGTGCGATCGGTTCGACACGTGTTACTGTTACCCGTCTGATTGGAAAGCTTCGCCAAAAAGGGTTAATCACCACCTATGGCGACAACTTACTCTGTCTGCCCTCCGCTAACTCAGAGAAGGCAAAAGAGTAAGAGAAAATTATCTCGTGGTCATTGTGTAGATCTGTGGCGATCGCCACCGGTTCAGCGGCGTTCTTGAGATATCTTCCTCCCTAGAGCTTTGCACAAAAGGGGCAATCGCCCCTTACATGCTGCCGTCCCATCGAATACGTGTGGTGGGATAGCTGGAACGATAAGGATGCAGTTCTGCGCCTTTGGTTTCTTCATCGAGCACGTTGATCACCTGGTTGTGAATCGCTTGGGCATGTTCAGGAGAATTGCCGATGCTTGTCAGTCCAACCTTGCCAAATTCAGACAGACAGCCCATCAAATGAAACGCAGTTCCGGTTTCAGTCGCGCTGTTGAAATGGAGACGGTGGTGGGCAATGATGTCCATCAGGTCACTAGGCAGTAGTCCTCGGTAAGCCGGCTTGTGAAGATTGTCGGAGGCGATATAGTACTTCGGATTGCCCTCGAAGTCGTGAAACAGGCCCGTCGAGTTGTCGTAGTGACCATTGGTGAGAAGTTTGAGTGTCATAAACGGATGGGTCGTTCCGCCTTTTCTCAGATTAATTTCAATTGCTTGCAGATCCCACTGGTCGGGAGCGTCGAGTTTGGGGGTGGCGATAAAATCGACGCTGTAGCGTTCTAATGCTCCTTTCTCAGACAGACATTGGCCAACACGGCGACCATATTCCTGAATTTCTAGCCGATAGGCATCATCCGCAGGAAACCGACATCCGAGGAAAATCTGCCCATCAGGGCCACCTAAGATCTGATCATGAGTGGAGAGAATTTCGACTTCGCCATTGGGATTGACCCGCCCTTGGACGCTGGGCGATCGCTTTTCATCTCCTTCAACAAAGGCTTCGGCGATCGCCCCCAGATCTGGAACACGGCTTCCAAAATTAGCCCAATTCTCAGAAGGAGCCTGAAACCGCAGGTTCTCAAACGAGCGATGGATCGCTTCTGCGCGTTGAGACTGGGATACAGAACCGGGAGCAACAGATTCTAGGGGACGCAAATCCAGAAGAGCATTTCCTTCGCCTGAAAATCCCTCGTCAAGCTTGATCACAATTCGTTTCAAACGAGGCTGCCGTTCCCAAAGTTCTGCTGCCATAGCAGACAGCTCCTCAGTGCTGTAGACCAGTTCGCTACCGTCAGGGTGAGGCACATCGCACTGGGCAAAAATCTCGCGGCTGCCGCTCTTCGTCCCCCAGTGCAGCAGGTCAGGATCGACCCCCAGCAAGGGCACTCCTAGCTGAAGCGATAGTTCTCGCTCTAGCACCGTAGAGTTAAAGCAAGTCATGTAAGATTGTCCCGGACGGAGCGCTTGTCGGATGCGCTCAATCAACCGGGGCCGATCCAGGATTTTCTCCGTCAGTGGCTTGAGAGAAGAGTCATAGGTGCTGACCATCAACAAACGTTCACGGGCATGAGAGAACGGCACACCGGGTAAAAGCTGGAGATAATAGTCGGCAACAGTGGGATGAATCGGCTGCGACGTGACGTAAATCAAGCGAGTGCGGGGATTGCGTAGCCGAATGACCGTGTACAGCAATCGCTCTTCATAGTGATGGATGCCCTTGATTTTCTCCAACTCACGATTATCAAGGCTGAGGGAAGGAACCACCAAAATATCGTGCGGAGTTCGATCGAACTCGTCAATCGAACTCCATTGATCGCTCAACTGTCCTTGCAGTTGTCGAAACTGCTGCGATTGATCTTCTGCTTCCACAGCCTGAGGCATTAATCCCGTTGCCATTGTTTGAAACGCCCTCTCTTTGAATACCTGCCTTTACACGTGTCACCCATCGCTGGGACATCCTTGACGGTTGGGACAGTTGCGTTTTTCTTTATTGCCTGTCTTTTTGATGTCTATCTCTTTGATGTCCAATTACAGCCTGATTGGTTTGTTTGGTCGATCGGCTCAGTTGCTAATCTCGTTCATTTGGACTGATATTAGATCGTTTTTGCGCTAGGCAGCTGATAGATATTTAGCCAATTTAGCCAATCTCAATACATTCTGATACACCCTAGGGCTACATTTTCAGATGCGGCCACGACCGTTACCTTCGTAAAGGATGACGTACTAACCAATAGAGTAAAGCCCCAGTTTCGCATGTCTAAGTCTATTGCAAACCTCCTGTTCGCATGGCTCTAACGGCAAGCGCTAGGCGATCGCCCGGTTTACTCGCTTCAGAATCTACAAGATATTCCACAGTTCATTGTGACGACGAGATCAGGGAGAAAACGCATCTGAAAAATCATATTTGGGTTGTGGCACATTTTAGGTTGTGGCACAAGAGTAGATTTAGGACAGCATTCTCATTTTGGTATAGCAATGCGCAGATAGGTGAGGACAGATATTGATGGAGAAGCCGCACACCGCGCGGCTTCTCCATCAACTATTGGTTTTATATCAGCGTGTAGCACTATAAAACGCTGTTCAAATCCTGCAAATGTTGGATTCATCATCGGTTAAGACCTTCAGTGACTTTCAGGATTGTTGACAGTTCTTGCTTTAGGAAGTTTTCCACAGGTTGTGGAAAGTGCGAACACCGATCGCACGCGGGTCTTATGCCATAAATCGCGCGATGAATTGCTTCGTGATGTCTCGCAGGTGATTATCGAGTCGGGCAAGTACCTCGTGGGCGATCGCCTCTGGGACGCTATAAAATGCCTCAGCAATGCCTCCCGTGATGCAGGTGAGAGTGTCGCTGTCGCCACCGAGAGAAACCGCATTGCGAATGGCGTCTTCAAAATCTGTGGCATCCAAAAACGCAATCAGCGCTTCGGGCACCGTTTCTTGGCACGACTCATTAAACTCGTAGGTGGGTCGCACCTCGTCTACCGTGCGGTTGAGGTTGTAGCCAAACTGCGATTCGACATAGGCTTTGATCTCGGCTTTAGAAGTTCCTATACGAGCCAGAAAAATCGTTGCTGCCGTTGCCTGGGCACCTTTGATGCCTTCGGGATGATTGTGGGTCACTTCTGCACTGCGTCTCGCCTCAGCAAGCACCGCATCTAAATTATCGAAGGCAAACCCAATCGGACTGACTCGCATGGCCGAACCGTTGCCCCAACTACCATAGGGTTCAGAGTTATCTGACCAGATCCAGTCATAAAACCGTGCCCCGTAGCCTCCAGTTGGATGAGGATAGCGCCGTCCATACGACTTGAATGCTTTGGCATAGTTTCGCGCTGAATCCTCCTGAGTCACCAACATATCCGCAACGGCAACCGAGAGCACCGTATCGTCGGTGAAGCCGCTGCGCTCACTAAAGAGCGGGAAGTCTTTGGTTTTGTGAGAGTTGAACTCGTAAGGCGAACCGATCATGTCGCCTGCGATCGCTCCTAGCATCAGGGATTCTCCGTGGAGTAGCTTAGCGCCCGTGCCATTGCAGGCAAAGGCTACAATAGTGTAAATTCAACACCAATGCATCCAATGTAGTGTCAGATTTACACTATGTCAATATCCGGATCTCAAGCATCTTCCGAGACCCCTTCAGAGTCTTTCTCAAATCCGAGCCCTAGCCAATATGTCTATCCTTATGCTCGACCTGCCCTGACCGTAGACTGCGTCGTCTTTGGCCTCGATGAAACTCATACACTCAAGGTCGTGTTGATTCAGCGGAAGCTACCGCCCTTTCAAGGGGAGTGGGCACTTCCTGGAGGCTTTGTACGATGGGAGGAATCTCTGGAAAATGCCGCCCGCCGAGAACTTCAGGAAGAAACGAGCTTAACAGAGGTATTCCTAGAACAGCTCTACACCTTTGGAAATTTGGGACGCGATCCGCGAGAAAGAGTCGTCACGGTGGCCTACTATGCCCTCGTCAATTTGCGCGATCACAAGGTACGAGCCGCCACGGATGCTGCTCAGGCTCAGTGGGTTTCGGTAAACGAGCTGCCGGATCTTGCTTTCGACCATGACCAGATTCTTGCACTGGCATTGACTCGGCTGCGCAGCAAGATTCGTTGCGAGCCTATCGGCTTTGAGTTGCTGCCGCAAAAGTTCACCTTTTTCCAGTTGCAAAAGCTTTATGAGACCGTTTTGGCTCAAGAACTAGACAAGCGCAATTTCCGTAAGAAGTTTCTCAAAATGGAGCTGCTGCAAGAACTGGATGAGTTCGACGATAGTGCCCCTTATCGACCGCCTCGCCTCTATCAATTCGATGAGGCGAAATATCGAGAGCTAACGCAAAAGGGGGCTAATTTTGAGATTTAATGCAGAGAGGCAAGGAGCTAGAGGGCGATCGCCCGTTCAAATAACTCTCCAACTACTTTCTTCCAAACCCATCAAGGTCTAATGGATTTCAAATGCTAGTTCGTAAATTGCAAAACTGCAACGAGTTCACTGCTGGAGATGGCACTCTGCTACGGGAGCTATTGCATCCCGACAAGCAGTCTATCGACCTGCGATACAGTTTGGCTCACGCAATCGTCCCAGTTGGGCAAACATCGATCGCTCATGCTCTGACCACATCTGAGGTCTATTACATCTTGTCAGGCATCGGCGATATGACAATCGATGGTGAAACTCAACGAGTTGTGCCAGGAGATGCGGTCTACATTCCACCCAACGCTCGCCAGCACATTCACAACTGCGGCGAAGAACCGTTGGTATTTGTCTGCATCGTTGATCCGGCCTGGAGAAAAGAAGACGAAACCGTGTTTGACTAAAGATTTCATTCAAGCACGAGGCGAAATCCAAACAAGATGTGGCGAGAATCGGTGGGGCGGGTATGACGGTAAGCCGCTCGGCAAAATCCTGGCAGATCGTCCCACGAGCACCCTTTCATCACAGAAACCGGGCGATCGCTCCCCTCCAACAGAGTTGAGGTGTATTCAAACACATTGCCAGCCATATCCTCAACGCCATAGACACTGCGACTGAGGGGATAAGTGGCGATCGCGCTTGTACCTTCGATACCGTCGCCCAATGTTTTACGCCCGATCCAGTTGGTGGCGTCGTTTTGCCACTCATTTCCCCAAGGAAAGTAGCGCCCGTCCGTCCCCCGTGCAGCCTTTTCCCATTCCAGCGCCGTAGGCAGACGATACAAAACATCATCCTGCTCCCCACGCCATTGGGCATAGGCGATCGCGTCGTCGTGGCTGACTAGCACCACCGGATGTTGAGATTTTCCGTCGGGAAAAGAGGGCTGGAGTTGAGACTGCCAGCGGTAGGGTTGCACATCTTCATAGGGATGCACCAAAAATCCTTGTTGCTGATACTCAGCATCCGAAATGTCAGGGCTTCGATGTCCTGTCTCATTGACGAACTCCAAGTAGTCTCCATTGGTCACCAAATTGCGGCTCATACAAAAGCCAGAGAGCGATCGCTCTTGCCGCTCGGGTTCGCGGTCAAACCACTGTCGTTGTCGCAGATTTTGTTCGGCGGTCGAAACACTGACGGTATCGGCAGCAGTCTCGCGAGCAGCGGAGAGCGCAACCCAAGCTTTGGCAGACATGCGATAGGCAGCATCTTGTTCAGCGGTATCACTTCCTACCGAAAATGTTCCGGATGGAACCCAGGCAAAATCTGCACGGGTTTCGCACTTGGCTTCTAGTTCAGCCAAGTCAGGTGAATCAAACGAGGCCAATAAGTTTAGGTTCTGGCAGGCTTGTCCCAGAGCCATGAAGCAGGTCAAGAGGGCGATCGCCCCAAAGGTCATGATGCGACGAAAGCCATGACGAAGTCGGCGACGCTTCAATCGGTGACGAAACGGTGAAAGATGGCGATCGCTCATCGTGATTTTCCCATCTAGCGGCTTCTCATCCCGAACTCAGAATTCCTTGGTAAGGTGGAATCTGTCAGAGTCCAGCCTACCTCCGTCTCTTAGGAATCAGATGAGGCAGACCTGAAAATATGCACAAGAATGGAGCATCAGTGACGTGGGGCAAGCAAAAGCGCAGCAGACTGCACAGGTTGAGGCGACCGAGTCCAACATTCGACCTAAAAACGGAACGCCCACGACCGGAGTGACCGAAACTGGACAGATCCGTGCCACTGCTTCAGATGAGATCGATATGGATGAAGTGCAAGATTATCTCGTGACAGACGATAGTGTCTGCCGAGGCTTCATGCCTACAGAATTTGAACCCGCCGCAGATCCCTATCGTCTCTATCGATTTTTGACGGATTTAGATGATGTGCTTGCCGCTGAGCCTGATGATGCAGAGCGAATTCAGCAGGTTTCACCCATGGTGCGATCGCTCCTGATTAGTTCAGATTGGCTTCAGTTTGAATACACTGACCCATCACCCGAACGAGGTTGGGCTGTGCGGATGCTGTATCGAGAACCGTCCTTTCCGCTGACAGTGCAAATGGTGTCGTGGGAACCGGGCAAAACGTCAACCGTGCACAATCATGCCACGTGGGGCATTGTGGCGTTGATTCGCGGCAGAGAGAAAAATACCTTTTGGCGCAGGTCGCCCACCCCAGAACACCCTGATCGCATCGAAAAAGTCGGGGAACAAATCCTCGTCCCAGGAGATGTAATTGGGTTCACCCCCGGTGCCATTCATTGTGTCGAAGCATTAGACGACGAGCCGACTATCAGCTTCAATCTCTATGGCATCACCGATTACGCCCAGCGGTTTCAGTTCGATCCCAATGCTCATACCGCAAAACAGTTTTAAGGCTTAGAGCAAGGCGTTGAGACGTTGCACTTGTTCGTCAGCCTGATTTCGGACAATTTGTTCATAGGTTTTGACAAGTTCTGCGACAACCTGACTTTCGATCGCCCTTGCTTCGACTTGAGAATCGCACGGCTGATAAAGCTCTGGATGGCGATCGGGGTGAAAGGCCGTTTTCGTCAACTCCCCAAACAGGGCTTCGTCAAATGAAAGAGATGGTGCTGCTGTGCTGCCCTGATCCATCTGAGACCGTTGATCTTGAGCACGACTAGAATCGGCTGGGTTTTCGCTCCAGATGTCGATCCTACCTGAGTTGCGCCAGTCTGGATTGGGCGTAGTCGTGCCTTGCTCTTGCACAGCACCAGGGCGGTGAACAAAGCTGGTGATTTCTTCACCTGTCAAATCCGCGATGATCTGATTTTTCGCTTGAAATCGGATGAACGACCGAGCCGGGTAGATGGGATGAGAGTCAGGAATCACAATGAACCTCCATGAGAGCATAGAACGACTGGGGAAAAGGCGATCGCCCTTTTTGGCAACAAGGCTCTTGCAGACGCAAGCATGATGTGAAGGATGCGTTTTGCAATTCTCTGATCAATAAAACGATGGCCATCAATCAAGTTAAAATCTAAGAAGATAGTCTAAGCAAGATAGTCTAAGCAAAGGTCGCGTAAGCTATGGACTCTTGAATCTGACAGAGAGAACACCTAATCGTTGAACTCTGGTTGTCTAACTCGAACTCAGATTCAGACTGGAGACGCACAATGCAGCCAAAACAAAGCGATTCAGAACATCAGTTCGTTATTGTATAGAGTGCCCCATTGTGTTTCTGAATACAAGCTCCGGACGAGAGAATCGATGCCCTGTAATCTGAAGTATCAGCGCACATGCGCTGAGTGAGTCTGGATGGGCGGGTCTAAAAACACGCTGATAACGCCAAAACTTTTCAGATCGCGCTGTCCCTCCACCCGAATTGTGAACTCAACTCGGTGGTGATTTAACCAATTTTCAAAGTGTCTCGCTTTCTCAAAGCTTCACAGGGAGTTTGAGGCACAGCCCACCCCGAAATGACAAGTGCGATCGCTGTAGTGTCATACATCGCATTGCATCGTCCGGACGCATCGCGTTCTATGGACGTAACTCAAAGGAAAAGGCGATCGCCCGTTGGAGCTTTGGTTTCAGCTCGTGCAAAAGCCTTCTTCCGCTGAGTGACTTTACATAGTTCATTCACAGCCCCCAAATGAACGCAACAACTCAAAAATCTCTAACCCTCGAAACCTCTTTCGAGCGGCGGAATCCTACGTCTGTTCAAGGCTCCGACCCTCAGTTTCTGCTTCGAGGCATTCTTGAAGGGATGCCCGATGGCTTGATGATTGTGACCCAAAAAGGAACGATCCTACAGAGCAATTCCAAGGCTCGCGCCCTATGCCGCAAAATTGATCAGCAGAACATGTCTAATGTGCTGCCATCCTCAGTTCAGCGACTATGCGCCGCCCTGCTAGACAGCCGCCACACCTTCGCAAACGACAATAGAGACGTCGCAATTCCCTGCCTCACCCTCGAAGAAGACGTTGAAACCCATTCAGCCAAAATGATTCGAGTCCGGGTTCAGTGGTTGGATCAGGAGTCGAGCGATGCCAAAATGCTAGTTGTTTTGGAAGACCGCTATCAGAGTGCTCGCAGTCGGGCGATCGCCGAAGCTCAGCGCTATGGCCTTAGCCATCGCGAATCTGAAGTGTGGCTTTATCGATGTGTCGGTTATACCTATAAGCAGATTGCTAGCGAATTGTATATTGCCATTGACACGGTTAAAAAACATGTCAAAAGTATCAACGTCA
>JGI12048J13642_10115761_pt1 | contig 11455 bp, 7 predicted proteins | sample ElkSlonscriptome_16_FD_13642 | JGI IMG/M metagenome (IMG submission 13642) | reverse complement strand
TAGGTTTCACTATAACATTGAAGATATTTGTTAACCAGAAACATGACCCCTTTGTGCCTTCCTTTGTGCCTCGTCGATCTATCACTGCATTGTCCCCTGTGTTCGCCGTGCCTTCTTGAGCTTATGAGCTTATAGAGCTTGGGAGGCATGATACATTCTAAATAAGAAGGCTTAGATAACTTCGAAAATGCCAGAAACCGAGTGAATCAAATTCGAAAATAGCTCGGTTATTATATTTATAAAGCGAACTGACCCCACTGTCCCGACCCCACTGTCCCCAAATAGAATCGTCTCCACTCTTTTCCAAATCTAATCGGGTGTAAATACACCACGGAAGTGCGTCTGATTGACGCGAGAATTGGTGACCTGATGTCATCTTTAACTGAGTTTAGATAAAGGGTTCCCATGCCTTTCATCGCATTTATAGTAATGAATTAAGAAAAACTATTTTTTGATGGAGAATGACAATGAGTATTTTGTTAAATGTTCCCTGGATAACCCAATTACAGAAAGGGTCTGAAGATCCAACCGGATGCTGGTATGCAAGTGCCTGCATGGTTGGTTACGCTTTCGAAGCGGGTCCCCGGATGGGCTTACCAAAGCTGTATTCAAAACCGTTATCTGACGGACGGCTTGGTCACTACGCAACAGGCTCATCCGGAGCCAGCGCGGCAAACGCCAATCATCATCAGGATCTGGCAAAGAACGAGGGTTTTGAAGCAGTTGCTAACTGTTCTACCGAGCACGTTTATTCGCTCAGTGCTATCGAAGAATTATTGAAAAATCAGGGTCCTGTTTTTATGTACTGGTTTAAGAAAGATGGTGCACCGATTCACCGTAGTGCAAGAACAGCAGGTGATGGTTCTTACGGTCACGCGTCCGTAATCATCGGTACAGATCAAACTGGCCTGTTGTTTCACGATCCAGAGTATCGGGATGAAATTAACGGTGCAAAAAGAAAACTTTCACTTGATGACTTTAACAAGTCCAGACAATTCTGGAAATGGGCATTGATGCAAAAGGCCGGTAAAACTCGTGCTGATGTAAGACCACTGATTGTCACACTTTGATTCAAAGTTTTGCACTCGTGTTTTGAAGATTCAGGAAAAATGGCTCTGTTGCAAAGAATGCCAGAACAGATTCAGCTGGTCTACTGATCTCCATCTTACAGGGAGACACTCTATGTATGGCAAACCAGCCCTCACGTGAAATTGTCGCCTCCGCATTTAATTCCTGGCGGAAAAATCGTCCCAGTCGGTCAGGGAACAATTTCCGGTATAAGCCTGCAAATTGCCAGTGCGGCTGAACAGCAGAGTACCGCTTCAGCCTAAGTCAATGAGCGTACCACCGAAATCCGGGAGCAAGCTGAACAGACCGCACGGGTGCGCAACAATATGCCGGGTCGGCGGAGGAATTGTCTAAACAGGCCATTCTCTTGCAAGAGGAGGTGACTCAGTTCAGAGTGTGAACGGCTGTTTTTTTTACGGCTATTTCCAAACGGTAAGTTCCGAAACGGCGAGCTCTGAACGATAGATGGCAACCGACAAAGGCAGATGAACTCAGGACTTAATCCGTTGACCCTGTCAGGCCAGCTTTCTTATGCCAAGCGCAATGGTGATCCATCCCGTTATCAATAGAACGCCACCGATTGGAGTGATCGCTCCCAATAGGCTGATATTGGTCAAAGATAAGGCATAAAGGGAACCGCTGAAGATCATCAATCCTGATACAAACAGATAATAACACAGTCTGATTCCCGGCAGAGGACAACACTGGTGAATGATTCCCGCTGCTAACAGAGCAAAAACATGGTAGAAATGATAACGGACCGCTGTATCAAAGGTATCGTGGCGTTGATTTTCTGTCAGTAATGCATCCAATCCGTGAGCGCCAAACGCCCCAAATATCACTCCCAAGGCACCAAGAACTGATGCAGTGAGAAGTATTTTCTTGCTCATTTCAACCATAGGTTCTGGATCCGGCTTGTCGAGTCATAGGCTTGATCAACCTGTATCATTATTCTACTTGGCTAGTTGTTGTGAAGTAAGTGCTTAGATCGCAATTGCAACTCAAACTATTGCGAATTGGTGAGCAGATGATGTGGCCTTTTTCACCACATCATTGCCCCTTCCTTGATGGTAGCAAAAGGGGCGACGGTGTCCTGAGAAAACTGTTGGGTAATCACTGCCCCCCAGCCCGGTTATAAAGACACAGTCGTCCAGTTTTAACCATCTGTCTTCTCACGGCGATCTGCCGTCCTAGCCGAAATAAATCCCCGTTAGAGCCGGTTAGGGTGCAGCGAACACCGGCTGCTTTGGCGATGTCAGCATTAACACGCATATGATCGGCTTCGCCATGAACAGGAATAACGATATCCGGTTGGATCCATTGATACAGTTGTTGCAACTCTTGCTGGCAAGGATGTCCTGAGGCATGCACAGGCCACTCTGTGTCGCTTGCGTCTACCACGAGGATGTCTTGTTCGCCTAATCGTTTGAGTAGTCGTTCTACATCTTCTTCATTGCCGGGAATTACCCGGGAACTGAAAATTACGGTGTCCCCGGCTGTCAGTTCAATGTCTTTGTGAGTGCCAGCCACCAACCTGGCCAAGGCGGTGTTGGACTCACCCTGACTGCCGGTGGCGATTAAAAGAACATCTTGCGGTGGCAAATAGCCCAGATGGAAAGCATCCGCCAGATTGATGTGATCAGGCCAATGACCTGTTGCCCTGGCGGCTCCCACCATGTTTTGTAATGAATAGCCCAACAAACCCACATGTCTTTCGTTAGCTGCTGCAACTTCGCAGATGGTTCGCAAGCGGGCAATATTGCTGCTAAAGCAAGTGACGACTACTCTCCCTTTGGCTTGGCCAACCCAGTGGTTAAGACCACGCTGGAGAGCACCTTCGGAAACGGAATGTCCAGCGGTTAAGGCATTGGTTGAATCACATACTACGGCCCTGATGCCCCGGGCAGCCAACTGCTTGTAAGAGTCGACATCATAGGGCTTGCCGACTACAGGCTGATGATCCAGTTTCCAGTCAGCGGTGTGGAATACACCACCGGTTTCGGTTTCGATTAACACCCCATAAGGCTCGGGAATAGAATGGGTTAGTGCAATCCACTGTACCCGAAACGGGCCAATCTGCTGTATTTGTTCGCTATCGACAATAATGATGGGTCCGGGTTCAGCGATTCTTTCTCTGGCCAGTTTCCGACGCAAAACCTCGGCAGTAAAAGCCGTGGTGTAAAGCGGGCAGGATAGTTTTGGCCAGATATAAGGTACTGCTCCCACATGATCTTCATGGGCATGGGTGATTACCATGCCAGCCAACTGGTCTTTGCGCTGCACAATGAATTCGGGGTCAGCGTACTGGACGACCTTAGCTGTAACCAGCCTGTCAGCAGAGCGACAGGAGTTATTAATGGTATCGTTTTTAACGTTGGACTGCGGCGCCGGAGTAGGCTGAATGATTGACTGGACCTTCGAGAAAGTAACACCACAATCCACCATCAACCACTGTTCATTGTGACCGTACAGGTTGAGGTTCATGCCGATTTCACCACAGCCTCCCAAGGGTAAAAACCAGAGATCAGTGGCAGATGGGTTCATAAGGGTTCAGGTCCGGGTAGCTGAAGTTGTCGAGAAGGTGTACCAACACAGAAAGTTCGCTTAGGTTTCAGGTTATACATTAAACAAGTTTTTGGCCTCTTATTTCTGCGTAATTTTTTAGTCTGAAAAGTCTGGGTTCTCCTATTTACGCTTTGTGTACAAGACTGATACTTGTTTCCCTTGGATATAGTCGATAACGTGTAGCCCTTTGAGTTATCTTTCTATGGCGAAAGTGGCCAGTCTTTATACGAGTGTCGCGGTCAATTATTTTTTTTGCGTTAGTTTAGGCAGCGTTTGGTGAAAGTGAGATTTATAATCAACAGATTCTGCTGGATTGTTGGGTTACTGAGTTTGTTATGTGGTCTGTCTGCGGCCTCGGCCAATCCAGGGCAAGAAGATTGGAAGACTCTGGAGACACCGCATTTTCTTATTCATTTCGACGCAGAACACAAAGTTCTTGCCCAGCGTCTGGCAGCGATTGCAGAAAACGTCTACAGCCTGACTACCAGTTGGCTGCAGTGGCAGCCCAGGGACAAAACTGAAGTTGTTCTGGATGATTCTCTCGATCTCTCCAATGGCAGCGCTACACCGCTGCCCTTCAATCGTTCGACCATTTATTTGCAAGCGCCAGATAGCGGCGAGCTAATCAGCAACGAACCCTGGCTGGAACAGGTCTTTACCCACGAATTTATACATATCGTGCACATGGATCAGGCTACCCGGTTTCCGGGGGGGTTACGTAAAATTTTCGGTCGTATCCTGTTTAGTTTTCCGCAGATTTTTAGTCCGAAGTGGGTGGTCGAAGGACTGGCGGTCTATGGTGAAACTGACCAGGAAAAAGGTTTCGGCAGAGGCCAAAGTGCATTCTACGAAGCCATGATGCGCACCGAAGTGATGAGCGGTGTGCGTTCCCTGACCGAGCTCAGTTACCATGGTTATCAAGGCACGAATTGGCCGAGGGGGCAGGTGTATTTGTACGGGTATTATTTCTTTGAGTTTATCGAGTCAACCTACGGCCGCGATAAAATCATTGCTTATATCAACAATTGGAACAACAACATTGTTCCCTGGCGCATGGATGCCCGCGCACAACAAGTCTTTGGCGTTACCGGGAAGGCTCTGTGGAGCCAGTTCAGCGCTTGGCTGCATGAAAAGTTCGACCCTCAGATCGAACTGTTAGCGGCGCGGCAACAGGCTACTTCAGTAATTACATCAGCGCCGGACAATGTGGTCAGCAATCCGGTTTGGTTGGACAATGGTGATTTTTACTATTACGAAGATGACGGTAGCAGTCCTGCTCGCATTGTCCGCCTCAATGCTGAAGGGGAGCAGACTATTGACGAGGTGGATGGCTTTCTCATGTTTGATGTTAATCAAAGCGGCGATATCTTGCTAAGCCGTTTGGAGATTTGTGATGAAGACTATCTTTATGCGGATCTCTATCTTTGGAATCAGGAGGATAAAGACTGGGACCGGCTGACCCACTGTGGCCGCTATACCCGCGCTGTTTGGAGCCGGGATGGCCAGCAGATTGCGGTTGTTCGTAAGGGTGATGGCACTGCCAGCCTGGAATTGCTGGATCGGCAACGCTTAGTAGAGAACAGGTCTTTGTTGGGTAGTCGGTTCGAGCTGGAAAATCCAGCGACAGACTTTGAGCTGCTTTCGAACTTAGCTATCGGAGACACCATCGGTCAATTGGATTGGTCTCCTGATGGCCGCTTCTTGGTGGCGACAGTCAAGCGTCAGCAATCCGGCTGGAATCTGGAGCGCTTTGATCTGGGTCAACGGCGCTGGCAGACACTGACTCAAGATGCGCAAATTCAACGTGTGCCTCACCTGAGTAGAGATGGCCGTAGCGTATACTATGTGGCCGATTCGCTGCTGGATGCAGAGACTCAAACCCATCAATTGGCAGTAATGAGTCTCGACCTGGATACTCTCTCCAGTACCCGACTATCTATCTCTCCAACAGCGACCCTTGAGTTTGCGGTTAGCCCTGATGAACGGCGCATACGACGCGTGGACTACACCGCCGAGGGCAAACAGATCCTGGAGCAAGCGCTGAGCCCTGCCGGGCAACGGCCAGTGTTGGCGGAGGATACCGAATCATCTCTTCGCCCGGCTGACAGAGCGGAACAAACTGCAGTCGTCAGTGCTGGTAATGAAATGCTAGTAAAAGCAATCCCAACCAAGGAAAATGCAGCTCAGGAGCAAGAGGACGTTTCCCAGGTACAAGCTTTCGTCAACAGTGATGCCTACTTTCCAGAGCAATACGATCAACTAAAAAACTACAACCCCTTATTATCCATGCGTCCTCGCGCCTGGTGGATCTGGCTCACTTCTGACAGCATCGATAACACCTCGGCGCAATTAATTGTGGATGGTGCCGATGCCCGCAACCATCATTTCTGGCAGGCGGCGCCCAGCGTTTTCTTTGACAAGGAAACGCTGGGGGGCAGTTTGAGTTATATCTACAAAAATCGTTTTGCCCTGATTGCCACCCGGGATGTGGAGACGGTTCAGGACGAAGACGAGGAGAAAGACCGGCCCTCGATCTGGGATCTTGAAGAGCGCCTGCAGGCTATCTACATCCAGCCGTTCAGCTCATTGAGTCAACGCCTTTACTTCAGCCTGGGCCTCGCTACCGAGTCCATTGAGCGCAGAGTTCAGCGGGATGACAACAGCATCGCCCGCTCTAGTCGGCGGGATAACCTGGCGGGACTCTCTGTCACCTGGGATACCACTCAACGCTTCCTGTACTCGATCTCGCCAGAAAGTGGTCGCACCCTTAAGTTCAATGGAGAACAATACGGCGTGATCGAAGAGGGCACTTTTGATGGCCTGATGACTTATCTGGATTGGCGGGAATACCTGAGTCTGGGACAGAGCCATGTCTTAGCCTTGCGCTGGGTCGAAGGGCGTGCTGAGGATGATACTGAAGGCTTTCGCTTAGGGGGCAGCTCTGATGATTTCGCCACAGTGGCTGGCGCCATCGGTTTTGGCAGAAACGAATTTATGTTGCGCGGCTATGATGACAATATTGACGAGCTGGCCGGGCAACGTCTTCGTCTGGGCTCAGTGGAATGGCGGATTCCCCTATTCGAACATTACGATGGATTTTTCATCCCACCCCTTGGTGTGGGTCGGGGTTCCATGGCGGTCTTTGTGGATGGAGGTGCCACTTGGGACGATGACGAAGACCCGGACTATCTTTACGGTGCGGGAGTAGAATTCAGCCCACAACTACTGATTGGCTATGATAATTTGTCCCTGAATACAAGTTTCGGTATGGCCTATGGATTTGACCAGGCGTTGGGTGATGTGCAGTTCTATTTCAGGCTTGGTTTGTTGCTGTAAATGCCTCCGCTGGCCTATTTGAAAGCTAACCTAATCATGAAGGTTGCGAGCAGAGCAACCGAATCTCTATGGGAGGTGTAAGCGCTTCGCCCTATTGATTGGCGCAAAAAGCAACCGTCAGGGTGCATGCTGAATCACTTCGTTGATTACACTCCTCCAGTGCCCGGGCTGATGCCTGATCAGTGGTAGCATATCGGGCCCAGCCGTAGCTGTTGCCAGAGCCGCTGGCTAAAGCCAGACATTCATCTTCAGCTTCGACGATGATCGAGCACAATGGACCACAAAATTCCAAAGCCGCGTCATTAGCCCCTGATTGTGAGCGATAGTTGTAGGCATAGCCCCAATTACCACTGGAGCCTCGGGCAATGGCACCAAAGCGGCTGTCTGAAGCGGCTTGCTCTGAACCGATTTGAGTCAGCCACTGATAATCGCTGACTTCGAAAAAACCATCTCCCAGGTAGTTCAGGTCCGCTGCCAGTTTTTCTCCATCGATCGAAACTGCGGGCAGATAGAGGGACAGGTCGTCCTGCAACAACCCTTCGGCATGGCAGTTGGCACTATCACTGATATAGGCATAGCCAGCCAAGGAGAAAACCAAACCATTCCCCGTGTGTTCGAGCGTGGCAGACAGGTAGTTGTCATTCCAGCGAATGACTGGAATGCTGATGTTGAGAGCTGAATCCACCTCGGCACTGTGACTGGCAAGGCAGGGCTGAGGGTACAATGTGGAGGCCGCCAGCCTGTCGTCCGATCGCAAGAATTTTTGGTATTCTCCGCTGTGATAGGGCCTGGCGAACATGATGGACCTGGTATCGTCAGAGTGATCGAGTCCAAGCACATGGCCAAATTCATGGGTCATGATACCTTGCAAAATATTCATATCTTGCATGTCTTCATCGCCTCCATTGATGCTGATTTCTCCATCTTCAATATACTGACCATTCCACCAAATGTAGGTATAGGCGCTGAAGTCGCCGATTTGGCGATTAAAGGTGGTGCCGTCCAGCCAGCCGACGACCAGTTTATCGTCATTCTCGCCAGAAAGGGCTTGCGCAGTTTCTCCCATGTAGATGAAATTTACCCCAGCAACCCCTTCCCATGGCCGTGTCGCTTTCTCAATGGCAGCAATGGCACTGGCTGTGCTGATGGTTTGACCCTGCGGGTTGTACCACCACTCAATAATACCATCGGGCCAGCGATTAGAATCAAGGCCTGGAAGGGGCAAGAACAAGGGCTGAATCGCACTTGTTGCAGGCGTACTAAAAACCTGAAAATCCTGAGATTTAGCGCTGGCTTTAGCATTGGGGCTGGCAATCGCTAGCAGAGTGGCTGCAACTAGTAGATTACTAAATAGCAGATTGCCTGATAACAGATTGCTAAACCGTCGGGTACTAAAACGATGGGGCATGGGATTCTTTTGACAACTCCTTCGCTTCCTGAATTTGATCCCACCTTGAAATTCTATCAACACAACGGCTTCTTTATTTCCGGTGGTAGAAAGTTAGCCACTCACATTCAGCTTTAGTAATGGTAGCAACAACAACCCATACAGAAAATTTTGCAATTATCAGGTTTAGTATTACATAGAAGATTGTTCTTTCAGACTACCTACTTTCGGCTAATTCCTGTCGTAACAATGCCCCGGTTTGGTGCGCAAATGGTTGTTTAATTTGAATAATTATTACGACTTATCTACACACCGTGGGTCGTTGGATTTCAGACTATACTCGACAGAGTAGTCAACTTTATTGTTAATAATCCGGAGTTTTGAATGAACATGTTAAAGTCCCTTATTCTGGCTTTTGCAGCCGCAGTGCTTACTGGTCACAGCGTAGCGGGTGATTTTAATAGCACCCAAATCATGACCGAGCAGTATCCTCCGTTCAACTATCAGGAAAAAGGTGAGTTGAAAGGGATATCCGTAGATTTGCTACACAAAGTATTTGAGGAAATGGGCACTCCTATCGCCTCTGACAGAATTAAGCTCTTGCCATGGGCTAAAGGTTATAAGTCGATTATGAATGATCCGAATACCATGCTGTTCGTGATGACGCATACCGAGGAGCGCAAGCCTTTATTCAAGTGGGTGGGACCAGTGGCACCTTCTCGCGTGACGCTGATTGCTCGTAAAGCCGATGCCATTAAGATCAACTCTATTGAGGACGTTAAGAATTATAAAGTGGGTGCAATCAGGGAAGATATTGGCGAACAATTGTTACTGAAAGAGGGCGTTAGCAGAAAAGCTATTGATTCCTCCTCCAGCATCCAGGCGAATATCAAAAAGTTGAACAAGGGCCGCATTCAGTTATGGGCATATGCTGAGCCGGTTGCCATGTACGCTATTAAAGAAGCGGGTTATGACTCGGCCGATTACGAGTCGGTTTATACTTTAAGTGAATCAGAACTCTACTATGCTCTGCATCAAGACTTTGATGAAGCCATGGTCGCCAAGTTCCAGGCCGCTTTGGATGCGGTGAAAGCCTCGGGTGAATATGACAATATCATAAGTAAGTATCGTTAATTTGCTCAGCCTACATAAATTGATAAGGCCAAGCAGGTAAAAGCTATGGCTTTGTCTGCTATCTTGCCTTGCTTATCGCGTCCCACAAAACTGATAACTTCTTCATCAACTGTTGTAATTAATTATGATTAACCTGACTAAAAGTCTGTCCAGGCAATTTATATCTGTTATAACCTGTGTTGTATTGCTCGCTTCCACAGTGTTAGCGATTTTTACCATTACCCAAACAGCTTTACTGATCGACAGACAGAGCAAGGATTATCTGACTCTGTTGGTTCAGTCCAGCAAAAGTAATGAAGAAAACGTTAAATCCAGCTTGTCGAGTAAGGCCACACTAGTGGCTGAGACTTTAACTGGAACCTTGGGCCGGGCATTGTGGGACCTCGATGAAGATACCGTCGTCAGTGCCTGTCAGCTAGCAGAGCAGGACCGGGAGATTTCTGCTTGTGTGGTGCTCGATGATAAAGAAGCAGCAGTCTATGGTTCGCGAGAAAACTTAGATCAAAGCAATGTGATTACTAAAACCATTGTTTTTGAGGAGCAAACGGCCGGAACATTAATGTTGGAAATGGATAATCGGCTGATCGAGCATCAAATTCAGGATTTGAATAGTGAAATCGAGCGCATTCGTCACGATTCCATTGCCCAGAAGAACGAATCTATCAAAATTATTTTTATTAAAAATATCGTGTTTGCTGGCCTTGGTATTGTGTTGATTTCCTTATCGATCTATTGGCTCTTCAATCGCTGGGTATCCAGCCCCCTTAGGGAGAGTATTGACTTTGCAGATACTATCAGTCGAGGGGACCTTTCGGAGCAAGTGCTTTCAAAGTCCAACAATGAAATCGGGCAGCTAAACAATGCCTTGCAGCGCATGGCAGCTAGTTTGAGGCAAAAAGTGGACTTGGCTCAAGACATTGCTTCGGGCAAGTTGAGCACTCATATTGACAAGCAATCAGAGCAAGATCATTTCGGTGAAACCCTACAAAAAATGACCGGCAACCTCAGAGATGTAGTGGCTAAAGTTCAGATAGCCAGCAAAGAAGTAGATCAAGCCAGTAATATGGTCGCGCAATCCAGTCAGGACTTGTCCCATAGTGCTGCTGATACCGCCGAATCATTAGAGCATGTGGTGACTACGGTGCGGGACCTGGACAGTCAGATTACCAACACCTCCGAAAATGCGGGTCATGCTCAGGATTTGTCAGCAGCGGCCAGCAGCTCTGCAGAAAATGGCAGTAAACACATGGATGCCTTGGTTGCTGCCATGGAAGAAATCAACAACGATAGCAGTAATATTATTCAAATAATTCAAACCATTAATAATATCGCGGAGCAGACCAACTTGCTGGCGCTGAATGCCGCCATCGAGGCTGCCCGGGCCGGGACACATGGCAGAGGCTTTGCGGTGGTAGCCGATGAGGTGCGTAGTCTTGCTGCCCGCAGTTCCGATGCGGCCAGTGAAACTGCGGCGCTGATTGATGACTCGGTGAAAAAAGCAGCTAATGGTCAAGACATCGCTCAGCAAACCGCTAAAGTGCTTGATACTGCCATGTCGGCTATTGCCAGCGTTAATAAGCATATCACCGAAATAGCCACGGCCAGCGCCACTCAGGCCCACCAGATTGCTAAAATCAATACGGGGTTGGAGGGGATTGACGGTGCTATACAACGGAATAAGGACATTGCCGAAGGATCTGCCGCTGCTGCCGAGGAACTCAATGGTCAGGCGACTAAAATGAAATCCATCTTAGAGGTGTTTCGGCTGTGACCGTAACACAAGCATAAAGTTTCATGTCAGGCTACACTCTTGAGTTTTGAGTTTTGAGTTTTGAGTTTTGAGTTTTGAGTTTTGAGTTTTGAGTCTTGAGTCTTGAGTCTTGAGTCTTGAGCCAATCAAGCTACCCCGAATAAAGTCGACAAATGCCTGATGTCCAAGTGCTGTTCCACTGCATCTGCCAGACG
>JGI12048J13642_10690392_pt1 | contig 11456 bp, 9 predicted proteins | sample ElkSlonscriptome_16_FD_13642 | JGI IMG/M metagenome (IMG submission 13642) | reverse complement strand
CGCCTCGATCCGGCAACTGCTGCCCGGGTCATGACTTCGGCTGCCGGCGATTCTCAGGCAAGCATGCCCGCCGCCAGTGCTGCCGCCACAGGGTCCGGCACGATCGAGCGCAAGGGCGAAGGCCGGCACTTTTACACGACGATTAAAATTCCGCCCGGAGCCGAGACGCTTTACTTGAGCGGCTCCGGTGCCCGCCGCCGGCCCGACGGCAGTATGGGTGACATGGCGACGCAAACTATCGATACCTTTAATCGCTTTAAGGAGACATTGGAGGCAGAGGGCTGGTCCATGAGTGATGTCGTCCAGGTACGGGCCTTCGCAGTCGCGGACGAGTTTGGACTGCTTGATTTCGACGGCTTCAATCGCGCCTACCGGCAGTTTTTTGGCACTGAAGAGAATCCAATGAAACCGGTGCGCAGTTTTGTCGAGATTGCCGGTTTAGTGGTTCCTGGATGGCTGGTGGAAATCGAAATTCGCGCAGCGCGCATGCCGGAGTGATTGTCTGGTAATCTTCCGTCTATCCGCAGCACCGACTCGGTATCACGAAGCCCGGCGGTAAGCCGGGCTTTTCTTTGTCTGCCTAGTGGACACCGGACAAAAGCTTAGGTACCAGGACAGGGGTTCTGCGCTTGTAGTTCTGATAGTCTGGGTCGTTTCCCCAGCGTTCCTCGGCGTCTTTTTCCAGCATGGGTATGCCGCTCACGCAGGTAACCAGGAAAATCACGAACAGGGGCGCGACCAGCGTCGCTGCTTGCCAGCTGACCAGCACCGGGAACGCGATCACCGCGATGCCGATCCAGAGCAAAATCTCGCCAAAATAATTGGGATGCCGACTGCGCGACCACAAACCAGAGGTGATGAATTTGCCCCTGTTTTCCGGCTGTTGGCGAAACCGGGTCTTTTGCCTATCTGCTACTGTCTCGATGGTAAATCCGGTTATCCACAGCATAAGCCCGACGAGCATCCACACTCCCAGCGGCCGGAAGCTCATGGAGGTCATTGCGGCCAGGGCGGCTGCAGAGGTTATGAACACCCAGGCACCGTTAAGAGTCCAGGAAAAAAGAAATCCCCAGAAACTGGTCTTAATATTGTCAAACCGCTTGTCCTTGCCCACTTTGTGGATGCGCCGGAATAGAAAAATACCTAGCCGCAGCGCCCACACCATGATCAGAACGGCAAGGATCAGCCCACGGTCGCTGAGCTGGCTGTTGAGCGTCAGGGCCAGCGAAACTGTGGCGATGTAAGAGGCCGAGCCGGTCAGATCAAAAAAACGTTCGGTCTGAGCCAGGTATGCAGGCACGAAGGCCAGCCAGTTCAGGACGAAACCCACCGCGGCGCACAGGGCAAACAGCGGCAGACCGGAATAACTGACGCTGCCCTGGCTGCCGGCCCAGGCCAACAGCGCGCTGATCAGCAGAACTGCTACTATTCCGATTATGGCTTGCAGATTGTTCACTAGTTGATCGGGGAGCCTGAGCGAAGAGTTAATTTCCAGTGACCGTCGGGACGCCGTCTGGCGTGCCTCATTTTGACCCCAAAGGCAACTTAGAGAGACAACTGCCTGGACGGGGCTCGATACGCCGTGCTGTGACAGCATGGTTCAACCGCTGTAGTGACTTTTTCGGTTGAACAGCCCTAGGACTTCAGCAGTGCTTCCAGAGCCTGATCCAGATGCGGATATTGGAATACAAACTGGCGCGCATCAAGAACCTGTGACTTGATGCGACCGCTGGCCAAGAGCGCCTCTTCACCCATTTCTCCAAATAGGAGCTTGACTACAGTGGCGGGCAAGGGCGGTAGTCGCGGTCTCCCCAGGGCTCTGCTGACGCTGCGGGTGAACTCATCGTTAGTGACTGCATGACTACTCACCACATTGACAGGGCCACTCAAATCGCCGGTACCCAGGGCCAACCTGATCACTCTGACGCAGTCTTCGATGTGAATCCAGGAGAGATACTGCCTGCCGTCTCCTACCCTCCCTACGGCGGCAAGCCTTAGCGGCAGGATAAAGTTCGGGAGTACTCCGCCCGAGGTGCTGAGAACCAGTCCGAAACGAAGATTCACCGTACGGATGCCTTGAGCCTTGGCTGCCTCCGTGGCCTGCTCCCAGGCGACGGACACATCGGCCAAGAAAGAATCGCCAGCTGGGGTCGATTCATAGGCAACTTCGCTCACCGTGTCACCGTAGTAGCCGAGCGCAGAAGCTGATAGCAGCGTTGCCGGTGGCTGCGGTAATTCGATCAGCGCCTCACTCAGGCGTTGTGTCGTCAGCACACGGCTGTCCTTGATCAGTTGTTTGCGCCTGTGGTTCCAGCGTCCTTCGGCCAGGCTGACACCGGCGAGATTTATGACTGCTGCCAGGGGGATATCTGGATCTAAATGCATGCGCCCCGATTGCTGATCGTAGTAGAAAGGCTCACTACTGTCGCTTCTGCTGAGGCCATAGACCTGGAAGCCGTCGGCGCTGAGGTGGCGGCGGAGGGCGGATCCGATCAGGCCAGAGGAACCGCTAATAAGAACATTGTTAAATTTTTCGCTGGTAGTCATGCTTAGTTGGGAGCGACGATTCTGAGGTGTTAGTAAAAAGCTTGCGGCGCGGTTGTCACCCGCTGTCAACGCCCGGGGAACAGGCTTGGTTCATCTAAGGATGCTTTGATTACTGCTGTCAAGCCTCCGCGGGAGTCTGTAAGCCTTTGCTGCAAGGCGCAGCCCGCAGGGAATAATGGGCCCTATAGCCAAGGGGTGCAACGCGGCGGCAGGGGCTTACAGGTCACGCCCTTCGAGGCCTTCAGTCTAACGCGCTGCAATTACTTGACGGGTTGTCGGCACGCCGGCGTCATGGCGCCTTGCCAGGCGCGCCGACTGGCAGCCAAAGACCTGTCTACATTAAATAGAGCATCCCTACTCATTTCGGTACGTCCATTACCGGTCAGCTCTACTCACATAAATAATTTATACAGGTGTGATCTGCTCTAATTGCGCCCCCGTAATCATCACCGTAGTTGATATTTACTTATTGTTTTTGTACTCCTTGAGAATGAAGCCCGTCAGTCCAGTTCTTGCTGGGCTGACCCCAGAGGCTTAGGCCGGCTCCCCGCCGGCCTTTTTTTTGCTCGCATGATAATCTTCGGCTAAAAACTCATTCGATTGGCGGGGCCGGACCGGATGTCAAATAAGCCGCATTCAAGGACTGTTAGGCTTGAATCCTTAAGAGAGCGCCGAAGCGAAGAGGGCGCTGAAATTCTGAAGCGAGGCGCTTATCTTGAATCCAACAATCAAGCGAGCCATTTTGAGACCAACAACTCTGACTATGCTGCTAGCGCTCGCCATGATCTTCGGGGCGATCCTGAAGCTCGAGCAGGCTAATTCGGGGGTAGAAGTCAGCACTCACCGTATCGGCCCAACGCCGGTCACAGTATTCCGTTCGACTCAGGCGGCCACTGGTGAGTCGCTGCCGGTAGTGGTTATATCCCATGGTTTTGCCGGATCGCAGCAGTTGATGCAGCCCTTTGCTGTCACTTTTGCCAGGAACGGTTACCTGGCGGTGACTTTCGACTATTACGGCCATGGCCGCAACAGAGAGCCGCTTGCTGGTGATGTAACTCAGGTAGAGGGGGCGACGCGGTTTCTACTGGAACAGACCGCAGACGTAGTCGAGTTTGCTTTTTCCTTGCCTGGGGCGGGTGATGAGGTCATCTCACTGGGCCACTCTATGGCTTCCGATATCATCGTTCGCTACGCGAAGACGGATGAGAGAGTCAGCGCGACCATCGCCGTCTCCCTATTTTCACCCGCGGTGACGGCCGAGGCCCCAGACAACCTGCTGGTCATCGTCGGTGGCCTAGAGGGATTTCTGCGCCAGGAAGCTCTGCGTGTCCTCGGTCTGGTTACTGATGAGCCAGAGGAGGGCGTAAGCGTTGGCAATTTCGCTGACGGCTCTGCAAGGCGGGTCGTATTTGCAGACGGTGTGGAGCATGTAGGCGTGCTGTATAGTCCGGAGAGCATGCGCGCAGCCATCGACTGGGCGAACGAGCTGACCAACCGTTCCGGAAGTGGCTATTACGATTCTCGAGGACCGGCGCTGTTGGCACTGATTGCCGGCATCGGGCTTCTGGCCTGGCCGCTATTGAAGCTGCTGCCCTCAGTCAGCCAAAATCCACTAGGAGCAGCACTGTCCTGGCGGCAACTGCTGGTGGCAACGGTTCTTCCGGCGTTGGGCACGCCGATCCTGCTGTGGTGGTTCCCTGCTGATTTTCTGGGCGTGCTCGTTGGCGGCTACCTGGCGGTACACTTCCTGGTCTATGGTCTGCTGACCGGCATTTGCCTGTGGTGGATTAAGCGGCCCCGGTTGACGCTGTCTAACGCCGCTACTGCTTTCCCCCGGCTTGCGATCGCCAGCGTTCTGGCGAGTCTCTATACTGCCGGCGTCATAGCCCTGGCCATGGATACCTACGTCACTTCCTTCGCAATTACCGCGCCGCGACTGCCGCTGGTGTTCCTAATGCTAGCGGGTACACTGACCTATTTCCTGGCCGACGAGTGGGTAAATCGGGGCGTCCAGGCAGCTCGTGGTGGCCATTTTTTCGCGCGAGTCTGCTTTATCGTGTCTTTGGGGATCGCTGTCGCGCTCTCCTTTGAGGAGTTGTTCTTTCTACTTGTCATCGCTGTGGTCATCGTTATCTATTTTTTCATCTATGGCCTCTTCAGTCGCTGGATCTATCGAGCCACGGGGCATCCGGCGGTGGGCGCAATCGCCAACGCCACCGCCTTCGCCTGGGCGCTGGCAGCGGTATTTCCGATGCTTTCAGGGTAAAAAATCAGGGTCGCATCGCGCAATCAGTGCCGACTGTTTGGTCCGGCCCCGAACGATAATGAAGAATCAAATCAATTTAGCATCCAGTCTTGTTGATGCTCTGATGCAGCGGGACCTGGCTTTAATTCGGCAAAGTGACTGCATCTAGTACAACAGGGTTGCTGTTTGCATTTTGCCACTATTTTCCAGAATTCTTCTGAAGCACCATTTGATCGTAGGGCGCGTCGATCTGATAGGCATCCACACCGGCTTCTCTCATACGTTGAATGTCAGCGTTGGCACGGGCCAAATGTTCATCCTCCGGATAATGAAACACATTTATCGAAGGCACCACTATCGCTCCCGCCTCCTGCAACTGGCGGATTTCCTCGTTGGTTATATATCGAGGCCAATCGAACCACACCTGCCCACTGAGATCCAATTGCTCACCCGCTTTGAGCCTTTCCCAGTCATCGTTGCTGACGCGCTGCATGACCAGACCCTGGAGATAGAGTCGGGTGTTTTCATGCCTGGAGATTGTCATTGTTGCGCGTGTTAAACCGAACTCTCGAAGGAGTGCTGCTATTTCTGCATAGAACGCAGCGCTCTCCTGTCCTGATTTGATGTCGAGCATGACGCCCAGACCTAGTCGACCCGCTTCTCTAAGAGACTCTGCCAGGGTCAACACCGCGAAACCGTCTCCTTCCAAGTAGTGAAGCTGTCTGACCTGTTCGAGCGTCATTGCCTCGATTGAGCCGGGCACACCCACATGTGCTAGCAGTTCATCATCGTGGAACGCAATCGCCACCCCGTCTGCAGTCGAGCGAACATCCACTTCGACCATGGCATAGCCGCGCTCGGCTGCGATGCGCAAGGCTTCAATGGAATTTTCGGGAATTCCGTCGACGACGGCACCGCCACGGTGGCCGATGATAACCGGGGCATGATCCTGCAGTGATTGGCTAGAATACAGGTCAATTAGCTCTGCTGCTTGAACCAGGGAGCTGACAAAGGATAGGACGAATACCGGCAAGAATCGCATGGGGCCTCTCTGAATTTCTCGACACAACAGTAGCGATAGAAATGGTCAGGAATATGACATGATTTCCGAGTCTTCCAATTTTTTAAGGAATCTCTGATTAATTACCACAGCGCTCTGGCCCTCAGACAAACCCGCTGGCAAGGGAGTGACCATTCCCTGCACACGACGCCTAGCAGTAGCGCCCGACAGACTCCCGCTCAGCATTATGGTAATTAATCAGAGGTTCCCTAAGAAATGGTCAGGAATATGACATGATTTCCGAGTCTGCCATTTATAGTTACTTGCCTGTTGAATTTTTGATGACTGGGGCAAGGGAATACTTTACTCACCGGCTTAGCTGGAGTTCATCAAAACAAGAAGCAGGCCTCGATCCACGGGTTAGGCAGGCCATCAAGACCGGGGTATACGTGAAAACGCCGTGGCGCATAGAGGTCTTCCAGGCAAAAGCCCCAGCCGCTGACTTTGTCCGTTTGCTTGTCGCCTCTGCAAAATGCACCGATAGCTGATTGTGATTGTGGGCACTGAATCCAATGATCCTGCCTGGTGCCTGGCTGAGTTCGTGCTGCCGTTTTACCTATTGTTGCGCACTGCGCTTCGTGCTGCTGAATCGCTTCCTGTAGGTATCCGGACGTAATCCGAAGTGGCGAACAAAGGCCCTGGAGAAGATATCTACCGAGGAGAAGCCGATGCGCCTGGCCAGCTCCTTCAGGGTTGTTTCAGTAGTGCTGAGAAGCTGACCCGCCAGCCCAAGACGGTATTCCCGGACATAGGCACCAGGTGTTTTACCCAGTTCTTTTTGGAACGTTCGACTAAAAGACCGAGGGCTCATCGCTGCCCGATCAGCCAGTATTTCCAGATTGAGGTCAGCGGCTGGGTTAGAGGCGATAAAATCCAAAACGTCTCGCAACTTTCCTGTTGCACGGTACTGTGCAAGTAATGGCTGGCTGAATTGTGCCTGCCCGCCGGGTCGGCGCAAGTAAAGCACGAGGTTTCTGGCGATGGCCCCGGCGATTTCGTTGCCCAGGTCTTCTTCGACAAGCGCCAGAGCCAGATCGATTCCCGCGGTCACGCCGGCTGACGTATAGAAGCAACCATCCCGTTTGAACAGCGCGTTAGCATCTACATGGACTTCAGGGGCAAGCTGCTGCAAGGACTTGCAGGCGCCCCAGTGAGTGCAGACGCGACGACCATTCAGGACGCCGAGGTTCGCCAGGATGAATGCTCCGGTGCACACGCTGACTACCCGGCGCGACTTCGGAATCGCCTTGGACAGCCATTGTAAAAAGTCTCGTTCAAGAGCCAGCGCACGCATGCCTGTTTCGGTCCCGCCGGGGATAATAAGCGTGTCAATTGGTAGCTCTATATCGCGATAGCTGATTGCGGTGATCTCCAGACCATTACTCATGGCAATGCTACCGCTGTCTAAGGCAATACATTGAATTGCGTAGTCATCTGACGGGTTGTCAGGATCTATCGGGCGTCCGGCGAATATGCAGGCTTCCGAAAATACCTCGATCGGCCCGGTGATATCGAGCATTTGGGCGCCATCGAACGCGAGTACCACGATTTTTTTTACCATGAATATTCCGGTGTAAGTTGGCAGGATTTGTCGTCATTCTGGCAAGTTTAGGTGACGTTTTCCAAGCAGACTGAACTTTCCATCACTATGTAAAGGGAAGACTCATGAAAAATTTATTGCAGGCTGTAATTATGGCCGCTTTAACTTTGCCGGGGATTGTTGCTGCGGCTGAGCAGGATACACCGCGAGTACTGATGATAGCGCAGAACCAGGGGACCGAGATCACTGACCTGCTGGTGCCTTTTGCAGTGCTGTCGCGTGCCGGAATCGAAGTAACGGTCGTCGCGACTGAACCAGGCAAGGTCGAACTCTGGCCGGCATTCAATCTGGTTAATCTGCCACTTCTCCAGGATGTGGATGTATCAGACTACGACTTGCTGCTCGTGCCCGCGGTGCTGCAACCGGCAGAGCAAGGCCTGCAGTCGTTCCTGCGGAGATTCGTTGACCACGGCGGGTTGGTCGCATCTACTTGTGACGGAGTAAACGTCCTGGCTGAATCGGGATTGCTGGACGGTCATCGGGCGACTGGACATTTCTATTCTCATAAATCCCGAGTGAAAAACTATCCTGATGTCGCCTGGGTTCAGGATATCCGATACCTAGAAGATACGCCGTTTATCACCACCGCGGGCGTGTCGGCCTCCGCCCCTGCTGCCGTTTATCTTGTTCAGCGGCTGCTAAATGAACAGGCAGCCAATAGAGTTGGCAGTTACTACGGAATCGATGCGGACCCAGGACACTCAGTAGACGACTATCGCTTCGGTCTGGGCAATGGTCTGGCGATGTTGAGCAATGGCATCCGCGGCATGGCGAAACGAACCTACACAATCGATGGCAACAACGCCGTGGACGAACTGGCCCTGGCGCTGACTGTCGACATCCTTGGGCGTACTTCGCGAATAAAGTTTGGTTTGGCGGCAGGTGTAGATGAAGGGTTCGGCGCTGGAGAAGATACCGTTCGGACCAGATACGGCCTGGAACTGCAGACGGTTGATTTCGATCGCAGTGATGTCTGGATCGAATTGCCCGGTAAGACAACGACTAAGGAGCTCAAGCCACACGCAGCACCCGAAGTTATCACAGTCGCGACTCCGGACAGGGTACTTGACGCCGTGCTAGGGCATGTGGAGACGGAATTCGGCCGCGGCACCATGCGAACGATCACCAAGCAGCTGGAATTACCCTGGCCTTGAGAACGGTCGCTACTATAAATTAACAAGTTGCAGTGAGGCCGGAAGTAGGCCCGGTGCCGCGCGCAAGATGTCTGCGGCACCGGGACTTTACTAAGCCGGTAAAAAGGTTTAACACGCGAGAAGGTTTGCGCAGCTCAAGACCACTGCCAGCCTACTTAATACCACATTATTCTTCCCTCGCGCCTATGTTTTGAGGGGGGGAGGGCGTTAGTTGCATCCGCGCTATTTTATCGATGTGCCCCTTCGCCCTCTTTCAAACAAGGCGCCAGTGTCGCTAACCGATAGTCGATCTCCGCAATCTCTTCATCGGTAAATTCATATTTACCGCGCCGGGATTTCGTCGTCGTGAAGATACCGCGCTTTTGTAATACATACACCCGCACACCTGGAATGCTTCGATCCAGGTTGAGCATCAGCAATAATTTGCTGAACGCATCGCGCACCGCGTCTTCCCTCCCTGCCTGATGTAGCTCCCACAAGCTTGTGTAGACATCGGCATACATGGCGCCGCCGGTCATCACACCATCGGTGCCAATGCGCATCTCATAAAGCCAGTCGCGGCCGAGGGTGGCGCCGATCACACTTTTTATTGGGTCGGGCCGATGCCGGATAAGCTGGCGCATGCGTTGCTGCACATCGCCATATTCTTCCTTGATATAGGCACACTGAGGAAAATCCGTTGGTTTTTGCGGGGATTCAGCAGTTCGCGGGTGACGGCCTGCAGCGGAGCGGCTTCATCATTCGTGAAAGCGGAGTGATTTGTCACAGGGTTTCGCCGTAAAAAGCTACCCCTTCGTAGGTCCAGTTATCATCCCTCAGTAAAACAGACGCTTCCAGCTTGTTGCCTGTATAGAAATGGCGATTGTCAAAGCTGCTAAAGAACCTGAACACCGGAACTACCGTCCCTACCGGATTATTCGTCGGGTTGCTCAAATACACGTGAAAGGCGACGCCTTCGTAAGTGAAGGGCCATACATTCCGTTCTATTTGTTGCAGTACAAACTGATACTCATTTTCAAACGCTGTGAAAAAGTGGTGCCCAGTGCTGTAATTGTAAAAGCGATGCAGCGGCACTGATCCACCATAGCTGTGGGCGGCGCTAAAAGTTACGCCTTGAAGCACATAGGGCCACCTGGTTTCCGGCGGGAGTCCAGGGTCACTCCTCGCTATGATCGCATTCGCTTCGTCGACACTACTGGTATAGAAAAATGCATTGTCCCTCGAGTTATAGAACCGCAGGACCGGCCGCACCGTTCCGTCTGGGAAATCGTTGAATGTGTCCCTGATTGAAACTACAGGCGCGTACGCGGCGTCGTCAGATTGTGCTGCCTCAGCGTCAAGTTTGATAATCTTGCGATCTCTGTAGGAACTAACAAACACATCACCTTGTGGGGAAACAAGCAGGTCTTGGGGGTGGTCAATGACATGGCTTGTATTAATTGACCTGCCCAGAACTGTAGTGATCTTGGTGCTACGATCTATCCTGAACAAATTGTCAGAATAAGCTGAAATCATAAAAAAATCGCCGCCGGGACCGGCCTCGGCTTTTCGTACCCCTATAGAAGGCTCACCAATAAACTCAAGTCCGTATTCCACGTGGCCGAACGCACCATACTGAATAATAGTTCCCGTTCCATCGCCGGACTGATCCATGACTTGAGAGATTTCCCCGTCCGGATAAATTATTAGTGCTCCGCCATAGGGTGAAACTGACGTAACAAATAATTCGCCGAACTGATTCATCGAAATACTGTTTGGCGATGAAAATTGAGACCCGCTCGAATCCGCTACCACGTCGGAAAACACTTCAGTAATCTCACCGCTATTTGAAACCCGGATTACATTGGAGCTGCCTGTAGCCGCGATATACAGATTGTCAGACTGATCGAAAATCATGCTCGCTGGGTTTTCGAATGGAATGCCCTCACTCAAGACTGGCCCTGTCAGAACCTCGCTTAACTGTCCTTCTGCTCCGATACGTACGATATTGTCACTAACGTATCCGGAGAGATAAAGATTGCCGTACCGATCAATTTTGGCATCAGTGATGCTGTCTAACTGTATGCTGTTTATTCCGGCTTCGTCACGGTATAACTCGGTCACGCTACCTTGTGCTGTTATCTTGAATACGATTTCGGTGGGAGCCGGGCCAAATGGAGTCCAGCGATAAAATTCACCCCCTAGGTACAGGCTATCTTCAGAATCAAAGACCAGGAAACTGATGTCTCTCAGATGTGCATAGCCGCTGACGATGGGCGCCAGGAATTGTGTGGGAGCGTTCCCCTCAGAAGAAACGAGTATTCCCCCGCCAAGGATCGCAAAGTAGAGGTCGCCTCTCGAGTCGACTGCCATGGGCCCCGGGGCAGGCCCGCGAGAGATCCGATAAATTTCTGAAATCCCTGAGGCTTGAACTGAATTCAGAAGCAAGTAGGCCAACAAGGCGCAAAGCAACCGCAGATATCCGGATTTCAGGCTTAGCATGAATCAAACTCGTTTAGGTGGGAAAAAATCCCACGCGGAACGTCAATATAGCAAAGAAGAGCAATTTCTCACAAATTCGGACAGTAATCCCATTGAATCCGGTTAAGATTCAGACCCTTTGGAGAATGGGCAGGCAACAGAGTGGAAAGCGAGAAGACGATGCTCCGAAACGGGATCTGAACCACTCAAGCATGGCTAGTTTTTCGTCGGCGAATCGACAAACGGTTGAAAACCTCCGTAGGCCATCCGCTCAGGATTGAATCCCGTGTACGATGCGGCCATGAGTTCCGCCATCCTCGGATCAGTGGCTACTCTCTCATTGATAAGAATGCGCGCCTCGCGGGATTCGAATACCACCCAACCAAACAG
>JGI12048J13642_10065603_pt1 | contig 11458 bp, 15 predicted proteins | sample ElkSlonscriptome_16_FD_13642 | JGI IMG/M metagenome (IMG submission 13642) | reverse complement strand
GTAGTCATAGGCGATCGCCTCCTGCCCCTCAACCGTCAGGCGCTGATGGGTGGGGTCAAGAGCCGTGACCTTACCCGATACCCAATTGAGATGATGACGCTGAGCCAGTTGAGCCAAGCCCAGTTGAACATGCGCTAACGGCTTCAAATTGAAAGCGACCTGAATCAACCCTGGGATAAAGGTAAATTCCGATTTTTCCGATACTAAAGTGACCGTATGTTCTGACGGCAGCAGATGCCGGAGTTCGTAGGCGGCTGGCAAGCCCCCCAATCCGGCCCCAATGACAACAATATTAGCCATAGCGTGCTTGCGTCCCCTATTTTTTATTCGGACTTTTTATCAGGTGTTGATTAATCTCCTGGGGACACTCCACTCTCTAAACGCCTGAGCGCCAGCCAATCGGACGATAAGTCAACAATTTGAGGAAGTGATGAGATGCTTCCTTTAAGGGCAACCAGACGCCCCTTCTTCAACTATAATACTAAATGGTTATATAATTTTATAAATAGAGTAAAATCTATGCATTCTCTCTAAAGATTGCTTTCTTGCGGGCCAGTCAAAAGCAAAGAATTATTGAGCTACTGTATTACCATCTGGTCATACAGCGAACAGATGGTTGATTAAGGGTATGTCTGTGCCTGGAGGCGTTTTTTGTCACCTGATTGATAGGCAGTTTCCCTGACTCGAACTATGAAACAAACGGAGTCATGATTGATGTATCACTTCAGTAAAGTTGTAAATTCCTGTTTTGAAGAGGCCATAGAGCAGGTAACGGAGTCCCTTCGAGAAGAAGGACTGGGGATCCTAACCGAAATTGATGTGCAAGCCGCCTTTAAGAAAAAGCTCGGCAAAGACTTTCGGAATTACAAAATTCTCGGGGCCTGCCACCCCGGCATCGCTTACAACATGATTCAAGCGGATGACAAAGCCGGGGCGCTTTATCCCTGCAATGTGGTAGTTCAAGAGCATGAAGATGGCCGTGTCGAAGTCTCAGCAGTTGATCCGCTGATGATGTTTTTGATGGTGCATACCCCTGAGGCCAAGCAGATTGCGTTAGAAGCTAGCGCAAAGATGCAGGCCGTGATCGAACGCTTACCTGCCGCCGCTGCACTTGAGATGGCTGGGGTAGCCTAAGTTTCGCCCAAGTCCTTGAATGTTGAGTTCCTGAACGGTTAGCCGGTGCTCCCAACATCCACACATCCACACACTCACCTGATTCCATTTTGACGGATTCAATTTTGATTGATTTTTTTGGAGATAAATCTCATGTTTAACAATGTCGGTACTACTGATCGCTTACTGCGCCTAATCGCCGCCGCTGTTCTGCTGTATCTGGGGCTGTTTACCTATGCGGGGTCAGCCCTCGGTATCGGGCTATCTGTAGTCGGGGGTGTCGCTCTGCTCACGGGACTGATTGGTTCCTGTGCCCTGTACGGGTTGCTCGGCATCAATACTCGCAAGTCCAACCAATCCCTGTCATAAGGTCCGACGATTTTATCCACGGGGGGTAAATGTGCGATCGAGATTTTCAGGTCGGGTGAGCGATCGCTTCATCTGACTCATGACCTGGATTCCTAGCAGCTTTCCTCTGCAGTCGTTGCTCCCAGGATTAAGAGTGACTACCCTCCGGTAGCTTCTTAGTTGTAGACCCTGAATCAATGCTTCAGGGTCTATCGGACCAACCCGCCGCTGCGATCTGGGTGAGTCCTAACAGACTGGGTTTTTGAGAGAACTACCGAATGAATAGCTGAACAATTTCTTTCTGCACTGTCATAAAAGAACTGGAGTGAATTGGAATGATGGAAAATGCCATTCCTTATGAAAATCCGTCGTTATCACGACGGCAATTGCTTAACTTTCTGACCGGGGCAACGGTGGCAGCCACTGCTGGATCGGCGCTGTACCCCATTGCCCAATTTTTTGTGCCGCCTCGGGAGGTGACTGAAGGGGGCGGGATTCTCGCTAAAGACAAGCTGGGCAATGCTATCCCAGCCAGCCAAATTCTGGCTGAGCCCATTGGCACTCGCGCCCTGATTGCAGGCTTAGCGAGTGAACCGACTTATCTGACCATCCAGAGTGATGGTTCCTTATCGCCGATGGGAATTGTCGATAACTGCACTCACCTGGGCTGCACGTTTCCCTGGAACGCCAACGACCAGCAGTTTCAATGCCCTTGTCATGGATCGCTCTACGACCCCGATGGCAAGGTTGTTCGAGGGCCAGCTCCTCTGCCGCTCAAGATTGTGCATGTGGCGGTGAAAGATAACGCCATCTGGATTTATCCCTGGAATGAAACTGACCCCCGGACGGGAGAACAGCCCTGGTGGGTTTAGGGACTTAACAGAAACCTGACTTGGCCCAGAAAACCGGAAGAATTACCATGTTCACCAAAATCTTAGTCCCTCTAGATCGTTCTCAGCAGGCTGACGATGTCTTTGCCAAGGCAATCAAAACGGCCTTAGACAACGATAGCCAGTTGATGCTATTCACTGCCCTGGACTGGGACTTTCATGTGGGGCTCGGTGCCTTTGATGCAATTGAAATGGAGACCGACCTGTCGGGGGCCTTTGCCAACTTTCAGCAAAGCCAGTTAGAGGAAAAGCTGAGCGAGACACGCCACTGGTTAAAAAGTTATGTCGCTCAAGCAACCGAGCAGCACATCCCGGTTCAGTCTCGGTGTGCCGTGGGTCACCCAGGTCCCTTGATTCGCGACTTGGCCCAGGAATGGGGAGCCGACTTGGTTGTGCTAGGGCGTCGAGGCCTGGGAGGGATCACCGAGATGCTCTTGGGCAGCGTGAGTAATTATGTCCTGCACCATGTCGCTTGCTCAGTCTTGGTAGTGCAAGGAAAAGCAGAGAGTCCAGACTGAGCAGTGGACTACCCGTTTCATTATTCACATTTGAGAACTGATATGGATTCGATGTCATCCCGGACCCCGTTGGTAGTTGAGCTGACGCCCGAAGAATTTGCCCACCGGCCTCAGCCCCTACGACTGATTGATGTGCGCAGTGGATGGGAATATGCCCAGTTTCATGCGCCAGGGGCAATCAACCTGAGCCTACCGCGCATTTTGATGGGACGGTTGCCCTTTCTCAAAGACTGGGTGCTGCCCCACTGGTTTCAGGCGTTGTCCAAAAACGATGAGATCGCCCTGATTTGTCTGACCTCGCACCGCAGCCCGATCGCAGCGCAGGCTCTTGTGAAAGCTGGTTTTAGCCAAGTCTTCAATATCACAGGGGGCATGATGGCCTGGCAAAAAGCCGGACTCCCCACCCAAAAAGGCACCGCGAAAACCGCTGAGGGTTCTGATTAAGCAAACCATCCATTCATCAACGCAACGATTAAGGAGAGCCGTCCCATGTGGAAAGTCTTGGGCTTTATTCAAAAAAATCTCGTTTGGTCAATTCCAGCTTTTATGGTGACCGGAATCATCGTGGGCGCATTGACCAATCCAGCCCCCCTCAAGTCGCTCATCATTCCCCTGACTTTCCTCATGGTGTATCCCATGATGATTAATCTGCAGATTCAGAAGGTGTTGTCGGGGGGCGACACCAAGGTGCAGATAGTCACCCAGGTCATCAACTTTGCAGTGGTGCCGTTTTTTGCCTTTGCCATGGGTCGCGTGTTTTTTGGCGATCGCCCCTTGGTGGCGCTGGGCCTACTGTTGGCGTCTCTGCTGCCCACCAGCGGCATGACGATTTCCTGGACTGGCTTTGCCAAAGGCAATCTCAGCGCTGCCATCAAAATGACGGTGATTGGGCTGATTCTGGGTTCCGTGGCCACTCCGTTTTATGCCAAGTGGCTCATGGGCACCGTGGTCGAAATTCCGTTGGCGAGTATTTTCAAGCAGATTGTGATCATTGTTTTCTTGCCGATGATTCTGGGGTTTGTCACCCGCATCTCCCTGATTCAAATCGTGGGGGCCGACAAGTACAACAAAAGCCTCAAGCAAAAGTTTCCCGCCTTTTCGACTATTGGCGTTTTAGGCATCGTGTTTGTAGCGATGGCGTTGAAGGCGAAAGACATCCTGGCTAATCCATTAGTGCTGCTGTCCTTTTTAATTCCCCTAGCAATCCTCTATACGGGTAATTTCCTGCTCAGTACCTTGGTTGGTAAGTTCTTTTTTGAACGGGGAGATGCGATCGCGCTGGTCTACGGCACGGTGATGCGGAATCTGTCCATTGCCTTAGCGATCGCCATGACGGCCTTTGGCAACGAGCAAGGCTCCGAAATTGCCTTGATTATTGCGATGGCCTACATTATTCAGGTGCAGGCAGCGGCCTGGTATGTCCGCTTCACCGATAGAATCTTTGGCCCCAGTGCCGGAAGCCAACCCCAGCTAAAATAGTCTGCTTAGAAATTCAAATTCATTAAGTTGCCAGTTTTGAGTTTTGAGGTGAGCAACCCATTCAAAATTCAAAACTAAGAACTCAACACTCAGCCATTTTTTCAATATCACCGACTTTCCATTTTCTTTGTTTCACCCATGAAAAAAATCGCGCTGATCTTACTGACGGGCTGGCTATCCATCGGCTTATTTTGGGGCAGCATCCCGAGTGCGGCTGCCATGGCATCCCCCCAACCAACCGGGATGTCGTCAGCGGCCATCGACAACACCGCATCGTTTTCAGAGGTAGATAAATTTCTTCAAGCCATCCCCAGCGACTACTACGCGGTGCAACAAATTGGCGCTTTGAAAGGGATGCTCCAGGATAAAGAGGCCCAATTGATTGATGTCCGCGAGCCCTCGGAATTTAGAAATGGCCATATTCCGGGTGCCATGAATATTCCGGTGCGATCGCTGACTCACAACCTGGACAAAATCCCTAAGGATCGTCCTGCCGTTCTTTACTGCTCCTCGGGCTACCGGACAGCCATGGGCGTAATGGCCTTGCAAATGCTGGGATACCGCAACATTCGAGGCTTTCCACCGAGTCTTCAAGGTTGGAAAGCGAGCGGCGAGCCCATCGTCCGCTCAGACTAAAGCGAGATGGAATTGATGCAGATGAAATCAATAGCGGAATTTAACTGGATATCGGCTCTGGCGGGCGGACTGTTGATTGGCGTTAGTGTGGCCTTTAACAGAGAAAAGGCGATCGCGATGAGCCCCTGAAATCAACACAACTACACAAGATCAGGCTGTCAGAAACTGAAGTCGTGATGAGTCCGATTCGGCAAAATGAGGATATTTATCTTACGCCTGGATTTATTCTTTTGTTTTCTTGTCTTCTACTTTCTTGTTTTCCTTTGTTGTCTTCCCTTTTCTTGATTATTCTTTTCGGTGTTGATGCTCCACAAGAACCGCCCAAATTGAAAGAGAATGCGGGGGGTATGTAGAAGCGGGTCTACTCTTGCGAGAGTATGCCATGAGCCCTCAGGCGGTCACCCCAGACCAGCTCCAGCAGGTACGACTGCAATCGGTTTTGTTTGCTGAGCTGCACCAGTGGATGTCCACCTGGTAGTTGGGGTTGAGCTTTGAGAAAACCTACACCCAGGCCCGCCAGATCGTGCGACATCATCTGCAAAGTGCGACCGAAGAGCAAGCAGCTTGGCTGCAGGCACTCATAACCGAAATTGAGCAGCAAAGCCCCCCTGAGTCAGCCCTAGTTCGGGCTCAAACGATTAGCTGGTTCCGTCAGGTCTTCACGAGCGAAGATTGGCAACAACTGGCTGCGATCGCGGCTCAAGAAATCTATGCCGGTGTCAGCCAACAAGAACAGCCTCACTCAACTCAAAGCAGCTCAGTCTGATCTGTTCCTTTATTCAACTCAACAAAACTAAACAATTTGAGGTGTTTCTAATCCGAAGTCGTCATGAGTACGATTCGGAAAAATGCGGTTGCGGAGCTTGAAGTAACTCATTTTGCCCTGGCTTCCTTATCTAATTGCGATCGCTTTCCATACTCTTTCTTTGCTCTTTTTCTGTATTCTTTCTCCGTCCTTATTTTTTATTCTTATTCTTATCTTTATCCTTTTCTGTGCCTATTTTTGTTTGTGTTGGTCTGGATATGGATAAGAATCAACCGTACTGTAATGAGGGATCAGGGTTAACTGTGATGAGGCTGATTTCCAGTGGAGTCAGCGGTCCAAGCGCTCCGCGATCGCTGTGCCCGACCGCGCAATTCTGCCTCGACCTAGGATTCAATTCTGGGGCAGAAGAAACCGCGATCGCATCGACTTACCATAAGTTTGAGCGGGAGATCAGTGATCGCTTTCTGTAGGTCTTCCGGGGACGATTGAAGTGGTTCAACAGGATGAGCCGGGCGATGATTGAATCACCGGAGGCGTGGACGACATCATTAACACGGTGAGCGGTTAGAAGCGAGCGATCGCTAAGCCATATTGAGTGCCCCGCTATTTGACCGCTGGTTGGCAGGGCGGCATCCAGTGATGATCCCGATGGTCCTGCTGAACGGCTAATGGGGCGGGGGTTCTCGTCATTCGGGTAAGAATGATGCTTGAACCCATCCTGAAAGGGCGTGCGATCGCTGCTGCCTGGGTGCCGCGATCCGCCTGAGAGGTCAGTTTGCTAAAGCGGAGCCGGAGCTGATTGCCACTGTTCAACTCTTTCCTGACAAGCGGGCAGTGGACAGAGTTGTATGTTGCAAAACCGACAGAGATGTTCTTCGGCGGTTGTGTCAAAGGGAGAGTGGCTGGCAATTTTGGTCAGCAAAGACAGCAATTGGGTTTGTTCGTCGTCGGTCAGTGGTGTGAGCAATTGACCGACGGCATCTTCTCGAGCCTGCTGAAGTTCTTGTACGCGAACTTGACCGGCAGCCGTCAACTGTAAGCAGACAAAACGTTTGTCTGCTCCCCTTTGTCGCGTCACCAGGTCTTGCCCGACCAGACGTTCAACTAGTCGAGCGGCCCCCGATTGAGACAAGGAGAGATATTGCCCCAATACCTCCACCGTGACGAGGGGATATCGGTCAATAATTACCAGGGCAGCCGCGAGTGAGGGGCTCTGGCCGGTCGCCATTGTCGCCGCAGCGTAGATCTGGTCAGCAACCGCGATCGCGGTTGCGCCCATTAAGTTAACAAGTTGCAAATTCATCGCGATCAATACATGATTGAGTCATGCATTGATTCTAAAGGCTCACGCCATAAATCCAATGGTTGAAGGAAGGATGTCATGACTCGTCAGCGCGTCATTGTGGTCGGAGGCGGACCGGGAGGGTTGTCGACCGCCCTGCGCTTGCTCGGACAGGGGTATGCTGTAGAACTCTTGGAAGCCGCTGACCGCGTGGGTGGACGAATGCGTGGTTTGCAGGTGGGGGACTATGCGTTTGATAGCGGACCGACGATTCTCCAAATGCCCCAACTCTACGATGAACTCTTTGCTAGCGTGGGCTTAAACCGGGCCGACTACATCACCTTCACTCCCCTAGAACCCTACACCCGTCTCCGGTTTTGGGATGATACTCACCTTAATCTCACGACCGACCTCAACAACCTGAAACACCAACTCGCTGTCTGGCGCGACGACTTACCTCAGGCGTTGGATCGCTGGTACGCCGAACACCAACATAAGTTTGAAACCGGCTATGGTCCTTACCTGAGTGAACCGGCGCGATCGCTGCTGGGCTATCTGCGCCCCCAAGAAATCATGACCGCCCTGAGTTTCCGACCCTGGGAAACGCTGTATCAGCATTTCTGGAATGCCTTTCACGATGATCGGTTGGTCTATGCACTCAGTTATCCGGCCAAGTACCTGGGCATGCACCCTACCCTGAGCGCCAGTGTTTTTAGCTTGATCCCTTATTTAGAAATGGCCTTTGGCGTTTGGCATCCCCAAGGCGGTTTTCGTGCCCTGGCTCAGGCGATTGCCCAGGCCATTCAAGACTTGGGCGGGAAAATCCACGTATCCACTCCTGTACGGCAGGTGTGGATCGAGCAGGGGCAAATCCGAGGGGTGGAACTCGAAACAGGTGAGCGGATAGCCGCCGATGCCGTTGTTATGAATGCCGATTTTGCTCAAGCGGTGCAGGCGCTAATGCCGCCCTCGGCCCAAGGCAAATATACGGACCGCTACTTTGCTCGCAAGCAGTTTTCCTGCTCCACTTTCATGCTGTATCTGGGGATTAATCGGCGATACGACCATTTGCCCCATCATCAGCTTTATCTGTCAGACCACATTCTCAGGCGCGATCGCCCCTTCATCGACGACTCGGCACTCGATGCGGTGAATCCGCCCTTTTACGTATGTAACCCCACTCCGGTAGATGGCAGCAATGCTCCCGAAGGTCATTCGACGCTGTATGTGCTGGTGCCGATTCCCCACACCGGACATCTGGTGGATTGGCAGACACAGGCCCCAAGCTACCGCGACCTGATCATCAATCGTCTGCCGCTGCTGGGGTTTGATGACGTGGCGCAGCACATTGTTGCAGAAACCTGTTACACCGCTAATACCTGGCAGGACGAGTATTCCGTCTATTTAGGAGCGGTGTTTAACCTGAGTCACACCTGGCAGCAACTCGGCCCGTTGCGTCCCCCCATTCGGTCAGAAACGACAGAACGGCTCTATTGGGTCGGTGGAGTCGTGCATCCGGGCAGTGGCCTGATGACCATTTTGGAAGCGGCGAAAAATACTGCTCGCTTTGTGAGTCAGGACCTAAGTCAATCGGTGAAAATCCATTCGGAAGTGAAATAGGAGGTCGCAAATTTATTTTCATATTGGTTGTGCTCTGTCCTGTGTCTAGGAGGTAAGGAGATTGAGCTTTCGCCCTTAGGGTTCTTTGGGGACTTTGTTGGTTTGGTCAAAAGCATGCTCCTCACCCCTTGAAGCCTTATGCTCAGGGTAAGTAGATGGCTCGTTTTCACCAAGGTCGCTAATGAACCGTATTTGGTCAGGCGTTGAACCCAGCGGATGGTTCATCCGCGATCGCCTTCAAGCGTTCGGCTAACCAGAGTTTGATGACGGCATCGCGTTGAATTCCCAGGCGTTGAGCCTCGTGATCGAGGGCTGCCACCATCCAATTGGGAAAGCTAATTTCAACGGGTTCCGGTTCCAGACCAGGGCGTTGCAGCGTTGAGAGGTCAAAGTATGCCAAAACATCCTCGCCCGCATCAAATTTTTGTTCTAGCGCTTCAGCATTCATGTAGCGACCCCTCCTGGTGTGTTTACCGCATGGCCGCCGCCGCCGCCGCCGGCCTCAGCATGGCTCAATCCCCTTAGCGAAGGGCGGCAGGCGTTATGGGGTGCTGAGCGATGTGTAAAACATCCTGAGCGATTGCCTGAGCGGCGCTATCCGCAAGTGTTTGCCAGTCTTGGTCAGAGAAGAGTTGAGAGAGCCAAGCGATCGCTTGAGATCGGACTGTTTTCTGTGTCGGTTCTAATCCCTGCTCATCTTCTGTCAGGAGTGCGTCTGTCCAAGCTTGCTGTGGCGGCGAGAGGTCTTGTAAGTGCTGACGGATTAACTGCCGTGCTTGCGTGTAAGTGGCCTCAAAACTGCCCCCTAAGTCCCAAGCGGTCATCCAATGGTGCAGTTCGGTGAACAGAATGGATTGCAACCGCATCTGCTGCCTCAATTCGGGTGCCGCCGAGGACTTCTGAGCGACATAATCCCGCATGAGGATGCCGACCTCAACATAGCCGCCACACTCGTCCTCAATGCGGGCGGTATCTTCTAGCCAATCCGGATCAAAACAGAGATCCATCAGATTCCCTGTTTTCGCGAGTTGCTCGGCGAGTCTACGGTCGTCCATCGGCGGCATGTGAGACATAGCGTGGTTTAAGACTGAATCGTACCGTACTCGAAGTATACCAAGCCCTCTTTGTCTGGATCAGGTCCATATTCCGGCACTTGTCGCCGCCGATAAAAGCCTTCAGCCTCTGGTAGCGCATGCAGCCCGACCCGTCCGTGGTAGCCGAGGGCAACGCTCCGCTGACGAGCAAACGAGAGCAGCGTTTGTCCGACGCCTCGCAGAAAAGGGGGTTGTTCTAGCGTCAGTCGATTCCAGGGAGCCGAGGCCAAGGCTTCGATATAGACTAACGGCGCTCGCGCGGGTAGATGAGAACGACGCCACTGAGTTTCTAAAAATACTAGACCTTGCGTAAAGGCTTCGACTTCCAAAGCATATGCCTCATAGCGCACTTCGCGTTCGGCTTGACGGAGTTTGTAATCCCACATCCAAGCGGCATCGGCTTGCCCCGTAGCGGCGAGAATGCCTTGCCAGGTGGTTTGAAAGTCCAGCCAATGGCGTTGCTGCATCCGGCAAATTAATCCGTCTACGGTTGATCCATGACCACTGAGGAGCTGGACCGGTTGTCCTGTCATGAGAGATTAGTATGTTTTTACTCATTAGGATGGATTTTATGACCTTCTCACGATTTCAATCAAATAGCGACTGAGGTAATTGCTTCCGTTGGTCCGAATGCGCAAGGCACGATGGCGTTGGGTGTGGTCTTATCGGCCTGTTGAAGTGACGATTTCTAAAATAATGCGATGGAAGCAGCCTTGCAGATGATTTCAGCCTGGTGTTCAACGTACGGAGTTCGGCCTATGAGACGGTTGACGAGTGCCTAGATAAGTTGCTGGAAGCATGGCGCGAGCGATGTTGAGAGGCCCAGACGCGTCCATTAGAGGTGTTTGAAGGGGGAAACTCTTTTCCCGCATCGCGATTGCTGTTGTGACGGCTGTGAGTTCTGCTTGCAGCCGTCACGTTTAGCTTATCGGCCTGGGCTTTGAGCAATGGCGCTGCGGCGCTGGATGAGTGATTTTTGGGAAGTGCGATCGCGAGTTAAAAAGCGGTGCAACTCGATCTTTTCTTCCTTTTCTTCTGAGGCGCTTACTCTGAGAGGGTTTGGAGGATGATTTTATTTCCGGTCATGATTTCCGATAGTGATCGCCTTGGTGTTTGTTGTGTGCTGTGAATGAAGCCTCACGACAGTTCAGGAGCCGCGATCGCGTCTAATCCAGTCATTGTTCTACAAATACATGGGTAACGCTATGAGCAAATCCAAGGTGTCCCCGTTGGTTGAGGACTATTGTGCTTGCCACGGTTATCGTGAGCTGTTCTTGCATGAGGAACGATGGTGGGCGTATCCGGCCAAAGGTGTGATGCCCGTGCCGCTGCCGCTGAGGGGGACGCCACGGAATCTGCGAAATCGGGTAGCCGAACGGTTGGCGACTTGCTCTGGGGCTTGTCTGGGGGGCGCGTTGGGGATATTGCTCAGTGGTGGTCGCTCCTAGTCAGATTATGCGGTCGCGGGTGGCTTTGCGGTCACGGGTGGTCTGCTTGCCCTGTTGGGGCGGCGTCATTTTGGGAGTTGAAGCGATCTCGCTTACTGTGAGTGAAGCCTCACGACAGTAGGAGCCGTGATCGCGTTCAGTGGAGCCGTTGGTCTAAAGTCCCTGGATGGAAAGCGAGCCAAAGGCGGGTCGCGATCGCTGCAATGAACAGCCCAAGGATTGCCCAATCAGCGGGGGGTATACCCGGCTGGGTCATAGTCAGTG
>JGI12048J13642_10211402_pt1 | contig 11460 bp, 11 predicted proteins | sample ElkSlonscriptome_16_FD_13642 | JGI IMG/M metagenome (IMG submission 13642) | reverse complement strand
GAAGAAAACCGCGTCGCGCGACTGGTGCTGATGGACCCGGCCGGCCTGGCCGTTGCCGAGACCACGGCGCGTTCAGGGCAGTCTTTCGCAGTCGAGTCGGTACCCAGGGCCAGCGGCCGCATGACCTATACCCTGCAGAGCTGGCTCGGCGACACCCTGATCTCGGAGGAGCCAGTGAGCACCTTCGTGCAGGCAAACCGGGGCGCCCGGTTACTGATCGTGCAGTCCGCGCCCTCCTTCGACACCCGTCAGCTGGTCAACTGGGCCGCTGACCGGGGTCAGGAAGCCGTCGTACTAACGGGGATCAGCCGGGACCGGGACCTCGCGCAGGGCTTCAATACGCCAGACGCGCTGCCACTGAACCTGAACAGGGCGTTACTGGGCTGGGCCGATCTGATCATTATGGACGGGCGCCGTTGGTCAACCCTGAGTGCGGCCCAGGCGGGTCTCGTGCTTGATGCGGTATCCGGGGGTGCCGGGCTGTTGCTGCTTGCGGACAGCCAACTGGCCGAATGGCTGCAGAGTCAGGCCAATGATGCGCTGGGTTTTGCTCTGCTGCCGGCAGAGCCGGGCCTGGCCGCCTGGCCGGCATGGCCCGGCGGCGCACCTGCAACGCCGTTGCCGCTGGCCCCGTGGCGTCTTGACAATCCGCGTTCCGGAGCTGCGGCGCATACGCTGACGGGCAGCGAAGAAGGCCTGGTGCTTGAAGCCTGGCAGGCCCTGGGAGCCGGCCGGGTTGCCATCAGCCTGATTCGTGAGCGTCAGCGTTGGTTTACCGAGGGCCAGGCGGGCCAGGCGACCCGCTACTGGTCCTACCTCATGCGCACCCTGGGCCGTCCAGTGTCCGGACCCGAGTGGCTGGCCCCTGCAAGTCGCGAGATGGTTCGGGCGAACAGGGTGTTCGGCTTCTGCATTGCCGGTGCAGGCCCGGCGGCCTATCTGCTCGAATCCACCAACGGCGACATGATTCTTGAAGGCGAAATGCTTGCTCACGCCGATGGATTTCCCGTGGCCTGTGGCAGGGCACGGGTCAAACAGGCTGGCTGGTATACCCTGAAACTGCAAACCGGGGAGGCCGGCGGAGGCGCATCAGCCAACCGCGAGCTGTCGGTGCGGGTCTTTGCTGAGCAGGAATGGCTGACCAGCGAATACGCGGCGCGCCAGGCCGCGACACGGGCGCGTGCCCGGGGCAGTGCGCTCCCGGAGAATGACGGCACGGTCATGGTGCGTTCCCCGGCCTTCAGTCCCTGGTGGCCCTTTCTCACCCTGCTGCTTGCCGCGAGCCTGCTCTGGCTTGAGCGCCGCCTGTTTGACCTGAAATAAGCGGTAAGCGCAGCAGACCGCCGCCGCGGAAGCTGGGCAGTAACATTTCTTTGGGTTTTGTCTGCTTTGGAGCCCGTGCTGCAGCATGCGAGTACTGCTTTAGCGCGGGGTGTACTGGTCGGCTTCTTCTTCAGTCAGCTCCATTACTTTCAAAGTCCAGGTCACAAACGAGGAATCCACCCGGAAGTAATACTTGCCGCTGTACTCCTCGAAAAGCTTGACTCCACTCCCGGGGTACTTGGTCATCAACACGCGACCCTGGTGAATGCCCGTTCCGGCCTCGACCAGTGAGATTTCAACAGCCGGCTGATAAGCACCTTCAGTACTGACATGCCACTCCAGAACCCAGGGCGCACGAACCTCAAACTCGGGCGTATTTCTGCTGGCCGAACCTTTGAACTCCATGATGACCGTTTCGGCCACGGCACTGTTTGCCAACCCGCCGCCAAGCAGCATTGTCAGCAAAGTCGTTTTGAGAAAATCAGGGATTGTGAAGTTCAAGATGGTTTTCTCAGCCCCAGTGAAGCGTGGCTGCTGACAGGTCAGGCTCGCTGATTACTATCAGGCACTCACTATGCGCAAGCAGGAAGTTCAGGGTTTTGGGTTGGGTTTTGGGTTGGAGCAACCCGCGTCGTCACCAGCCGCTTCGCATCCGTTTTGCGCCACGGCTTTAGCTGAGTCCATCTCGGCCCGCGCTTCAGGATTTACCATTGAGCCCCGTACCTGATTCTCGTCCACAGGCGGGAAGCCCAGTTCCTGGAACACGGGTTTGAACCCGGCGTAGGCCAGGGCGAAGACGGCACCGAGTACAACGGTCCAGCTAATGACGCGTAATAAATGTTCCACAGTCTCTCTTTTTTTGGGGTGAAGATCGCCGAATACAAGCTTATCTCACACCCGTCCCGGGTAAGTGGGCCAAAAGTCATGGTCTGGCTTCACAGAGGGTATGATCAGCGTGTTTGTCGCACCATCCCCTGACCGTTGCGACATGGTTTTTGTTGGGCTGCAAAGAGTGTAGCCCATGCTTGTGAAAAATATGCAGTGTCAGAATTAATTGGGGTCCGGGTTCATGATCAATGAAAATGCCGCACTACAAACCATGCGCCGCAACGGCTGGATCGTCGCCATCCTTGGCATCCTTATGCCCTACCTTGCCCGGCTGCCCGGGATACCAGGGCACGGATGGGGCTGGTTAAGCAGCTACTTTGGGGACAATCTCATGGCGCCCTTATTCTTTGGCGCTTTTAATGCGGTGTGCTGGGTGCCGGTGATTGTCGGCAGCAGACTCTACAAACGACCTTCCTCAATCTGGTACCCGGCCGTCGGCGCTCTGGCCAGTTCCGCGGTAATGCACGCTACCGTTGACCTTTCAGCTGATGCGCAAGCTGCCCTGGCCCTGGTTGTCATACCCTTTTTGACTTTGCCGTTTAGCGCCACCGGTTGGATCATCGGCTACCTCGTTGAACGAGCGCGGAGTGCGCCACCAGAACCCTGAGCCCGGTGCCGGCCTGACCGCTTTACCCGTCTGAAGCCCGGACCTGACACAGCTGCACCGCGATTTCCGCGGCGAGTCGCGCATTGGAGCGCATCAGGGCCTGGTTAGCGACCAGGGAATCCCCACCGGTGGCAGTCATCACGTGCTCGAGCAGAAATGGCGTAAGGGCTTTGCCGGCGATACGCGCTTCAATGGATGCCGTCATGGCCGATTCGATCGCCTTCTCAACCTGTTCCGGTGGCAGGGCATGTTCGGCGGGTATGGGGTTGCACAACAGGATGCCACTCTGCAGTCCGAGCGCGCGTTGGTTCTTGAGGATGAGGGCTGCTGCTTCGGCAGAGTCCACACGCTGATCCAGGAGGTAATTGCTCTCCCGATACCAGAACGCCGGCAAGTGGCCGGTCCGGTAGCCCAGAACCGGGACACCCAGGGTTTCCAGATACTCCAGGGTTAACCCCAGGTCCAAAATGGCTTTGGGCCCGGCACAGACAACCACGAGAGCGTTGTTTGACAGCGCGGCCAAATCTGCAGATATATCCAGCGTAGATTGGGCGCCACGGTGCACTCCGCCGATTCCCCCGGTAGCAAAAACCGAGATGCCAACCATCCTGGCCAGGTGCAGTGTTGCCGCCACGGTGGTGCCACCGTTGTGTTTTGATCCGGGCATAAGCGGCAGATCGCGCAGGCTGCACTTGCGTGCAGGCGATGTTTCATCGGCGAGGCGCTCAAGCTCACGACCGTGCAGCCCAATTCGTATTTTGCCGTCCAGCACGGCTATCGTGGCCGGCGTGGCGCCGCCGTCACGGATCGCCTGTTCGGCCTGTTGCGCAGTCTGCAAATTAGCCGGTGCCGGCATGCCGTGGGTGATGATGGTCGACTCGAGGGCAACCACCGGCAAACCATTTTCCAGGGCCTCCCGAACAACAGGGGTTAGCTGAAATAATCCTGGATCGATAGTCAAGGATCGACCTGCAAAGCATTGCTGGTGACTTCAGCCTGGGCGCGGAGTCCCGCAAGGAGCCCGTTCAGCGCCGGTTCGGCCTCCATCTCAAGCTTCAGCTGCGCGATATTATCGGCACGGGTGGTGCCGCGATTAATGATTAACAACGGCTTACCCAGCATCCCGGCCTGGCGGCAAAAACGATAGCCGGACCAGACCGTCAGCGACGAGCCAACGACCAGCAAGGCATCTGCGCCCATCAGCGCCTGCTGCACTTGCGCCACGCGTGAGGCGGGTACGTTACCCCCAAAAAAAACCACGTCCGGCATTAACATTCCGCCACAAACCCTGCAGTCCGGTACCTGGAAGTGGCGCACCCATCGTTCTTCGACCTCTGCATCCCCGTCCGGGCGAATCTCGGCGCGGTGGCTGGCATAATCAGGATTAGCTTGCTTGAGCTCCTCCTGGAGCTCATCCCGCGCCAGGTGGGTACCGCAGGACCGGCAGCTTACCCGATCAAGCCTGCCATGCAGATCTACCGCAGCGGCGCTGCCGGCCTGCTGGTGGAGCCGGTCCACATTCTGGGTGACGAGCAGGCTCACATGCCCCAGGCGCTCAAGTTCCGCAAGTGCGAGGTGCGCCCCGTTCGGCCGCGCGTCGCGTACATAGGGCCAGCCATTCATGCTGCGGGCCCAGTAGCGTTGCCGCATCGCCATGCTGCTGATGAATTCCTGGTGCAGCATCGGGTCACTCCGTTGCCACTCGCCGCGGTCATTTCGATAAGTCGGAATCCCGGAATTGGCAGAAAGCCCTGCCCCGGTAAGCACCAGTAAGCGCGGGCAAGCCCGGACGCTACCTATCAGCTCGTCAATCATCGCTGCATTGGTGCCGGGACTTAAAGCCCAAAAGCAGCAACAGCAAGACTCGCGACCACGATTGCGGTGAGCGTCAGGCGCAAGCTAAAGAACCACTCTGGTGCCAGACCATCGCGTTTGACGAGGTAGTCGTTTATCAGGGCGCCAAGGAAGGCCACCATGAGCAGAATGAGGCCCAGAAAGGATGGCAGCAGGAGCGCAACCCAGGCAGCAAAAAAAGGCGCCATGCTTGCCAGGTAAAGCGGGTCGTTGGACTGACGACGCGTGATCGCCAGTCCCCAGGTGATGCCACCGAGGTAGGAAAGAATAACCGCACCGTAGGCGATCAATGCGGTAGATACCCAGTCACGCCAGGTTTCCGGTCCAACCAGGGTCAGTGCCGCAAGCACCACGAAAGGAATGAGACCCGCCAGGCCCAGAACGTTGGGTGTCAGTTGTCGCATCGCCATCAGGGCCGCCCCGCGTTCAGCAGTTCCTGCTGCGACTTGATAAATGAGTGCGGGGGCCGCGAAGGCCCCTGCACATTCCGCTAGGCGCCCGGTTATCGCTCAAGGTGAGCGACTTCCGGGATGGGAAGCCAAGTGCTTCCGTGACCTGATTTGCGGATCTTAAGATTTTCAGGCGGCAGCAACCCATGCGCTGCACCAGCCTTCAGAGTTCACCAGCTTGCCGGGGAAAATACCGCAGTTGCCCCAGCCTTCTTCACTGGCGGCGGAGTACAAACGGCAGTTGCTGCAAACTTGATCATCTTTGCGCTGGGGGAACTTGGCCGGATCAACCGTGGTGGCGTCATGCCGGTAACCGAGTGCGGCTGCGGCAGGATCGTCCTCGGAGACTTTATCCTGGGCCAGCGTGACAATGGGAATGCCGGCCAGCGGAATAGCTGCGCCCGCGGCGATCGTGCTGCGAAGAAAAGTTCTGCGTGCTACTTTGCGATCTTTCATAACTTGGCTCCTCGTGCCTGGTCTTCATTGATAGATTGGGTTCGGTCTCTCACTGGTTTGCGATAGACCACGAGAATGGAATGCCTTTGTAAATGGACGCTGTTGACGTCTGTGTGAAGGCATATGGTAGTTTCGACCTGATTTTCCCGCAAGGATTCCGTAAATATTTACAATTCAGGATGTCATGATTGCCAAACCCGAAAATATGCAGGACAACCCATTCGAGCATTGCTGGGACCGGTTAACGGCAGCTGTCGACAACCGTAATGACCCCTGGCGAACGCCGGCGCTGGCCACCTCTGACGCTAGCGGTCCCGCAGTCCGGACGGTGGTTTTGCGGGGTGCAGAGCAGGGCTGCCAGCGACTGGATTTTCATACGGATTGCCGGGCGCAGAAAGTCCTGCAGATAAACAATCACGAGGATGTTGCCTGGATGTTCTATGACGCATTCACCAAAGAGCAACTTCGATGCCGTGGGCCGGTGCGTATCCATTCTGGTGATGCAAGCGCCCTGCAGGCTTGGGAGCAATTGAACAGCGTCAGCCGTTTGACCTATGCGCAAGGCCCCAAACCGGGCGAACCCTGGGACACAAACGGCCAGGGCACAGATCGGCTGCGCGATTCCGCCTCACAAGAGCGGACCGCTTTTGCTAACTTCATGCTCGTGCGCTGCACGGTGCGGTGCATGGACTGGCTGCAGCTGGGGGAAACCGCCAATGTGCGCATCCTGATGCGCCCCGGTCCTCAAGGATGGCTGAGTCAGCGGGTTGCGCCATGAGCGCAAAACGCGGCAGCCTGAGCACGCCGCAGGGCGAACTGGTATTCACCATTGCACACCGGCCGCGGGTGACCCGCCGCATGCACCTGGAACTGGATGCGCATGGTGAGCTGCTGGTGGTCGTGCCCCATGACTGGCCCTCCTTCTACACGCAACGCCTGCTGCATAAAAATCTCGCTTTCGTGCGCCGGTTTCTGGATCGGGCGCGCCGGCGCCACGCCGAGCCCCTTAGCTATGCACATGGCTCCCGTCACTTGCTCGCCGGCGAAGTGCGGACACTGGATGTCCAGTCCGGCTCTGGACATTGCACGCGGATTGAATTGGCCGGGGACAGCCTGTGTATTGAACTGGCTGACCCCTCGGAGGGGCGGATCCGTAAAGCCCTGCAGAGCTGGTACCTGGAAACAGCCCGAGATTCCTTCGCGCGGCGCCTGGAGGCTCTTCAGCAAAGCACACCCTGGGCCCGTAAACGGACCCTGACACTGGCGCTGCGGCGAATGAAACGAACCTGGGGCACCTGCAACAGCAAGGGGCTTATCCGGCTTAATACCCATCTGATCAAGGCACCGGAGTTCTGTCTCGACTATGTCATTTCCCACGAACTGTGCCATCTGCAGGTCATGAACCATGGGCCGGACTTTTATCGCCTGCAGGAGGCGATATGGCCGCAGTGGCGACAGCACCGGCGCCATTTGCGCGAACATGGCCCGCGGTACACGCAGGAATGATCACACCTGAGCCGGGTGCACGGCATTAAAGTGGGCCGTACCGTTGACGGCATCGTTCTGGGCGCGGGCGCTGCGGGACTCATGTGCGCTCTGGTGGCCGGTCAACGGGGACGTCGTATCCTGGTGCTGGACCGGTCTAACCGAATCGGCAAAAAAATTCTCATGTCAGGAGGTGGCAAATGTAATTTCACTAACCTGCACATCACACCCGGGCGTTACCTTTGCGCTAACCCGCATTTCCATAAAAGCGCGCTGAGCCGCTATACCCAGTGGGACTTTATCGAATTGGTGGAGAAGCACGGGATCAGCTACTTCGAGAAACAAACGGTCAATGGACTCAGCGGCCAGCTTTTCTGTCATGAGACGTCAAAGCGAATCGTGGCCATGCTGCGTTCGGAGTGTGAGCAAGCCGGAGTCGAGATCCTGACGGATTGCGAAACGCACGAGGTCAACCAGTCCGGCAGCGGCGGTTTTCATCTGAAAACATCGCTCGGAACGTTCGCAGCCGAAACCCTTGTGGTGGCCACCGGCGCCTTGTCTATTCCATCCCTTGGCGGCTCCGGCTTTGGATACAAGCTGGCCGAACAGTTTGGTCTCGAGGTGCTGCCAACCCGTGCCGGACTGGTGCCGTTTACTTTTTCCGGCACCAGTGGCGAGCAGCTCAAAGCACTGGCCGGCACTTCCTGTGAAACCATCGCGCACAACGAGCGCGCCGAATTTCGTGAAGACATGCTGTTTACCCACCGCGGCCTCAGCGGCCCCGCCATGCTTCAGTTGTCCAGTTACTGGATGCCGGGAGAGCCCATTACCCTGGACCTTTTGCCGGGAAGTGACGGCCTTGAGATGCTTCGAAACTGGAAGCAGCAAACACCCAAAAGCCTTCTGCGCACCCGCCTCGCGCAGCATCTGCCGCGTAAGCTGGTCGCAGAACGGGAGCGGTCCGGCTGGTTGGACTTTGCGGATTTACCGCTGGCCAACTGGCCGGACAATGCCCTGCAATCAGCCGCCCGGGCACTCAAGCAATGGACGCTTCGGCCCGCCGGCACCGAGGGGTATAGAACGGCTGAAGTAACCCTGGGCGGCATCAACACAGATGCCCTGTCCTCCAAAACCATGGAGTCCCCCGTATCCGGCCTGTTTTTCATTGGTGAGGTGGTCGATGTGACCGGCCACCTGGGCGGCTTCAACTTTCAGTGGGCCTGGTCATCAGGTCACGCTGCCGGGCAAGCGATATAAACAGGGCCTAAAGCTCTATTTATAAACTTTTGTCTGCATATAGGCTGCTTATAGCTACATTTTAGACAATTTTTTATCAGCCGTGAAAGCCAAAGGAGGGTTTATTGGCTCCGCATGGGCAGGGCCATCAACAAAGTCTAGTTAACCAGACAATCAATACATTTAAATGCTTTTGGCCAATTTATTGACACTATTGATTTATTTTCGCGATTTTTACCCGATGTTTTTTAGACCAAATTGCGCTTTCCGACCGGTTTTCAAACACGACCAGTCCCATGCACCACCTTTATTGGATACTTCGTGGGAAAATAAAAACGCTTATTTTCGTCTAAAAATCGCTATTTGCTAAGATAATACGTCTAAAAAGAGGGAAATAGCTATTGATAGCCGGTCATAAAACGCCAAGGGCCAGAGACAGAAGACAGCGTTTATTACTTCGACAGCCTGTCTCTGGCCACACATCGCGCCACGAGCGCGTTAAAGAATGTACCGGGTCTAATTGCCCATCAGTTCCATCAATGCAACCACGGTGCTCTCTACACCGGCGGTAACCGCTGGTTCAGGGGATATCTTGAAGAATGGCGAATGATGCCCCGCCACCGCCGGCCCGCCGTTCGCCGCGGCAATAAAATCGGCTGTTGGTGTGCCGCCCACGCCCCAGTAAACACTGGGAATGGTCGGGTCGACGATGAAAAAGGGATAGTCTTCTGCGCCCATGCCCTTGGTCGGCTCATAGCCCACCCGGTCTTCACCCAGGGCCTCGGCCCAAACCCCTTCAAGCCGGCTGGCCAGGGCCGCGTCATTGGTGGTTGGCGGCACATAGTCTTCGGAAATTGTGATCTCCGGCAGCTTGTCCTCGGGAATGCCGGCGGCCCGCGCCGTGTTGATGGCGATTCGTTCGATCCCCGACAGCAGCAGTGCGCGGGTTTCGGGACTTGTGTTACGTACCGTGAGCTGCAAATGGGCACGATCAGAAATGATGTTGTGCTTGGTGCCCGAATGGAAAGAACCTACCGTCACCACCCCAGGATCGCGCGGAGGAAGCTCCCGGGACACCAGGGTTTGAAGAGCGAGGACGATCTGGGCACCGAGGACGATCGGGTCTCGGGTCTGGTGCGGAGAGGCCCCGTGGCCGCCGATTCCGTGAATGATGATATCAACCGAGTCTGCACCGGCGTAAGGGCTGCCCTTGGAGACATTAATAAAACCCGCTTCGTTATTGGAACTGACATGAAAGGCAAGCGCGTAATCAGGCACGCCAAAGCGTTCCCAGATGCCATCCGCCCGCATGGCCTTGGCACCGGCCCCGGTTTCTTCTGCAGGTTGCACGACCAGCATCAGAGTACCGCTCCACTCGTCGCGGCGGTTCGACATTTGCCTGGCCGTGCCAACCAGGGCTGTGATATGCACGTCATGCCCGCAGGCATGCATTGTGTACACCGTTTCACCCGTAATCGGGCTGGTCTGTTGCATTGTTGAAGCATATTCGAGACCGCTGGCCTCCTGTACCGGCAGGCCGTCCATGTCCGCACGCATCATGACCAGCGGACCTTCACCGTTCTCCATGATGGCGACAAGGCCAGTGCCACCGATACTCTCGGTGACCTCAAACCCTGCGGACCGTAATTCATCTGCCATTCGGGCGGCGGTCATCGTTTCGACCGTGGAGAGCTCCGGGTTGGCATGAAAATGCTCAAACAGTGGCTGCAGGTAACTGTCATAGTCCGCCTGGACACTGGTGGACAGATCATCCGCATAAACGGGGGAGATCATGAAGGCGGCTGTCGTCGCGGCTAACAGGGTCTTTTTCATGGAGTTGATCCAAAGTGGCAATGTCCGGTGCAGTTTAGGGGACACAGCCGCGAGGTCAAATGAAAGCTGTGTGTCCGTGGCGTTGCATTAGTAATTGCGCGAAATGGCAGACGACTTCAAGCCTGGCTATAGACGCTTTGGCGAACCGGCTATAGCCACTTTGGCAATTTGTCTATAGCCATTCTGGCAATCAGGCTATAGCCAAAACTGCTCGATCGCTAAACGCTGTGGCGATTTGTCTATAGCCAGTTTTGCACGATTGAACGGCGCCGCTGCCAGAGGTTTTTACCGCTAGATGCGCTGGCGATCGTGATACTGGTGAATCGTCTATAGACAATTTGGTAAATTGGCTATAGCCATAATGGCAGATGGGCTATAGCCAGGGTTGCTCAATTACTTAGCCATTCCGGCAGATGCGCGGCACCCGGAAAAATCTCCCGGACAAGCCCATGGCATAAGGATTTAGACGATTTGGTAACTTGTCTATAGCCATATTGGCAAATGGGCTATAGCCAGATTTGCACATTACAATAGCCAATCCTGTATGCCGCGCAATACCAAAGCAGTTGATAAGATTAGCCATTTTGGCGTTTAGGCTATAGCCATTTTGGCTTTTGGGCTATAGCCATTTTGGCAATCGGGCTATAGCCAATTATGTTCAGTCAATTAGACCGTTATGCTCAGGCAGTAAATTCACCGGAAAACCTGCTGAAAAGCGCATGACACATAAGTATAGCCAGTTTGGCAATCGGGCTATAGCCAATCTACCAAAACGGCTATAGCCAAAATAGCACGGCTTGATAGCCAGATTTGAAGGGACACGAAGCGAATCTCGTTGATAAGGCCTGCACACCGAACCCTTTTTTCGAAGTCAGCAGGGCCGTCAAATATAGCCAGCCTGGCAATCTGTCTATAGCCATTTTGGCAATCGGGCTATAGCCAGGATTGCATGCCCTGGTCATTGTGCAGATGCAGCATTCTGTCCCAATCAGCCCCATCCCGGTTGGAAAAACACCGCTAAAGGCACTTACGGCCGAAAGGACTTTTGAATAGGATGGTGGCCCGTCTCCCGAGATACCGCGCATATGACAGCAGTTAAAGCCCCTCAAATGACCCTGGGCTGGCGGGAGTGGGTTGCATTGCCGGATCTGGGCCTGTCTCAAATCAAGGCAAAAGTGGACACCGGCGCCCGCACCTCGGCGCTACACGCCTTTGAAATCAATGAGGAGCAACAAAACGGGCAACGCTGGGTGCGTTTTCTGATGCACCCAAGCCAGAGAGACCGCGAAGAGGTGGTTGAATGTCGCGCCCGTATTATGGATGAACGCG
>JGI12048J13642_10178897_pt1 | contig 11460 bp, 11 predicted proteins | sample ElkSlonscriptome_16_FD_13642 | JGI IMG/M metagenome (IMG submission 13642) | reverse complement strand
GAAAAGTTGGAATTTTTTTGTAAATAACTGTTGAATGAGAACCGTTGTTATGTCAATTTTTGACAAATCGCGGGGAATTGGCGCAAGCTTTCGGGAGTAAGCGATGGATCGCGCACTTGTCGGTTTTCGTATCCGCTCCGAGCGCAAGGCACGCGGACTGACTCAAGCCGAACTGGCCAACCGCCTGGAAATATCGCCGTCCTATCTCAACTTGATAGAGGCTAACAAGCGCCAGATCGGCGGCGCGTTGTTGCGCCGCATTGCCGTCCTCCTTGGCGTAGAGACGGACACACTAACCGGGCGCGCCGAGCGGCGAGTGATCGCCGGGCTGCGGGAAGTTGCGCTTGAACCGCTGCTTCGCCATATCGATCTGCCGCCGGACGGCGCGCGCGACCTGGTGGGGCAGCACCCTGCCTGGGCTCATGCGTTGCTGACCCTTTACCGCGCATGGCGCGACCAGACGGCGATCGCCAATGCGCTCTCGGACCGGTTGAACGAGGACCCGGTGCTGGGCAATGCGATCCATCAGATGATGAGCCATGTTACCGCCATCCGCTCGTCATTGGAGATCCTCGATGACGAGCCCGATTTGGATGACGTCAGTCGGCGGCGATTCCACGAGAGCATTTCCGTGGAAAGCCAACGGCTTTCGGAAACCGTGCCGTTGCTCGCGGGCCTGTTCGACCAATCCGGCACGGTATTTCAGGCTTCGACACCCGCCGAAGAGGTCGACGATTTCATGTTGCAGCATGATGCCTGGTTTCCCTCGCTCGAACAGGCCGGCGACGAAATCCGGCGAAATGTTGTGCAATATGGCGGAACCGGGGAGGCTTCGCTTACGGATTATTTGCGGGCAAAACACGCAACGACCGTCGCCCGCCTGAACTCCGAGGTCCCGAGGCCAAGCGATGGCCGGCACCTGATGCGCTACGATCCCGAGGCGGGCCAGATCACGTTCTCGGCGAACGCCTTGCGATCGGCCCGCCGCTTCCAGCTCGCCCGGCAGATCGCGCGGGTCGAAGCCGACGCCGCCATTGAGACCCAGATCGCCGACCCCCTGCTCACCAGCGAAACGGCCCGGGATCGCGCGCGCAACGCCCTCGCCTCATACGTCGCGAGCGTCGTCATATTTCCCTATGACGCGTTTCTGCGAGCCGTCATCGATTGCCGCTATGATATCGAGATTCTGCGACGGCGCTACGAAGCCAGCTACGAACAGATCTGCCACCGGCTGATCACACTGCGGAATCCGGCTCGATCCGGCGTGCCCTTCGCGTTCCTTCGCTCCGACCCGGCGGGATCCATCACCAAACGCTTTCCGCTTCCGGGCCTTCCCCTGCTGCGCGGCGGACAATTTTGTCCATTGTGGGCAATCTTCAACTCCTACCAGACGCCGAACCGAACGGTTCGCATGTTGGCCGAGTTTCCGAACAAGGCACGGTATCTGATGATCGCCCAAGCGGTGACCAAGCAACCGGCTTCGTTTCACGAGGCGCCGTTCCTCCAATCGGTCATGCTGATCTGCGATGCGCGGCAGGCCGATAAGACGGTCTACGCCGACGGGCTGGATCTTTCGTCCGGGCAGGCCGCGGCCCCGGTGGGTCTCAGTTGCCGGCTGTGCCCGCGATCGGATTGCCGGTTCCGCAACGAAGACCAGATCGCCGATTCGGGTATGAAGTCGCGTTAGCGCGTCGGGCTCAGAAATCGACGACCTTCCCATCTTCGGCGGTTTCGTACGCCAGGGAATCCAACCGGCCGAGCATGTCATCGCTAATGTGGGTGAGCACCAGGCGCTTGGGCCGAATGCGGGGCAGATGCTGTTTCAGAGAAGCGAGATCGAGGTGTAGCTGGACCTTCTTTTCGTAGAAGTACGCTTCGGCAATGAACAGGTCGGCCCCCGCCCCCGCCTCCACCAACTCGTCGGTCCATTCCGTGTCGCCGGTATAGGCGATAGACCGGCCTTCGGTTTCCAGGCGGTACGCGAAATACGGGCCGCCCGGATTGCCGTGGTTGACGCGGAACGGCCGGACCGAGACCCCGTCCAGGGTGGTTGTGACGCGTGGCTCCAACTCGATGAGAGACAGCGCGAATTTCGGCTTCACCGCCGACGATCCCGGAAAAGCGGCCTCCATGACCCGCTCATACCGTTCGCTCAGACCCGGCGGACCGGCGATCGTCAGCGGCTCGCGCCGTTTAGAGAAGAACTGCGCATCGAGGATGGAAAAGGGGAGTCCGCCAAAGTGTCGGCGTGAAAGTGGGTGTTGAAGATGGTCCGGATGCTGTTGAGGTCGACGCCGGCGGCTTTGAGCGCGATCAGCGACGAGGCCCCGCAGTCGATCAGGAAATTGGCCTGCTCGCCGGTGACGTGGAAACAGGTATTGAAGCGCCCGCCGCTGCCAAAGGCGTCGCCACTTCCGATAAAATGCAGTCGCATGGACAAAGATCCCCGACCCCGATCAATGCAAACGGTGAAGGTCGTTAGAGCTTACTGCGTCAAGAATATATGTGCAAACCTCGGCGCTCGCTGCAGGATCCATCGCGAACGTTCGATGCCAGCCATAGAGAGGCCCGAAAGGAGATCGACCTTTACAATCTCCGTGCCGCCGCCTGGACCCGGTCGTTCCGCGTTGATCGAAATCCGCCACATGGTCTAAACACAGCGATCCGCCAGCAATGGATCAGAGGGAAACCATGCGGTACGCGTTACCATCGGCTGTCTTCACTTTTATCGTCGTTCTCTTCGGCGTTTGCGCTCCCGGCGCGCGCGCCGAACCGGGTCCGGCATGGGCGAAATTGGGCATGTACAATTTTTATGACGTTCGGACGAAACATGCCGAGTGGGAAAGGATCCTGGGGCGAAAGATTGAGTTCGTCAGCGTGAATTATGGGTGGCGCGCCTGCAAGCACGAGCACTACTCGGATGGGTGCATGAACAGGCCATGGGATCACAGGCCCGAAATGGTCGCCAATGCCGTGCACTATTTCGGTGGCGGCGACCAGTCCATGAGAGACCGGACCGACGTCACCATGGTCGTCTCGGTCCCCTTGGCCTTCATGTCCCCCGACGAACATGAATGCGACGACCAGCGCGCTTACGAGCATATGCAAGAGGTGATTGACGGCAGGTGGGACCGCTGGTTCGAGGACGTGGCCGAGCTGGCGGCGGAGGCCGGTCATGGGCACGCCATCTACCGCCTTGGGATCGAGCCGGATGGATGCCGTCCCTGGCAATCCAAAAACGACAATTATGAGCAATATCGCCAGGCGTGGCGGCATGTATGGAAGATCTTCAAAGAGGTTTCGAGGGAGTCCCGATTTGACTACACCGGCGCCTTCCGGTTCTGGCAGAAGAACCCCGTAGCGGGTGTTCCCAACGCCGAAGCGTCCTATCCCGGCAAGGGGGCCGACGGCGTCGCCCCACCAAGCCACCTCGGTTCAGACTGGGTCGATATCATCAGCCTCGATCAATACGATTCCGTTCAGAAATTCGACCGGGCCCGCCGGGAACTGGGCAACACGCTCTTTATGGCGAAGAAGTATCAAAAAGCCTTTGCCGTTCCCGAGTGGGGGGTTTGGTCGGTCGTCGAAGACCGGGCGGCGTTTATCCGGTTCATGTACGATTGGATGAATACGGAACCAGCAAAAGCCGGCGTTCCGCTTGCTTATCATTCCTATTTCAACCAACCTCCCCCTTTCGCATCGAGCCTCGACAAGAACCCGAAGTCCAAGGCCGAATTCATTCGTCTTTTCAGCGCTGGACCCGATATGGCGCACTAAAAGTGGTCGATTGTTTAACCGGCGCGACCTTCGCGCTTGGATAGACATGACTGATACGAGATCGGCACATTGACTTCCCCGAGATATGGTCTAAATAGGGGTGATACGTGTTGCATTCGTTTGGTGCTACCTGAACGACCGGTACGCCGATTAGCTTAGTTATCTCCTGACAATGTGGGCGTTACATCGGCCGCGTGGTCACCTTTGGTGGCCCGCGCATTTGATACACCTATTTGAGGAACTAACTATGCCCACTGGCACCGTGAAGTGGTTTAACCCGACCAAAGGTTATGGATTTATTGAGCCGGAAGACGGCTCCAAAGACGCTTTCGTTCACATTTCGGCAGTAGAGCGCGCCGGCCTGAGCTTCCTGAGCGAAGGGCAGAAGGTCTCTTACGAGCTTCAGCCCGGACAGAACGGCAAGTCTTCTGCCGAGAACCTGTCCATCGTCGACTGAATGCGCAAGGCGCTGCCTCCAACGTCTGTTGGAGGCGGCCGCCGCCCACCGGCGAGGCGACTGAGTCTCGCGATCGCCGGGTGGACGGAAGGATGCGGCGGCGGCGATTAGCCCCGTTCCTTCGAAAAAATTAACCACATCGAATAATAATAACAATGAAGCGTTATGCTTGAGGGTCCGAGACTCAGACCTTCCGCATCCGCCGGGGTGTTAAACCGGCCGCGCCAAAGGGTCCGGATCACATCTAAACCGACCCAGCGGCGCCTAAAACAAACTCAGAGGATTCGTGTGATGTCGAAATCAGCAAAATCCAGGGCCGAAGAGCTGTTTTCCTCAGCTCGCAAGGACAGCGATCAAGCCCTCCTTAAAAAAGAAAAGGCGCAAAAAGACAAGGCCGACCATATAGCGAACCTGCGCGCGCTCCGCCTGGCCAAGGAAGCGGCCGACAAGGAAGCCGCCGCCCGAAAACCGGCCGCCAGAACCAAATAACCGCCCCGGCTTCCGTCACCGCTTCCTTCACTGTTTCCGTTGGGGGCAAACGGATGCCATTGTCCCTATGCCGAATGTCAGCGACGCCCAGTCGCTCGCCCACACCACCGGATCCGATTCGATGGTGCCGTTGCCGTTACTTTTTTCGACCGGCGCGATATCTACGGCCCGGATATCCACAGCATTGAGCAGAAATTCGCCGCCCCCGCGAATGGAGATTGCCGCCCTACCCTGCGCATCGGTGTTGACCAGAGTGCGCGTCACGTCGCCGGCGCACCGGAATACCGCGATCTGTCGACCCGCCACCGGCTCGCCCTTGCGAAGCAACGAAACCGTCACGGTCTCGGCCCCCGCGGCGTAGGGATTGTTTTCCGCCACCAGTTCGAACCGCAGCCCCAACGCAGCGTCCCGATCCCGTTCGCCTACCGGTCCAACCTGCACGAGCGCCTTGGCGAATCGGTTATATTCTTCGGTGAAACCGCTGTCGGGCAGGCCCCGAGCCCGGTGAGCCTCGGCAATGCCCTCGAGCCCCTCATAGGCGAGATATTTGCGGAACCGCTCGCCTTCGTCATAGGTCACTCGATCCACCGTGGAATGGTAGGCAATGACATGTAAGCCGGGCTCGGCTGCGGTGTAGGAGAGCGCCGGCATGTCGCCCTCGAACCCCGCTACGGCCGTGGTTCCATCGGCGGCTGTCACGGTAAATGCGTGAAACCAGGGGGACAGATAGGGAAGCTCGTTACCGCGCATCATCTCCCCATTGCGCAGTGTGGCGACGACTTGCTCACCGGGCTCCAACACGTACCGCTCGGGCGCCACCCAGAACTCATGCGCCGCCGCCCGGGTGCCGCAGGTTAGCGCGGCCACCACGACGAGGACACACCACGCTCTCAATTTCGCGATCCTCATGCATTATGATCGCTCATGCCTGCCGATGGCGGCAATCTGCTAATTGCATTGGGGGAGGCCGATGGCGAAGCCTAACGCGGTACTGATTGCCTGGATGTTCTTGTTCATGGCTGCGTTCTGGTCGTGGAACGCGAACGCCCACGAGGTGCGGCCGATCATCGCCACGATTGGCATGGCGGAAGATGGAAATGTGGCGATCCAAGCGACCCTCAATCTCGAGGCTGCCATCGCCGGGATCGGGGCCGGCCATGAAGACACCGCCGACAGCCCGGAGGCAGCGACTTACGATCGGCTGCGGATCTTGCCGCCGGCGGCACTCCAGGCGGAGTTCGACCGGGTCGCTGCAGATTTTCTCGGCTGGATCACGCTTGAGGGCAACGGCGAACCGATTCTGCTAAGCATCGCATCCGTCGACGTCCCCGAAGTGGGCGACACCGCGCTGGCACGCATCTCCAGATTGGCGCTGACCGCGCAGGCACCGCCCGGCACCGACCGGCTGACCTGGCGCTTGGACCCCTGGCTCGGCGATAGCGCGATCCGGGTTGTAAAGAGCGCATCCGATGAGGTCCTCGGTTCGGAATTCGTCCGCGCCGGGGAAACTTCCGCTCCGCTTTCGGTGGCGCAGCCGCGCGCTCAGAGCCGGTCTGCGGTCTTCCTACGCTATCTCGAGGTTGGCTTCACCCATATCGTTCCCAAGGGCCTCGACCATATTTTGTTCGTGATCGGCCTGTTTTTGCTGTCCACCCGGTTTAGTGCGCTGTTGTGGCAGGTCACCGCGTTCACGCTTGCCCATACCGTGACGCTGGCCCTTGGCATGGCGGGCATCGTGCAACTCTCTCCGGCGATCGTGGAACCGCTGATCGCTCTCTCCATCGTCTACCTGGCGGTGGAGAACATCCTGACCGACCGCGTCCACGTCTGGCGTCCGGTGGTGGTGTTCTGTTTCGGCCTTCTCCACGGCCTTGGATTCGCCGGCGTGCTCCATGAGATCGGACCGGCGCCCGGCCAATTCGTCTTGAGTTTGGTTGCCTTCAACGTCGGGGTGGAGCTGGGCCAGCTCGCGGTGATTGCCGGCTGTTTTCTGGTCCTCGGTTGGACCATGCGCCGGCCCTGGTATCGCTCGCGCGTGGTCATCCCCATCTCGCTGGCCATCGGTCTGATCGCCGCCGTTTGGGTGGTTGAGCGTACCGGCCTTGTTTGACCCCGCGATCCTCACCAATACCGCATGGCTGCGCGGAACAGGTCGGCCAGATCGTCTTCGCTCACCGGCCGCGGCGCCATGACCAGCAATCGCTGCTGCGGGAACGCCCCCTGGACCAGCGCCGGAACGTCATTGTCCCGATAGCCGATTTCCTGCAGTCCGTTGGGAATACCGGTTTCGCGCATCATCGACATCAGGCGCTCGGCGAGCACATCACCGGCATCGTCAGGAGCCGCGCCGGCTGTATCGGCGCCCAACGCCGCCGCCACGTCCAAGTGGCGCTCCGGCGCCGCCTCGGCGGTGAACCGGAACGCGGCGGGCGCGTTGACAACAACCGAGATGCCGTGAGGCACCATCGGGTCGGCCTTGTCGTATCCCTTGGCCCGGAAGGTATGGTTGAGGCCCGCCACCGCGTAGGACATGGCGTGCGGGATGTGCACCCCGGCATTGCCGAAGGAGAGCCCGGCGAGGGTCGAGGCGAACATCAGCGCGTGTCGTGCTTCGTGATCGCTGGCATCGTTCACGGCGCGGATCAGATAGCGGCCGCCGAGCCGGATGGCGTGCATGCTGCCAATATCGCTGTACGGATTGGCGCCTTGATAAGGCGGCCGGAGGTCGGGCGAGGCCGGCCGGTCACGGCCAGTGAACGGTACGGCGGTGTACGACTCGATGGCATGCGTAAAGACATCGAAACCGGTGGCCGCAACGATACCGCCCGGCAGGCTCTCCGTGGTGGTTGGATCGACCACGGCCATGGTGGGCTTGAGCCACTTCGACGAGATCCCGGTCTTCACATTACGCTCGACGAAATCGAAGATGGTGACACCGGTGGTCTCACTGCCGGTTCCGGATGTCGTCGGGCAGGCGATGTGAGGTTTGACCGGACCGGGCACCGGTTTCGCCTGGCCGATGGGTGCATTGACATAGGCGAGCAGATCGTCGGGATAGGTGGCGAACAGGTTGGCCGCCTTTGCGGTATCCATCACCGAGCCGCCGCCGAGCGAAATGAACCCGTCGAACTCGCCGTCCCGCGCGAAGTCAGTAGCTTCGCGAAACGAGGTATCCGTGGGCTCTACGTGCGCATCCTCATAGATGACGGCATCGACATTAGCGCCGTTCAAGGACTCCAGCGCGACCCGGGCCGGTTCGGTTTCGAGCACGTTCGCGTCCACGAAGAAGGCGACCCGCTTCATGCCGAGGAGCGATGCGTCCGGACCCAGTTCGCGCAGGCAGCCGGCGCCGAATTTGATGTTGGACGCCGAAACCGTGAACGTTGTCTCGCCCGCCCCTGTCTCGTCGTAGTACTTCTGTCGGTTCATTGTTTCCTCCCTCGCTCACGACCAGCGGCCTGGCTCTGATTCAATATCATGCCTCAAGTCTCGCCGAAGATCGACCAGCCGGCGCGATTGCTCAGCATCTTCAAGGCCTGCGTCGCGAGCGTTGAATTGCCGACGGCATTGAGGCCCGGCGACCAAACAGCGACGGACGCGACGTCGGGAACGATGGCAAGAATGCCCCCGCCGACGCCGCTCTTGCCCGGCAGGCCCACTTGGAACGCGAAATCGCCCGAACCGTCGTAGTGCCCGCACGTCAGCATCAGGGCGTTGATCCGCCGCGCGCGGGCCGATGAGACGATCTTCGGACCGTCGACGCCCAGACGCCCTCCGAAGGCGAAATACCGTCCCGCCATGGCCAGTTGTTTGCACGTCATGGCGATGGCACAGTGATGGTAGTAAACGCCGAGCGTCTGTTCCGGCGCATGGCGTAGATTGTTTGCGGCACGGATGAAATTGGCTAGCGCGGCATTGCGGAAGCCGGTTCGCTCCTCCGAACGCGCCACCTCGGGATCGATCCGGATACCGTCGTCTTCGGAAATGTGACGCATGAACCGGAGAATCTCACCGATGGTCTCGCGCGGCTGGTGCCCGGCCAGCAAAACGTCCGTCACCACGATCGCGCCGGCGTTGATGAACGGATTGCGGGGAATGCCGTGGTCGGCCTCCAACTGGACGATGGAGTTGAACGGATCGCCAGACGGCTCGCGGCCCACCCGCTCCCACAGCGCATCGCCGACCCGGCCCAACGCCAAGCTGAGAGTGAATACCTTTGAAATACTCTGGATCGAGAACGGCGTGTCGGCATCCCCGGCGGCGAACAGATTCCCGTCGGCCAGCGCCACCGCGATCCCGAACTGATTGGGATCGATCTTTGCAAGTTCGGGAATGTACTGGGCCACGTGGCCGCGATCGGGCTCCTTAGCCATCCGCTCCGCAATGGCGAGAACAATTCCCTGCAAGTCTTTCAATAGTTCAGCCTCTCGGTTCGGCGCCAGGCCCCGTCAGTAGAGCGCCACCGGATTGCCCGGAGAACCGGTCGCGACCTTCATTTTGAGTGGCGACCAGACGAACAGGAACTCACCGACGTTGTCGGCCAACAGCTGCGAGAAGTCCAGGTTCTCCAAATTCCAGATGCCGCGCCGGGTCATCATTTGTACATGGCACTCGAACGGCTGATCGTTCTCGCCACCGAATCCGGGCCCGGCCGCCTCCGAGCCCCAATTGTCGGCGCCCCAGAGGATAATCTTGCGCTCCGCCAGATATTCGTCGTTGTAGACCAACCCTTGAGAACCGAAAGGACCGCCCGTGGGCAGACCCGGTATGGTCATCCGCCAGCCCCGGTTGCCGAAGGCCGGCGCGTCCTGTTGATAGACCTTCCCGAGCGTCGCCACCTTGCCCTGCTTGACCAGTTTGACGGCCTTGAGAACCATCTCCGGCGTGGTCCAATTCACCGTGCCGGCCTTGTCGTCGGCGCCCCATTCGCTGGGTGCCCAGTTACCGGTGAGCGGCTCGTCGTTTACGGCCAGGGCTTGGCCATAAAATGTCGCGGCCAGCGCAAAGGCGCCGACCGCAACGAAACGGTTCAAGTGCTTCATGATGATCCTCCCCCATCGATGTTCGCGCTTGGGTCGCGCATTATTCCGGGAGGATCACGAAAATGTCCACTTTTTAGAAGGACGGGCCGCGCGGAACCGCGAGAGAGGGTATAGCGGTTCCGGCGGCCCGTTTTCGCTCGGCTACTGGGCGTCGAATACCCAGACGCCGGCGTTGCCGAAGCCAACAATGTCGTCGTGGTTTGTACCCGTTACGTCGGCAAGGAATCGCGGGTGCTTGTCGATACGCCATCCCCCGGCATTGTAGCCGAAGTTGCCGATGACCATCTGCGGTCCCTGGAAGGTGCCGTCGCCATTGTTGCGCGATACCCAGACACCGGCATTGCCGAAGCCGACAATGTCGGGCCGGGTGTTTTCCGACAAATTGCCCAGCATCCGCGGATGCTTGTCGACCCGCCAGGCGCCCGCATTGTAGCCGAAGTTGCTGACCACCATTTGCGGCGCCTGGAAGGTGCCGTCGCCGTTATTGCGCGAAACCCAGACACCGGCATTACCGAAGCCGACGATATCCGCGCGGCCATCTCCGGTGATGTCGACGACGAAGCGCGGGTGCCTATCCACACGCCAGCCGCCGGCGTTGTAACCGAAGTTGTTGACGGCCAGTTGCGGCGCCTTGAAGGTGCCGTCGCCGTTATTGCGCGACACCCACACACCGGCATTGCCGAAGCCGACGAAATCGGCGCGCCCGTCGCCGGTGATGTCGGCGAGGAACCGTGGGTGCTTGTCAACGCGCCAACTGCCTGCGTTGTAACCGAAGTTACCGACCACCATCTGCGGTGGCTGGAAGGTGCCGTCGCCGTTGTTGCGTGACACCCACACACCGGCGTTGCCGAAGCCGACGATATCGGCCCGTCCGTCGCCGGTGATATCGGCGAGGAACCGCGGGTGCTTGTCGACACGCCAGCTACCGGCATCGTACCCGAAGTTACCGACCACCATCTCCGACGCCTGGAACGTACCGTTGCCGTTATTGCGCGACACCCACACGCCGGCGTTGCCGAAGCCGACGATATCGGCCCGGCCATTGCCGGTGATATCGGCAAGCATGCGCGGGTGCCTGTCCACACGCCAGCTACCGGCGTCGTAGCCGAAGTTTGCGACCGCCAACTGCGGCCCCTGGAAAGTGCCGTTGCCGGTGTTGCGCGACACCCAGACACCGGCGTTGCCGAAGCCGACGACGTCGTCGCGGCCGTTGCCGCTCACATCGGCAAGCATGCGGGGGTGCCTGTCCACACGCCAGTTTCCGGCACTGTAACCGAAATTACGGATGACAAACCGGGGTTGCCTGGCCCGGCTGACCGCCTTGGCGGCGTTGACCCGGCCGAACCCGTAGTCGTCATTGTGCCCGTTGCTATCGTACGTCGCCCCGCCGATCTTATCCGCCGAATCGCGCATGATCTGGCGCAACTGGTCGCGGGTGAGATTGCGATTGACCGAAAGGGCGAGAGCGGCGCAGCCGGCCGCACACGGCGCCGCGAAGCTTGTACCGGTGCTTGTGCCATAGCTATTTCCCGAACGGGTGCTGTACACGTCCTTGCCAGGCGCGATCAACTCCACGGTGGAGCCCCGCGCCGCGTTGTCTTCAAGGTCGTTGCGGTCGGAGCGGACCACGGCGATGACGTCGGGGTGCGACACCACTTCATCAAGGGTCACGTTGACGTTGTTACCGTTGCTGGC
>JGI12048J13642_10385703_pt1 | contig 11464 bp, 9 predicted proteins | sample ElkSlonscriptome_16_FD_13642 | JGI IMG/M metagenome (IMG submission 13642) | reverse complement strand
CGCCCATGACCAATGGTTGCCTGATTTGGAAATCGGTGACTTGTTATTGGTTCCGACAATGGGAGCGTATGCCGGTGCGAGTGCTTGTCCGTTCAACGGGCTGCCCGTTGCCGGGTCGACGATGATCGACTAGCCACCGTGCTGCATGTAAACTTCCTCGAACGGCTGGACGACGACAAAGCCGTTGCCCTGGAAGCGAAGTTGCACCGATTCACCCGACCCGCGGCCCAAAAAGGTTTTGAACTGTAAATCCGTTTTCAGTTCGGGCTCGATGTTGCCTGACCAAAGCACCGTCGCGTTCGGGTCGGTGATGACCGGCTGTGAAGGTGTGACGGGCAACGTCAACGGGTCATAGTGTGTCGTCACGGCGACCATGCCAGAGCCTTCGAGCCGGATGTTGAACAGACCGCCTGCGATCATGGCGGTCATCTTTTTCATCATTTTGATGTTGTAAGTCAGCGAAGTTTCGAACGCGAGCAAATCGTTACCGTTCACACAAATCGCTTCGTTTTGCAGATTCAAAATCGTAATTTTCTTGCCCGAATCGGCACAGAAAACCGAACCGGTACCAGTAATTTTGGTCAGTTTCGTGCCTTCGCCCGAAATCGATTTCTTGAGCAGATTCGAGAAGCCTTGCGACATAATCCCTTCTCGCTCAAACTTGACCTGACCCGTGTAAGCGATCATCGCCCCCATTTTGATCCAAGCCTCGCCGTTGAGATTGATGTCGAGCATTCGCTCGGACTCGAGTTCAAACAACCCTTGGTTTAGATCGCGATCTTTGGTTTTTTCCAGAAATCCTTGAAGCGAGTAGCGGTTGTCGTTCATCTTGATTCCTTTAAGTGGGTGAAATGGGACCAGGCTACGCCTATCATACGAAATTCCACCCGTGTCGATACTACCAGCGGGGCACGAGGGTTGGTAAACTCCGTCATGAAGCTTTTGCGGATGATCGAAGGGTCCGCAAGGCAGAACCATGAATATTAACTCTTCGCAAACGCTATTGCCCAATCGATCCCATGACAAACGGCGAAACTCCGCAAACCGAACCGACAACCACTGGCCCTGAGAATTCAACCGAATCACCCATCACGGCGGAACGCCCGTTCCAGGAGCCTGCACAGGAAACGGGACACACCGAAGATTCTCCCGCACCCGAATCGGCATCCGCCCCAGAAGCTTCCGCTTCGCCGCAGCCTGAGAATGCCGATAGCGAAACGTCCTCGCAGCCCAGCGGGTCAGTCGCAAAAGGGCCGTTGGCCTCCGTCGCTCGCAGCGGTGCGGGTCCCTTGGCGGCACGCGGGCTAGGAGTCGCCAAGCCCGCTTCGCCGAGTGTCTCGACGTCGAAATTGTCCGATCCCACCAAGTCGGATTCCAAGGAAAAGAAACCGGCGAAGAAAAAGAAAGGACCTCCACGACCTCGTTTGCAAGGTGAAGACGACTCGGCGGCCCAGCAGAAGCCAAAGCCGACCAAGCCTTCCAAAGTGGCCGTGCCGAATCTTCGCGATTCACTCTCGGACGATCTGCAAGCAGAGCTCGATGCGGAGTTGGCGGCTGCAGACGTAGACGCCATGCTTGGCGGAAACGCTGGCATGTCGGCTCGAAAAGAGCCGCTCGCCGAAGGTGCCCGCGTCCAAGCCAAAGTGCTCAAAATCAACGAAGATTCTGTTTTCGTTACTCTCGGTGGACCCGATGAGGGCGCGATTCCTTTTGAACAATTTACCGAAGCCGAACCGAAACCAGGCGACACGGTCGAAGTCCTCGTGCGCGGACTCAACAAGGCGGACGGCCTCTACGTGCTAACACTTCCTGGGTCCGCTATCGAAGTCAGCGATTGGGATGATATCGAAGAAGGCTCGATCGTCGAAGCGACGGTGACAGGCCATAACACCGGAGGCTTAGAGTGTACCGTTGGCAGCGTCCGAGCGTTCATGCCGATCAGTCAAGTGACCGAGTACCGTGTCGAGGATCTATCCGAATTCGTTGACCAGAAAATGGTTTGCTTGGTTACCGAAGCGAACGAGCGACGAGGCAACTTGGTGCTCAGTCGTCGGGCGATCTTGGAACGCGAACGAGAAACGCGGCGCAAGGAGCAGATGGAGCAGATCGAAGTCGGCGATACAATGGAAGGCGTCGTGCGAACCGTGAAAGATTTTGGCGCGTTCGTCGATCTCGGCGGGGTCGAAGGATTGATTCACATCAGCAAACTGAGCTGGGATCGCGTGAAGCATCCCAGCGAAGTGATCGAAGAAGGCCAACGGGTCCGAGTCAAAATCGATAAGATTGACAAAGACAGCGGCAAAATCAGTTTGTCGTACCGCGATCTATTGGAAAATCCGTGGGATGTCGCTGAATCGTCGTTTGCCGTGGGAACGGTCCAAAAAGGAACGGTCACTCGAATTGCACCGTTCGGTTGCTTTGTCCGTCTCGGGGCGGGAATCGAAGGCTTGGTTCATATTAGTGAATTGGCCAACCATCGAGTCTCGAAGGTCGACGCGTTCATTAGCGAAGGCGAGGAGGTCGAAGTAAAAGTCCTATCGTTTGACCGCGATTCGCAAAAAATCGGTCTCTCGATCAAAGCCGCACAAACGTTGGCCGCCGCTGCTTCGGCAGGCGAGGCAGCGAAAGATGCCGAAGAGGAAGAAGAACCGCCGCGCGATTTGGCAGTCAAACCTTCGCATCAGGGACCGCTCAAAGGTGGCAACAACACCGATACAGGCGGCGAACGCTTTGGCCTGCGCTGGTAGATCACTTCGCCCCTATGCTCGAACGAATCGAAATTCCTGAACTTCGTTGGCCCCTGGAACAACATGTTGAACTGATCAACGAAGGAAACCGCAGAGCCGACCGATTTACCGAAAATCGCCAATCCGCAAAGCGGGATACGATCCACAACTTCGTGGTTTGCGATTTTGGTTTGGTCGGTGCCGCGATCGATTTCATCGCACGCAATCATCTAGCAAGTGGCGATGCGTTTTGTGAATGGGGTAGCGGATTGGGGGTGGCGACGATGATCGCTCATCTATCGGGATTTCGTGCCTGCGGAATCGAAGTCGAAGCCGAGTTGGTAAATCAATCTTCCGAACTCGCAGCCGACCTGGGCATCGATGTGACTTACTTTGAAGGGAGTTTTCTTCCTGATGAGATGGACGATGCGAGATCCGAAAGTATCGCAGACGTCGAGAATGTCGATCTCGATTCGCCGAGTGCCTATCCCGAGATGGGGAAAATGATTGATGATTTTGACTTCATCTTCGCCTTTCCGTGGCCAGGAGAGCATTTCTTTTTCGAAGAGATTTTCGATCGTTACGCGGCCGACGGTGCTCTGCTACTGACCTATGATGGCCGTAACGGAGTGAATCTTCAAAGGCGGTTGGACCGATGATTTATCTTGATCACCAAGCGACCACACCATGCGATCCGCGAGTCGTCGAAGTGATGCTGCCGTGGCTGACCGACCAATTTGGTAATCCGCATAGTGAGTCGCACGAAATGGGCCGCACGGCAGCCGAGGTGATCGAACGCTCGATCTCGGAAATGGCTGCCTTGATCGGTGCGCCCGCCGATTCCATGATTGTCACCAGTGGAGCGACCGAAAGTAACAACTTGGCGATCCGTGGCGTTGGCTTGCACCCCAGACAAAAAAAACGGCACTTGGTGACCGTCGCCACCGAGCACCCAGCCGTTCTAGATGTCGTTGCCGACTTGGAACGAGAGGGCTTTCGAGTCAGTCGGGTGGATGCACACCCAAACGGTCATCCGTTGGCGGGTGCGGTCGATCTTGAAAAATTGGCCAATACCATCGACGATGACACCGCTTTGGTGTCCGTCATGTGGGCGAACAATGAAATTGGAACCATCACACCGATGCGCGACGTGACTCAACTATGCCATAACCGTGGCGTGCTCGTCCACTGCGACGCGTCGCAGGCAGTCGGAAGATTGCCGATCGACGTGGTGGCAGAGGACATTGACTTGCTGAGCGGCTCGGCTCACAAGTTTTACGGTCCAAAAGGGGTCGGCTTTCTCGTCGCGGGGAACGGCCTTCGACGGGTAAGACTGAAGCCTCAAATCGTCGGCGGCGGGCAACAACAAGGCATCCGAAGCGGAACCATGAACCCAGCATCGATCGTGGCAATGAGCAAAGCGATGTCGCTTTGCATTGATGAAATGGAGCAATCCAATCAGCGGGTCGGTCGACTTCGCGACAACTTGTTTCGCCAATTGTCCGAGCGATTGGGCGGAATCGAACTCAATGGCCCCCCCCTTTCGGACAACAATCGATTGCCAGGAAATTTGAATGTACTATTGGACCGCATCGAGGGGGAAGCATGGATGTCGGCAACGCCGGGCGTAGCCTTCAGTAGTGGATCGGCGTGTTCAAGCGTCGACCCTCAAGCGAGCCACGTGATTCGCGCGATCGGCAGAAGTGAATCGGAAGCGAGGCGCAGCGTCCGCTTCGGAATCGGGCGGTTCAACTCGAACGAAGAGATTACCGCAGCAGCAGACCAATTGGTTCAAGCCTATGAAAAGCTGGTCGATCATGGACGCTCCTAAAGGCGGTTCCGCGAGCACCAGATCGCACTCTGCGAATCGAAAAGAAGATCAGTCCGAAGAACCGCGGTGACGGTAGCCGCGCAAGGACTACGATCAAATCTAGGCCACGCTATCCTAGACCAGAGCCAGTCACCGAGCCACAGATTTGCGAACAAATGAGCAAAAAGTGACAGATAATGCGCACAACCGCTTAACGGGCGACTGCTCCATCGGGTATACTACCTAGGATTCTTCTGTTCATAACCATTGGCGGACCCCATGGCTGTTGCACTGTTTATTCCCTGTTACCTCGACCAATTTTTCCCAAACGTTGCCATTGCGACGTTGGAGCTGTTGGAAAACTTGGGTCAGGAGGTCGTGTTTCCGACCGAGCAAACTTGTTGCGGCCAACCAATGGCGAATACGGGCTGCAGCAGCGATTGTGCGCCCGTCGCTCGTCGCTTTGTCGAGATCTTTTCGCCTTACGATACGATTGTTTGTCCTTCGGGTTCTTGTACCTCGATGGTGCGAAACCACTATGACGACTATTTCGAAAAAGGCGACGAGAAGTTCGAGCACGTCAAGAATCGGACGTTCGATTTGTGTGAATATCTCCACGACGAACTGAAGATCAAAGAGTTAAAGATTGATGGAAAGCCGATTCGTTTTCCTCATAAGGTTTCGCTGCACCAAAGTTGCCACGGTCTTCGAGAATTGCGAATCAATTCGTGCAGCGAAAACATGACCAAGCGAGACAACAAGGTTCGTGGTCTAATGGATTTGGTGGAGGGCATTGAGTGGTGTACGCTTAGCCGAGTTGACGAATGCTGTGGTTTCGGTGGAACGTTTGCGGTTAATGAACCGGATGTATCGGCGTCGATGGGTCGTGACCGAGTTGCCGACCACGTTGCTTCGGGCAGCGAGGTGATGGTGTCGGCGGACATGAGTTGTTTGATGCACATGCAAGGCTTGATTCGCCGCGAAAAAACACCGATCCAGGTGATGCATGTTGCCGAAATTTTGGCTGGCAAGTCACTTCCAAGCTAGATACTTTCAAGCCAGACGCGAGATCTCTTTATCGATTCCTTTGGGAAGCAAGTTAATGACTCAAGTAGCATTGCCGATCGTCGATCGACCGGCTGAAAAGAAGATGAAACGCGATCATACCGACGCCGCCCGAGCGTTCGTAACCAATCCCGATCGCGCTCCGTGGCACGACGAGTCGCTGTGGTTTGTGCGGAGTAAACGTGACAAGCAAGCGGCTAGTCTTCCTGAATGGGAGTACCTTCGTTCGTTGGCATCGCAGGTCAAGACGGCAACGATCGCTCGTCTAGGTGAGTACCTCGTCGAATTCGAACGCAACGCGACCAATGCGGGGGCAACCGTCCACTGGGCCGCAGACGCGAAAGAGCACAACGAGATTGTGCTGAACATTCTGCGAGACCACAAGACAACGAAAATCGTCAAGAGCAAATCGATGTTGACCGAGGAGTGCGGACTCAACCACTTCTTGGAAGACAACGGCATTGACGTCGTCGATACTGACTTGGGAGAACGGATTGTTCAACTTCGTCACGAAACGCCGAGCCATATCGTACTACCGGCAATCCATTTGAAGAAGGAAGAGGTCGGGGAAACGTTCTACGAGCACTTGGGCACCGAGAAAGGAGCAAAGGATCCGAAATACTTGGCCGAGGCCGCTCGAGGGCACCTGCGCGATAAATTTTTGAGTGGCGAGGTTGGGGTGACAGGTGTTAACTTTGGTATCGCCGAAACGGGAGGAGTGGTTGTTTGTACCAATGAAGGTAACGCGGACTTAGGAGCATCATTGCCACGAGTCCACATCGCATGCATGGGAATTGAGAAGTTAGTCCCTCGGTTCCAAGACTTGGGGATTTTCACTCGTTTGTTAGGTCGCTCGGCCACCGGCCAACCGATCACTGCCTACACGTCGCACTTTCACGGCCCGCGTGACGAGAACAGCGAACTGCATATTGTCTTGGTCGACAACGGACGGAGTAAACTGCGGCAAAGCGATGAGTTTCGGGCTGCGATGCACTGTATCCGCTGCGGTGCTTGCATGAACACGTGCCCGGTTTATCGCCGCAGTGGCGGTCATAGCTACCAGTCAACCGTTCCAGGTCCGATTGGCTCGGTATTGTCACCGACGCGTGATCCGAAGGAGCACAAGAGTTTGCCGTATGCTTGCAGCCTCTGCGGTTCATGTACCGATGTTTGTCCCGTCAAGATACCGCTGCATCATCAACTATTGGCTTGGCGAAAGGAGATTGGCTTCATGAATTTGTTGTCTTATGACAAACGCATGAGCATGAAGGCCGCATCGATTTTGTTTCGTAGTGCCAAACTGTTTTCTTTGGCGGGTTGGTTGGGGCGGACGTCGCTAAAAGTGCTTCCTCACTGGGCCACTCACCATCGTTTCAACACGTGGACGATCGCTCGCGAGTTGCCGCAGCCACCCAAGGAAAGTTTTCGAAGCTGGTACGCAAAAAACCGAAAATCTGAGAATTCGAAAGGTAAAACGTCGTGATCCAACCGATTGAGCCAATGCAAACGGCGACCACGAAGAGCCGCCAAACGATCCTCGACCGCTTGATGGCCAAAGTGGTCGAGTCACCCGGTTTACCAACTCCCGACCCATTAAAGCTTACTCGTTTTGATGACCCGCTAGCAAAGTTCTCGGAAGTATTGGAAACGGTAGGCGGTCAGGTCCACCTGGTCGACGATCCGCGGCAGGTTGCCAAAATCCTTGGAAAGATCGAGGTTTTTGCGAATGCAGAACGGATTGTTTCGCTGGTCCCTGAGGCGGCCGACAATACATTTGACATTTCTTCGATCGACGATCCGCACGATTTGTCGGCAGTCGATTGGACAATTGCCCGGGGCGATTTTTTTGTTGCCGAGAACGGAGCGATCTGGATCGACGGGCAAACGCTGCCTCATCGCGTGTTGTTGTTCATCGCCCAGTACCTAGCGATCGTGGTATCGCGTCGCGAGTTTGTGCATCACATGCACGATGCCTACGCTCGCATCGAGGCACCAAAATCGCCGTTCGGAGTGTTTGTGTCCGGTCCGAGCAAGACGGCGGATATCGAGCAGTCGCTGGTACTCGGGGCCCACGGATGCCGCGCTTTGCAAGTCTTTTTGACGCCTTAGAGCAGCGGAAACCCGTCCGCAACGTGTCAATCAAGCCATTTGTTTCACCGCGTGCCCATCGGGCCGCACGCCGGGCAGCTTAAAAATCGCGGGGCGATGCCCACGCGGTTTAACACCAAAGAGCTATTCAGCTAGCCGGCGGAGGCTTTTGAAAAGCGATCGTCCCTGCTTTAGCGGCGTTTTTGCCGTTTCGTTAGGCCTAAATTCAGGAACTTTCGGAATTATCCGCAAGATCCTCCTAAATTGACACGATACTAGAAGCAAGCAGAATGCGGTTTCTCGGTTTCAAAAACCTCGCGTGCTGCGAGTGGAACCCGGAAGAACCGCGAACGATAACGAAACCACGGAAGGTTGCTCGGATGAAGACTCCTGTTTTAACTAGAACACGCAGCACGATTGCCGGACGATTGACATTGTGTACTCTCGCAATCATGGCGATTGGATCGAGCGGTTGCTATGGCATTGGAGCCAGCAATTCCTTTAGCCTCGGTTTTTTAGGGTGGCCGATTCCGGTTAGTCCCTACTATCAACACAAGCAAGAAGAGAAGTTTTGGAAGCATGAACGCTACGAGCGTGTTCCGATTCTTGGCCCGACCACGTCGGGGGGGCCCGTCGTCGCGCTTGATCCACCGAGCGATGACGAGGTCATGCACGCCCTTGAAACGGCTCGTCCGGTCCAAGGCGGTATTCCACTGATCTGGGAAACTCAACGCAACGACGTTCGAATCATCAAAGAGAAGATCGCCGATTATGTCGATCCGCCACGTTTTTATCCGTTGATTGGGCCTGCCCAGTTGCACCACGCGCACTACAAATGCACGATCTACTTTGACGAAAAGACGACCGTTGGCTATCCCGTTCCCCATACCCTGCATGACCGCGAAGCGATCGAAGTGGTTTACATCGACCACAATCACTTCCATATGGTCGGTGATGTCGAACCGTACACGACGCCCAACCTGTAGAAACCGCCGCGATCAGTGCTTCAAAAAAGGCTAGCCAAGAAAACGGCTAGCCTCTTTTCGTTTTGCACGATTGTTGGCTGGGACACTCGTCGCACATCGGCCGGGTCGACCCACGGGAACCGCGGCACTCAGCGGCTACCAACAAGCATAAGCGCTATCTATGTTACTTCCCGGGGCCGCGTCGCTTCCGCGACTTGACCCAGCCTACCTACCCACTTAGCCCAATCGGTCGGTTGCGACGTGGTATTGGGGGTCCTCTGATACGTTGACCTCAACAAAGTCGCCTGCTCGATCGAGAAGTAGTCGGCATTCTTCACTAAGATGCGTCAGATGCAATCGCTTGCCCAACGCTTGATACTTTTCGGCAAGCACATTAATTGCCTCGAGTGCCGATTGGTCGTAGACCCGTGTGTAATAGAAGTCGATGACGACGTCGTCGGGATCTTTGGATGGCTCGAATAGATCTTTGAAAGAAGATACCGATGCAAAGAACAAGGGACCATGCAGTTGATAGATTTTGCTGCCGAATTCATTGATTTGAATATCAGCACCCAAATGCATCGCATGCTTCCATGAAAAGACGAGTGCGGAAACGATCACTCCGAGGATCACGGCAGCCGCCAAGTTGTGCATTACGACGGTATACCCAGCCACTAACACCATGACCGCCATATCGCTAACGGGCATGCGATGAAACATTTTCAGAGATGCCCACTCGAACGTTCCAATCACCACCATGAACATCACTCCGACCAAGGCCGCCATCGGAATTCGTTCAATAATCGGAGCAAGGAACAAGATAAAGAGTAGTAAGCAAACTGCGGCGGTGATGCCAGACAAACGCCCACGGCCACCCGAGTTGACGTTGATCAGCGATTGACCAATCATCGCACAACCGCCCATACCACCGAACAAGCCGCATACGACGTTGGCGGTCCCCTGGCCAATACATTCTCGGTTGCCCCGGCCGCGTGTTTCGGTAATCTCATCAACGAGGGTCAACGTCATCAATGATTCGATCAAACCGACGCCCGCAAGCATCAGAGCGATGGGAAAAATCACTTCCAGTGTTTCCATGTTCCATGGCGGCATCTGGTATTGGAGAAAAAACAAGGTTGGCAAATCGCCTTTGATCGACACGGCTTCGACCGTCGAGGGATCGACCGCAGCCGCCTTCGAATTGCTTGTCAACATGTCGCCCACGGTTGCAACCAAATTAGTCGAGGATGTCGAATTGATTGCCAGAGAAATCAGGGTGATCGACAAAATGGCGGCCAAGGATGCTGGAATTGCCTTGGTGAATCGCGGCAAAAGCCAAATGATTGCCATGGTCGCCAAAGCCAGCAAGACCATCAAAAACAATGGCAAACCGCTGAGATAGTTGAGTTCGCCGGTCGATGCATTAAACGTCTTGAACGAATCGAATTGTGCCATCCCGATCACGATCGCCAATCCATTGACAAACCCCAGCATAACGGGATGAGGAACTAGGCGAATTAATTTCCCAAGCCGAGCGGTGCCGACGACAATTTGAATCAGGCCACAAAGTACGATCGTTGGAAACAAATATTCGATACCGTGTTCCTTCACCAGGATTGTCACCAACACAGCCATCGCGGCCGTGGCCCCTGAAATCATTCCGGGACGCCCACCAAAAATCGCAGTGATCAGACCAATGAAAAATGCGGAATAGAGGCCAATGATCGGTGAGACATGAGCAACGAATGCGAACGCAATCGCCTCGGGAACCAACGCAAGCGAGACGGTTAAACCGGACAAGATGTCGTTCTTAGCCGTCGCGGACTGCGACCGAAAAAAATTGAGCATGAACGTCTTTGATGAATGACTGACAAACGGGTTAAGGTCGACGGCTGACCCTCGAAACATGGCTCGGACTATAGTTTCACTCGCGGGTGTGTCAATAACGCGCATGGGTTAAAGTAGAGCGTGAGCAAACGAGTCGGGGGGCTCCGAACATGGCGTAAGTAAAGATGCGCCCCGTTAATCAGTAACCGAGCGAAAATTCGCAACGAGACCGTTAAGACAACTTTTTGATGACGAAATAGAATGCCGCAGCAAATTCACGCTTACAGCACGTTACGAACGCCCGTTGATCCTAATTTTCCATGCGAATCGCTTCAGCATGAACACCGTTTGGATGCGAACTTGCCTGCCTACTTGCAAGGCTTGATGGGGCTGGTGATGGATGGTGGCAACCGAGAAATGACGCAGTCGTTGTATGCCGTCATGAGGCATATCGAACGTGTCCGACACCATTACCGATTCGTGGTTGCCGATGCGGAATTGCAACCGATGTCCAAATGGGCTTGGCAAAGCAACTCGATTTTGGTGTATCCTGATCGATCGGTTCGCGATCCAGCGGGGCACCGATTGGTGGATGCGGAAACAGGCTTGCCGGATGCGGATGCCAAGATCCCTTTTCCAGTCGATGCTCGCGAGCGAAAGGGGGTCTCGGAGCAAACGCTGCGCAATCGATTGATCGACACCCCGGAAACATTGCCTCCGGTGATCAGCGAGTTGGAAGTCGAGTTTCGAGACGCGGACGAAGTGGCATGGCGCTGTTTGGCATTGTTCATGGTTGCGGTACGCGCAGAATCGTTGTCTGCGGGTAAGCCCATTCCGATTGGCAAATTGCGAGAGAAGTCGCCGATGGCCTTTGAAGCTTTGACTCCCAATGAAGCGAGCTTCTTGAACACCGATGAGCCAGATCCGCAAAGCATCGTCAATTTTTTGTGGCGCTACGAAGCATTATTTACTCTTCAATGGGC
>JGI12048J13642_10222153_pt1 | contig 11470 bp, 8 predicted proteins | sample ElkSlonscriptome_16_FD_13642 | JGI IMG/M metagenome (IMG submission 13642) | reverse complement strand
CAGCACGTTACTCGCAGAAGGGTCGGTCGACAGATCATTAATAGCTTGCTGCAAAAGATTCCCGGAAGCTGCGGAACTGGTTAATTCCCATTCTTGCCCCAATATCTGATACTTGCGAAGCTGTCGGTTTTGATTGGCCATTTCTTCGTAAGCAGCGGTGGTTCCGGGGCCGTATAATCCATCCAGACTGCCCGAATAAGTACCGTTCACTTTGAGCACCCGCTGCAGGTCCAGGGCAGAACGACGTTTTACCTCAGCCCGGATGCTAGGCACCTGTACCGTCGCAGGCTCATTGTTGGCGGCACCCGAATTGCGGGCAGAAGCATTACCAGACCGGGCCGTCATTCCCGTATTCGCGGGTGGATTACCGTAGGTAGTAGGACCGTCATTGGTGTTGTTCGTTGTTGGAGGTGGGTTTTCATCCAGCTCAATGGGAATAAGCGGCTTTTTCTCAGGAGCAATACCGGTTTCAAAAATACTCAAGGAATGCAGAAAGATGGAATTCACCTGCCGTATGAAGGCATCCTTGAATCCCAATTGCTTGATCCGGTCCAGATCATCCCTGGCTTCGGCCGGGTTGTTATACGTCCCCGTAACCACTTTGATTTGCCGGCCGTCACTGATACCGAATAAAGATCCGGCAGGAGTATATTTCGACCAATTGATCAATTTACTGGCATCGAGAGTCGCCAGTTGGATGACCGTCATGGACCGGCCGTCAGCCGGATACCGCTCCTGAATGTAGGCAGTCGAATACCCTGCTTTTTTGACATTTTCCAGGACGCGTTCAGCAGTGACCCGATCCTGATAGCCCGCAATTAAGACCTGATGCAGATTGCCCTCCATAGAAGCACCGTACACAAAACCCTGCGAACGCAAGGAGCGAAAGTCTTCCACGCTCGCATCCACAAAGGTACCCACATTGACGGTGTAGTACTGACTAGTAACGGTTATCGGCAGCATGCTCAGTACGATAAAGAAGCTTAGATATCGGATCATGGTCTTACATTTTATGGTTGAACGTAAATATAGGCAAGCTTCATGTGCCTGACCCTGCTAATCGGTGAGGATTCCTGCCATTTAGGCGGAAAAAGGTGCTTTCCCCCTTAAAGACAGGCTCTATCAGTCACCTTGACACCCTTCCGGGCCTGGCACCACCTTTGCTGGCTAATTGGTCAGGGATGGTGTTAGTAGTTTATCAGGAAGCTCGGAAACTATCCCTGGGACTCGTCGTTAAGTTTACATTAAACCCCGCAGTGGATATCACAAACTGTGCTTTTTTACGTACTTTAAGTACAAGTAATTTAATAAGACGTTCTATGAAAAGATCTTTTATGGTGGAGTTCGAACTCCCGGAAGAATTTTCCGATGAGTTTGTGGCTCTTATTCCCGAGCAACGAATGATGATTGATCGTTTATTGCTGGAAGGGAAGGTGCGAACCTACGCTTTGGCGATGGATCGCTCCGTCCTGTGGATGATCATGGACGCGGCGTCTGAATTTGATGTACTGGAAATCATTGCTACGATGCCGCTCAGCGATTATCTGGATCCATATATTTCGGAGCTTATGTTCCACGACTCTTCGGAGGTGGTTCACGAGTTTTCCCTTAATTAATAAAACAAAACACCCCATAAGGGCTCACATAACCGGTTGACTGCCACCCCTTCCATTCGATTGGGCCATGGATCAGTCGCCGCTGATGTGAGCCCTTTTTTGTCCCTCTCCCGGGTAAGCAGCATTTCACACCTTCCATTTCAAATTTGTCCCTGCTTCCCTCAACCTTACCGGTAAACATCCGTTAATAGTTGCGTTCACAACCAATTTAAGCATCTACACGGATGGATTCCACCCCTCACGACCGGCACGAAAACCCGCCATTGATCTTTCTGACCAATCGGATCGGACGCCTTTTGGCTAATGCCATTCGCGATAGTATGCGCGAAGAGGATGCGCAGGTCCTTCCCCAGCACATGGGCGTTCTTTCTGATCTCTGGGTTCGCGACGGTCTCCGTCAGCAAGACCTGGCCATTTCCCTGATCAAAGACAAAGCCACCATTGCCAGATCCCTCCGGACATTGGAAGAGCAGAATATTGTGGTAAGGGTAGCTGATACCGATGATAAACGCAACAAACGAATCTACCTTACCCATAAGGGAAAGTCCCTGAAGTCGGCCTTATTACCCCGCGCAAAGCAGGTGCAATGCGAAGCTATGGCCACCATCCGGGAGGAAGATGTGCAAACCTGTTTAAACGTGTTGGATCAGATTTACGAAAACCTGAAAAAGTTGCGTCTGCAACCAAAGTGATATAGCCTGTAAGGGCCAAAATAAATACGTAACCCTATGAAAACAACTACTGCCCGCCGTATTGGTGTTGTTGTCGGACTCGCCATTTTGGTTGGCGCTTTCGCCTTGTTTCAATTATTTTCCCAAATGAAAGAGGAGCCTCCGCGCCGGGAAATCCCCAAGAGTACACCCACCGTAGAAACCATGTCGGTAGTCAACAGTACGATCCCTACCGCACTCAGCATTCAGGGCGAACTGGTAGCCTATAATAAGATCGACATCTTTTCGGAAGTCGCCGGAACGCTGGAATCCTCGGAGCGCCCCTTCAAAGTGGGTAGTTATTTCCCGAAAGGATCGGTATTGGTAGAGATCAATGACCGGGAAGCCAGGCTTTCCCTGCTTTCGCAAAAAGCCACCTTACTCAATGCCATTACCCAGCTCATGCCCGATTTGAAAATCGACTACCCCGAAAGCTATAAACAATGGCATACCTACCTCGAAAATTTCGTTGTAGAGGAGGAACTAGACTCTTTTCCGGAGCCCTTAAATGACCAGGAAAAATACTTTATCGCCTCCCGCAACCTGTACACGCAGTATTACACCATAAGAAGTGCCGAAGAACGCCTCGACAAATACACCGTGTACGCCCCCTTTAGCGGGGTGCTCACCCAGGCTTCCATCAATACCGGCACGCTGGTCCGGGTGGGTCAGCAACTGGGTACCTTAATGAATACGGGATCCTACGAACTACAAGCCACCGTTCCCCTCTCCGATCTTACCTACATTAAAGTGGGTAATCAGGTACAACTCACCTCGGATGATATAAAAGGAACCTGGACCGGGCGTATCCGGCGGATCAGCGACCAGATCGATCCCACCAGCCAAACCGTACAGATATTCGTTAGTGTGAGCGGACAGGATTTACGTGAGGGGATGTACCTCACCGGCGAGGTCAATGCCACCGATATTGAAGATGCAGTGCGCCTGCCACGCAATAAGCTGATCAACCAAAATGCCGTGTACACAGTACAGGATTCCACCCTGAAACTCCAACCCGTAGAAGTGGTAAAGATCACCCGCGAAGCCGCCGTTGTCCGGGGATTGCCCAACGGCACCAACCTGCTGAACACGCAACTTCCCAATGCATTTGATGGTATGAAAGTCAAAGTAAGTGGCCAAAACCACCAGGAAGCGGGTGGCAATCTCAACCAAACCGTTGGAAACCTAGAATAAGAACCCCCAACTAACCGGAACGGATCATGAAAAACATTGTAGCCTATTTTATAAAATATCCGGTCGCCGCCAACCTGCTCATGTTCGGCCTGCTCATCATGGGAATTGCCGGTCTGCTGAATATGAAATCGACCTTCTTTCCGGAAGTGGAAAGTCGGATTATCAGTATTCAGTTAACCTACCCGGGGGCATCACCCGAAGAGATCGAAGAAGGAGTCATCAACCGGATCGAAGAGAACCTCAAAGGCGTTACCGGAGTGGAACGCGTCACCTCTGTTTCCAGTGAAAACAGCGGGCGGGTAACCGTCGAGGTTTTCAAAGGATACGACACGGATAACATCCTGCAGGACGTCAAAAATGCCGTTGATCGCATTCCCTCTTTCCCGGTAGGTCTCGAACCACCCGTAATCTACAAGCAAGAGAACCTCGGGCGGGCTATCAACTTTGCCATTTCCGGAGAGGTTGACCTAAAAACGCTGAAACGCTACGCCCGTCAGGTTGAGGAAGACCTGCTGGCGATGGATGGCCTCTCCAAGGTCGAATTGACCGGATTTCCGGAAGAAGAAATTGAGATCGCCTTTCGCGAGCGCGACTTGCGAGCTTACAACCTAACCTTCGCCCAGGCCGCTACCGCCGTACGCAGTGCCAACATTGAAATCACCGGTGGCACGGTAAAAGGAGACGAAGAAGAACTTCTGGTCCGCGCCAACAACAAAGCTTACTATGCCGAGGGCCTGCGCGATATCATCGTCAAAAAAAATGCAGAAGGAGCGGTGGTACGCCTGCATCAGGTCGCAGACATTAAAGACCAATGGTCGGAAAGCAATCCCAGCCGGTCTTTCGTGAACGGCCAACCCGCCGTCATTGTAAACGTGCAAAATACCCTGGAGGAAGATATGCTCTCCATCGTGGAGATGACCAAAAGCTATATCGAAACCTTTAATGAGCAGGAAGAGGTGGTACAAGCAACCGTTATCGATGATTCCTCCATCACCCTGAACCAACGGATAGGACTGTTAACCGAAAATGGCATTCTCGGGTTTTGTATCGTAATCATTCTGTTGGCCATGTTCCTCCATTGGCGATTAGCCTTCTGGGTAGCTCTTGCCATTCCGATCTCCTTTGGAGGGATGTTCATCTGCGCCAGTTTGCTTGGCGTTACGATAAATGTCATTTCCCTTTTCGGAATGATCCTGGTGATCGGCATCCTGGTGGATGACGGAATCGTGATCGGGGAAAGTATCTACCAGTATTACGAAAAGGGGTATCCGCCGGTCAAAGCGGCGATCGAAGGGACGATGAAGGTACTCCCCGCTGTGTTTACCGCCATCCTCACTACTGTTATCGCTTTTTCAACCTTCTTTTTTATCGACGGCCAGCTAGGTGATTTCTTTCTGGAAATGGCTATCGTAGTCATTTTCTCGCTCATATTTTCCCTGGTCGAAGGAGCCTTCATATTGCCCACACACGTGGCGCATTCCAAAGCGTTGAGTCCCGACCGTAAGCCGAACAAAGTCCAGGAAGTTCTGGAGAGCGGCTTCAATTGGCTACGCCGAAAAACCTACGAGCCGACCTTGCGATTTGCCATGCACAATAAATTTCTGACGGTGGCCTTCTTCATTGGTCTGCTGGTCACGACGTTCGGAGCCATCGCGGGAGGTATCATTGGCGGTACGTTCTTTCCCATTATCGAGCGGGATAGCTTTACCATCAACTTACAGATGCCGGCGGGTACCCGCGAACAAATCACTACTAAATGGCTCGACCATATCGAAGAGGCCGCACTGGAAGCCAACGAAGAGCTTAGCGAACGCTTTTTCAATAACGAAAAGGAAGCTATCCTGCGGGTTGAGAAAAACCTGGGCCCCTCCACCTATCAGGGTAATCTCACTATTGCCATTCTCGACGGGGAAAACCGCGATTCCATGAGGGTACGCGACGTAGTAAATACCGTCCGCCGGATTGCCGGCCCCATTCCCCAGGCTGAAGTTGTCACCTACGGTGGCTCCGGTACCTTCGGTAAACCCATTTCCGTTTCCCTGGTCGGAGATGATTACGGGGCCCTGGACAAAGCTACCGAAGCAGTAAAAGACGAAATGACCCAGTTGACTGAATTGACGGATGTAGTCGACAACAACCAGGAAGGCCTGCGGGAGATCAATGTAGACTTAAATGAAAAAGGGCGCTTCCTCGGATTAAACTTGCAGGAAGTACTGGCACAGGTACGTAGCGGCTTTTTCGGTAACGAAGCCCAACGTTTACAACGCGGCCGGGATGAGGTACGTATCTGGGTACGGTATAATGAAGAAAATCGATCCGATATCACCGAACTCCAGCAAATGCGCATCCGCTTTGCCGACGGCCGGGAGTTCCCACTGGGGGAGATCGCCGACCTGGAGATTGAGCGGGGTGTAATCAGCATAAACCATATCGATGGTAAACGAGAGATAAAGGTGGAGGCCGATATCGCCAATGATAATGTCTCGGTCAGTGATATTACCGCCAGCTTGAAAGACGAGATCATTCCCAACGTATTGGCAGACTATCCGACCGTTACGGCCTTATACGAAGGCCAGAACCGGCAACAACAGAAGTCGGTGGAATCCATCCAAAAAGTCGGCATTGTGATCCTGGGACTCATGTTCTTTTCCATTGCCCTTACCTTTCGGTCCGTCAGCCAGTCCCTGGTGGTCTTTTTACTGATCCCCTTCAGTCTGATCGGGGTTGGCTGGGGACACTACGTGATGGGAGCTCCCATCAGCTTGTTCTCCATCCTGGGGGTGATCGCCCTGATCGGTGTCTTGGTGAATGACTCTCTGGTGCTGGTGACCACGTATAATTCATACCTGGAAGAAGGTAACGGACAAATGGAGTCCGTCTTCCTGGCGGGATCATCCCGTTTCCGGCCGGTTATCCTTACCACGTTCACCACTTTTGCAGGCCTGGCCCCCTTACTGTTTGAAAAATCACTACAGGCTCAGTTCCTGATCCCCATGGCTATTTCCGTTTCCTATGGCCTCCTCGCGGTGACGGTGGTCAACTTATTGCTGTTACCGGTATTCCTGATCGTAACCAACCGGTTCAAGGTGTACGCCTCCTATTTGTGGAAGGGCATCCGCCCGGCCAACGAAGAGGTTGAGGCTGCTATCCGGCGCGACACCGGATACGAATATTTGTGGTATGCCTTCTTTGCAGTGATCGGTATTGCACTGGCCTTCGCCTTCTTTGGCCGCCAAATTGTTGAATTCATAACGTAAAACAACGCCCAGTAAGTTGATTGACTACCTCAAAAAGCTATTCCTGATCAAATTGCGGTTTGCTGCCTCCGGGCTGGTGGCTACCGGCATCGACTATATACTGTACATGGTACTGGTGACCCACTTTCTGAAACCGGTACCAGCTAATGTAGTGTCCTATTCACTGGCCGTGGTAGCGAACTTTATGATGCAGAAGCGTTTTGTCTTCAAGTTGCAGGGATCAGCTTCCGGAGCCTTCTTCTGGTCGATCGCCGCCTCGGCGGTGGGGTTGCTCATTAGCACGGGGATCATCTATTGGCTCAATCTGTATCCTTTTTTTGCCGAAAGGCAGTACCTGACCAAGATCCTGGCTACCGGCATGATCTTCTTTTACAATTTTTACACCAAGCGATTCATTTTCGAGCGCCGACTGTTCGAGGTGGATTAAAATGCGTAACGCTATGACTGCGTACCGACTGATCATTCTTTTGTCACTTTGTATCGGCGCCTTCCCCTCCGTGGCGCAACAACCTCTTTCCCTGTCCGATGCCATCCAGATCGGACTGGAAAACAGCTATCAGATCCGGATAGCTGAGACTAATCGCGAAATTGCGGGAAACAGCAACGACTGGGCTGTCGCCGGCCGGTATCCGACCATAAATCTGACCCTTAATAATCAGAATGGTTACCGCAATATCAACAACCCCATATCTTTCATTCCCGAACTGTATTCGTTCAGTACCGGGTTTACACCGGGTGCCAATGCCAGCCTGACCCTGTTTGATGGGTACCGGGTCCGTTTCAATAAGGAGCGCCTGGAACAGGAGGCTCTGCAAAGCGAACAACAGATCGCACTGGCCGTAGAGACAACCATTCAGCAGGTCATCAATGCCTACTATCAAGCCCTCGTACAACAAGAACAGGTAGATGTACTGCAGGAGGTATTGGAGCTGTCGCGCGACCGGATAGCCTATCAGCAGGCACAGCAAGAGTTCGGGCAGGCTGGCAGTTTTGACTTCCTGCAAACCCAGGATGCCTACCTGAATGACTCCACTAATTATCTGCTCCAGAAAAATAATTTAGACGTAGCCCTGCGCAACCTCAAACAGGCAATGGGGGTGGATGACCCCACGCTTGCCTTCCGTTTGACCGATGCGTTGGATGTACCGGCTGCCCGTTACGAATTAGGTGGCTTACGCCAAAAAATGCTGGCGGCAAACAAGCAGCTTCAGGATGCCTTTATTACCCGGGAATTGGCTCAGACCAACCGGGACATTACCCAGGCCAACCGCTACCCACGTATAGCCTTAAATTCAACGGCCAATTACGATTGGAGTGTTTCCTCGGGTCAGGGTACCACTTCTAACGGAGAAGTCCGCGAAATTCAGGCTTTAGCGTCCAAGACGCTAAATGTAGGCCTTACTTTCAGCGTCAACTACACTCTGTTCGATTGGGGCGTGCGGAACATCAACGAGCAGAATGCCCGCTTGCAAGAGGTGAATACACAGTACCAGATCGAGGATTTAAAACGGCAGCTCAATACACAACTGGAGAACACCTATGCCACTTATCTGAACCAACAACAATTGGTGGCGGTTAACGAACAATTGTTGGCCAATGCGGACCGCAATATTGAGATCGCCGAGGAGCGTTTCCGGGGTGGTCTGATCAATTCTTTTGATTACCGGACTATCCAGGTAGCCTACCTGAATGCTGCCTTTGCCCGATTAAACGCCATCTTTAACTTGAAGCAGACGGAAACCGAATTGCTTCGGATCACCGGCGGGTTGGTACGTTAGAAGCAGGTGAGAGAAACGACCCGTGGGAAACGGCATCCTTACTTTTTACCCGTAAAGTGCTTGAGCATAATGATCTCCTGACGCTTTAGCGGGCGCACGAAACCACGGGGCAAGTCCTTCTTAGTCAGTCCGCCCAAGTATACCCGGTCCAGCTTTTCCACCTGATAACCGAAGTGCTCAAACGTACGGCGGACGATGCGGTTGCGACCAATATGCAGCGTAATGCCCACATCCTGATTGCCCGGCTTATCCTCCAGGTAGTTGACTTCGTCGACGGGTACGGGACCATCTTCCAGGGTGATACCTTCGCGAATAGCTTTGATGTGATCGGGATCGACGGGCTTATCCAGGTGTACGTGATAGATCTTTTTGATCACGTAGCTGGGATGCATCATTTTTTGTGCCAGGTCGCCGTCGTTGGTCAGTAGTAACAATCCGGTGGTCGCACGGTCGAGGCGTCCTACCGGAAATACCCGTTCTTTTACCCGATTTTTGATGATGTCCATTACGGTGCGGCGTCCCCGATCATCACTCACCGTAGTGATCGTATTCTTGGGCTTATTCATCAGGAAGTACACCTTGCGGATCTCCGGGCGGATAACCTCACCTTTGTAAGCCACCACGTCGCCCGGTTGCACCTGGTAAAAAGGCTCCACCATTACCTTCTCGTTCACGGTTACCAGGCCGTTCTTCACGTGATCCGCTGCCTGGCGTCGGGAGCATACACCGCAGTGGGCCACGTATTTATTGAGGCGCATACCTTCTTCCTCACTATTGGCGCGCACCCGCGGGGAACCCTCGCGCTTAGGCGTACTCTTTCCGGGTCCTTTGTGGTTGGAAATTGACCTGCCAGTGCGTTTTTTATTACGTGGATTATACTTTTTTGCCATTGTTCTGTTTTGTGAAAGTAAGGCCCGGGGTCACTATCTCAGAATGGAGGCGCCAAGCCCCAAAAACCTTACGTTGTATTTGGTATAGGGTATATAGTAATAGGACTTGCCTAAATCCATATACCCTATACCTACCACCCTGTACCGGAAAATCGGGCCTTTAACACCACCATTTTACGAAATAGTCTGTGCCCAACCCCACGATTTTAAAAAGGAATATCCTCGTCTTCGTTCATCTTCGAGGGCCGGGTAATTACATTGGAGTAGGGATTGTCGAAGGTGTCTTCCGGCAGGGCACCAAAGTCGGGGTCATCCAGGTCGGAGAAACGTGCGAAATCGGCCGTAAAGCGCATCTTGATCGTATCCAGTGCTCCGTGTCGGTTTTTAGCAATGATCAGCTCGGCGATGCCCTTGAGGGATTGCCCCTCTTCGTCTTCCAGTATTTGATAATACTCCGGACGGTAAATAAAAGATACCATATCAGCATCCTGTTCGATCGATCCCGATTCCCGCAGATCCGATAGCTGCGGACGTTTGGAACCGCCACGGACTTCCACGGCACGGCTCAGCTGAGACAGGGCGATTACCGGTACATTCAGCTCTTTGGCGAGCATCTTCAGCGCCCGGGAGATAGCACTTACCTCCTGCTCCCGATTACCTTTAGCATTTTCGCCACCACCACTCATCAACTGGAGGTAATCGATGATCACCATGGAAATATCGTGTTGCATCTTCAGGCGGCGGCACTTAGCCCGAATCTCAAAGATGTTGATACCGGGCGTATCGTCGATGTAAATGGGCGCTTCACTAATGCGCTCAATGGCGGATTGCAGTTGCTGCCATTCGTAATCCTCGAGTTGACCGTTCCTCAATTTTTGAGAGGACACCTCAGCTTCCATGGATATAATACGCTGCGCTAACTGCAGGGCCGACATCTCCAGGGAAAAAATGGCCACTCCCCGACCAAAGTCGGCCGAAGCATTGCGGGCCAGCGAAAGCACAAAGGACGTTTTACCCATACCGGGACGAGCGGCCAGAATAATCAAATCCGAGGGCTGCCAACCGGAGGTCAGGCGATCAATATCGGTGAAACCGGTGGGCACACCCGTCAGGCCATCTTCCCGGTTCTTCAGTTCCTCGAGTTGTTTGAGCGCCTTGGAAGCCAGGGAGCCCATCGTCTCATAAGAGCGACTCATATTTTTTTCGGCAATATCGAAGAGTCCCTGTTCGGCCGTATCGAGCAGGTCAAACACGTCCGTTGTGTCTTCATAAGCATCGCGAATGATCTTGTTCGAGACATTGATCAATTCGCGCTGGATGTATTTTTGAGCGACGATGCGGGCGTGATACTCAATATTGGCCGAGGAAGCTACTTTTTCGGTAAGCTCCACGATATAGGCGGGACCACCAGCCACTTCGAGCTCACCGGTGGTGCGCAGTTCCTGCGTAACGGTGAGCATATCCACCGGTTTGGATTGCTCGAACAAACGCAGGATAGCCTTATAGATGAGTTTGTGTGCTTCGTGGTAGAAGCTTTCGGCCTGGAGAATATCCAGTACGTTGGACATCGCATCCCGGTCCAGCATTAAGGCTCCCAGAACGGCTTCTTCGAGTGCCAGGGCCTGGGGTGGCTTTTTACCAAACACAAAATTCGACAGATCCTCGGATCGCTGGCGGCGATTCGGGTAGGACCTTTTAGAATCTTTGGATTGTTTGGGATCTGCCATAGGATAAGCGATGAAGAAAGTGGTGTGTCTACAAACATAGGTGTTATTACCCGGAATATCCAGATGACCTTACGTATTTACTTTTCCACAACATGTGGAAAGCAGCAACCACTTGCCGAACGTCACTGACCGTTTTTATTGATTGACGGTCATCAACTGCCGCTTCACTTCCTGCACGACCTCCAACTGACGGGCGATATCTTCCGCAGTGGCAATCTGAGCATCCTGGTTATCGACAATATTGGCCTCCATCTTTTCGATGCGCTTTTCGGCGTAGTCGATTTCCCGGTTGTAGCGA
>JGI12048J13642_10731098_pt1 | contig 11477 bp, 9 predicted proteins | sample ElkSlonscriptome_16_FD_13642 | JGI IMG/M metagenome (IMG submission 13642) | reverse complement strand
CTCGTCACCATTTTACGATCGAGTACGAGCCGCAACTTCTCGGTGCCTATGGGCCACCCCCAGCGGACGATGATTACTTGGATGATTTGTTGAAGAGTTCGCTGATGGACCGAGCCGGGATGAGCCGGCGAGATCCGAAGAGCCCCTATTCCAATCGGAAACCGAGCGAGTAAAGTTGCTATTGCGTTTCGCAACTTTCATCCCAATCACAACCGATAGGTAAATCGATGGCACGTTTGGCTCATCATGTTTTCTTTCTCCTGAAGGACCGCAACCCCGCAGCAATCGAAGCGTTGGCGGCCTCGTGTGAAAAGTATCTCAACGGCCACGATGGCGTGGAGGATTTTTCCGTCGGCACCCGCGATCATGAACTCAACCGCCCCGTGAACCTCGATTTCGATGTTTCATTGCATCTTGTTTTTCGCGATCGAGCGGCTCACGATGCCTACCAAACCCTCGAACAACACTTGACATTCATCGCCCAGAACAAGGATAGTTGGCAGCAGATTACGGTATGCGATAGTTATTTGAGGTAACGCAAACGTTTGGGCTGGCAAACGTTCGGGCTGGCAAACGTTCGGGCCTTTGAGGTTGTGAATTTTTGTAGCGGAACTCGTCAAGAGTTTCGCAGCGGCGTGGTATCGCCCAATAAAACGAAAGCCTTGACGACTTCCGCGACTGAAAACCTCGTCTTTAAACGAATGGCCAATAAATTCACAGCCGCGTTGGCCCAACACATAACCTGTTTTGCGCGATCACGAGTCCTCAATCGCTGCAGCGCTCGGCAGCGCCCTCAAAATCCCTGCTGCCTTGGTCCAGGTTTCCGCTTCTTCGAGTTCAGGTTGACTACGCGCCGTGATCCCGCCGCCCACCGGAATTTGCCAATAGCGTGGGGAGGACTGCTTGGGCGTTTCGCAATCGATTCGGCGAGCCGCAGACGTGATCGTTCGAATCAAAATATTGAACTCCGCCGCTCCCTGACAACTGATGTAACCCATCGACCCGCAATAGGGACCTCGGCGATGTGGTTCAAGTTGCGCGATCGTTCGCATCGCTTCAATCTTCGGCGCCCCGGTGATACTGCCGCCTGGAAAACACGCCTTGATTAGATCGACGATTGTACGATCGACATCAAGTTTTCCTTCAACAACCGAAACGAGGTGCTGAACGTACTGAAATTTTTCAAGTTGACAAAGTTTTCGAACATGAACGCTTTCGTCCGTGCATACTCTCGACAAATCGTTCCTCATCAAATCAACGATCATGATGTTCTCCGCTTTGTCCTTCTCGCTTGTCGATAACTCGTTTGCGAAGGCATGATCGGCAGCCTCGTCACCCGTTCTGGCGATTGTTCCTTTGATCGGCCGAGTTTCCACCCAACCGTTTTCGAGCCTTAGAAACGACTCGGGGGAACTGCTGATGACTTCAAAGTCCTCACCCTTCAAATAGACGCTGTAAGGAGCCGGATTGATGGCCCGCAACCGCTGATAGAGGTCAGCAGAGTCAGAGGTTGCTCGGCACACAAGCCGCTGGGCCAAGTTGACTTGAAAACAGTCTCCATTAAATATTTTTTCGACGACGTTGCTGATCGCATGACGGAATGATTCACTTGAAAAGTTGCTTTTCACAAGCGACCGATCAACGTTAAGAGGCGATAGTGGACGCCTTGCTACTCGCTTCGAACGACGCTTGGCGACTGCCAACCACTGTTGCACCTGATCCGCTTTTTGCTTCGCTCGCAGCCACCGACATTCTTCAGAATTGTCTTGATCGAATGCCCCAAACCCTTGGCTAATTAGCCAAGACTTTTGCCGCAGATGGTCGGTTGCGATCGTCCAATCGTAGAGTCCCAACCAGATCGCTGGCGTCGGAAAATCGTCTTCTCGCGAAAGCGGAATCACGTCGAGCCAAGTGGCCGCTTCGTAGCCAATCAACCCTGCAATTCCACCCTGCATCGGCGGTAGATCGTGATGCGAATGAGGGTCCTTAGGCATTTGGTCGTACCAGTCTGCGATTCGTGGCCACGGATCGTCATCTCCAACGTGAGCGACCAAAGTGTCGACCGGATTGGACATCAAAAAGGAAAAGCGTCCCGATGGTGAATCCGAATCTTCGCGATCGGACGAAGGAATGCCGAATCGATTCGAGGAACTGGCGGAATCGAACCACAAACAACCTTCGCGGTTGGCAAAGTCGGCAAAGACGTCCGCGATCGAAAACCCCACCGGCAATTCGCGGACAATGGGTAGCAGGTCATGTTGGTTTGGGGACAAGGAACAACTCAAGATTGACGTTTTCGGCGGTTTGATTTTTCGAGTCGGTGTGAGCTCTCGGGAACGGTCAAAAATCCCCAATCCAATGCTTGATCTTGGTGGTATTGCTTACCCAATTGTAAAGCAATCATCGCTTTCGCCATTTCAAAGCCTAGATAGAAAGCGTGTTCGCGATTCACGTTTTCGGACTGTGGTTTTCTCATCAAATCGGCAAAAATCTCCATCGGATCGCTTCCTGACAATTGTACTTTGGCAGCTAGCAGGTGAATGAAACCGTTTTCCGCCAAAACGCGATAGTTGTTATCTTTAATGGAACTTGCCAAAGCGTCAATTGCTTCCGATGTGAACGAGGGCAGCGATGTATCACGAAGCATCACTACTTCACCGCTCAAATGTTTTGGCGGTACATGGTTTTTCACGCTGTGGAAAACCAGCCGACGAATGACGTCGCATTCACGTACGCTTGACCGGGCCCAATTGATCACTTCAGTCGTCAAGACGCTACCGATCCCCAATTCTTGACAAACTCCTAACAGCATAAAGTTGATGCCCGCTGAATCCACTTCCGTCAACTCGGTCAAATTCCCAATGCCCATGATCGTTTCAAACTCGGGATAATTGCGTCGCGTTTCAGCGTATCGAAGTAGACTGTCGACAAAGCCAATTCCAATTGGCTCGAGAATGGGATCCAAACGACATCGAATGTCCGCCTTCGACAAAAAATCGATGGTTTTTTCAAAACTTTTTTTGTCGTTAGGATGGTCGGGAATCACGACGACTTCGACCCCCCAATCAATAGCCTCATGACAATTCGTTGAGTTGACCGATAAAACTAAACTGGCACCATGACGAGCCGCTTCGTTTGCTTCCCAAGGATCGAACGTATCGATCGAAACACGAAGCCCTGCATCGACGAGCTGCTTAACGTAATCACCAATCGCGAGACATCGGTTCGCTGGGTCACAACCGATGTCGATCATGTCCGCGCCCGATTCATGAAGCTCCCGTGCACGCTGACGAAAGTCTGCTAAGGACATTCGAGGAGCATGATTGATTTCCGCAACGATCTCAATGTCATACACAGAAAGGTCGACATCGTCGACTTCTTCACCAAAGACCGTGGCCAATTCGCGGCAATCTTTTGGTCCATAAATCACGGTTTTTCCTATGTTTTCTTCAAGTTCTGCCGCTTCACTTGCTAGATAGCCTGGGACGATGACGTGAGTTGTTTGCGGTGGCGCATTCAAATGACGAACAAGCCATTTGGGTGCGATTAACGCAGCCACCGTGATCGGCATGACGCCGATACTAAATTCGAACGGGTACTTCTTTGCAAGATTGGAAACCGTTTCGCGAAGCAACCCTTCCGCCAACTTTCCAGTCACGAAGTGATAGTGGTGTGACGGTTCGGGTTTGACTCGGCGTTTCATAAAATGATGTTTAGAATAAAAAGGCAGGCCGTGAAAGAAGCCAAGCAAAATGATCCAATTCAAAGGATGGTTCTTGCTTCCGTTGGCGATTCGAAGCTGTCCGATGGTTAGACGGTTTGATTGCCATTCGCATCGCGTCAATGAAGGTTTTGTTTGCTATGTTTCCATTTCATGACTTGACGCGCATGAAGAACACTTTACAAATTAGATGAACGAGAGATTCGTCGATCAACAAATGATTCATTTCCTTTGTTGTCGTGGCCGGGATCTCTCGTTTTTTTATTGCCACTTGTCTCATTGCTGCTTGTCATTGAAATCGATGGTCGATCAAATTCGTATCCTATACGATAGTGGTTCGATGGTCGCCGTTGAAAAACCATCAGGTCTTTTGACGCAGGCGGCTGAGGGTATTGATAGTTTAGAGTATCGGCTACGTCAACAATTGGATTCACGCACCGATTATTTGGCAATCGTCCATCGTTTGGATCGAGGTGTGAGTGGCGCGGTTCTGGTTGCTTTGTCGAAACGCGTCGCGAGGTTGCTGAGTGACCAATTTGCAACCCAAAAAGTCCAGAAAAACTATCTGGCGGTTGTTTCGGGGCGAGTCGATCCAGCACCGACGACTTGGGTAGACTATCTACGAAAGTTACCCGATCAACCTCAAGGCGAAGTGTGCTCGGAAGGCGATGCCAATGCAAAACGAGCCGAGACCAACGTGGAAGTATTAGCGGTTGCACAAGACCACCACTGTTCTTTGCTGCGTCTGATGCCAATGACAGGTCGAATGCACCAACTTCGCTTGCAATCGGCCCACCGTCGTCATCCCATTTTTGGTGATCAGCTTTACGGTGGCGAAAAAATCAATGACGAGAATGAGCGTGTTCTATTGCACTCCGAATCCATCACGTTTCATCACCCGCGCACGGGCGTCCGCACGATGGTCGCGTGTCCACACGACTTTCCGCTGGCTGGTTTGGGATTAGCGAGTCCCGATCGCGATGCCTCCGAGCCCAAGAGGCTGTAATTTTGTGTCGCGGAAAAGCGTCAAGTGTTTCGTAGCGGCGTGGTTTCGTTCAACAAAACGAAAGTCTTGACGACTTCCGCCATGACCTTTCGATACAGCCGACAACATCGGAGCGACTCGCGCGAGCGGCTTTTCGAGTCTGCGGACCAACTCGAACGCTGGACCTCGAACCTTCTGTTCATGCTCAGCCTTATGCAGTGCAAACCAATCTCGATTATTGTTCGCCGCTAATCGCTCAAGAAATTCAAATAATTCGTTCGTCAAAATAGGTACGCTGTTTGGCATGAATTGTTCCAGGGTGTTCGTTCAGATGCGCGTTACTAGGCTCCTGCCTAGTAACGCACTGCAAACGAGGCTCCGGCCTCGCGGGGGTATCGCTGGGCAGGCGAGAGCCTGCGTTCATCCGGTCCCCAGGCGGGAGCCTGGGAACCAGTGAAGCCAGTAAAGATAGCTACTCACTACGGCTTCTCTGTGCTTTCACATCGCCATGCTCATCAATCACGAAGATTCCTTGCTCCTCAAGGCGAAAAACGGCACGCTGCTCGTATTTCGCAGCTAACGCAACAATCGCTCGCTCCTCAATGTCGGAGACTAAAAAACTTTCTTCTGTCCACTTTCCACAACGTGATTGACTGACGACCAGGCGAATTTTGTCTGTCCGCAACTCGAGGCTTTTGCGAAGCATGTCGTTGCGAAGACGGTTAATTGAACGATCGAATACCTGTTCACGCGGATTGCAAGCCGTGATCACGAAGCAAGGTGAATAAAATGGCAGGCCAACGGAATTAGGTCCAGCATAGAGCTCGCTTGATTCTTTATCCACAATGACCGAATCACCGTATGCCGACCAAACCTGATCGCGATTCTCGATCATCTCCAGCGCTCGTAGCATGAGCTTATTAGAGGCTTGGAATTGGATTAGCCGAGTGGGGCAAGCCTCGATCACACTCATTTCATGATCGGAGCAACCTAGTTCCGCACACAGTTCCGGAATGTTCTTCACTTCACCGAGTACTCGCGACAAGTCACCCTCTTTCCGGCCATCGTGTATCGGATGATTCGTATAGGAACCAACGAGTTGCCACAGTGCCTGTTGGAGACTAGCCAAATGAGCGTCGACCAATGCGGTTGCCGCTGGCTTTTTGAGATCATCGTGTGTGATGATTCCTACGACCTGGCCATCTCGCATTAGGACTAGCCAAGGCAACTTATCTAAATGCGAAAAAGCATCGTTTAAAGAAAGGTGGTCGGAAAAGCAATTCTCCGTCGGCAGTGGATGAGTCCAATCCGTAAGCGTGGCGTCACGATCCGCATTCGCCAACCGGTCACGGTATACACCCAGCGTAGCAAGGCCATCTTTCACAAACGAGACGTCAAAATCGAACGCTTTCATCCAATAAAATTGATCGAGTGCTAACTCAGATGGTTCCGCAAACCGAATACGACGACTCGCAATATCGAGTGCCTTGAACCAAAGATGAGGCGATCGATCGCTATCATAAACTGCCATTCCGTTCAATACTTTTGCGAATCACATCGGCAGGCAACGCGTAACAATGCGTTCGGCTTTGGCGAGCGATATTGATACCGACGAAGTTGCCCTCCAAATCAAACAGCGGGCCACCGCATTCGGTCGGAGTTGCATGCGAGTCGTGACAATAAATTTTTTCAAATCCCGTTCGGCGGACGCTGAACCCACCGTCGACCTTGAAAGCGATATGATCGGACGTTCTTGAAGGACTGGCACCCAAAACCACTTCGATTAATTTCTCTTGTGATTCACGTTCGATCGTAATCTTGACGGTGTTTCCGGGTGGGTGCGAGCGAATCGTGTTGACCAATTTTGAAACCGAATCGATCGGTACATCACCGACTCGTAGAATCGCATCCATTTGTTTCAGTTCGGCATGTTTCGCAGGACCATCCATTACATCAAGCAACACGACCCGATCTTCTTGCAAACTCGGTCGGACCCCCAGGAAACCGTATTGCTTTTGTTGGGGTGAAGTAAAACGGGACGATCCCACAACACTTGTCAAACCCGTCAGTTCGCCAGGTCGCGGCAACAGCAAAAGACCGCTTTCAATCGATGCAGCATGCTCGAGGTCAACCGATTTTTCGAACGTTGAATCGACCGCTATCAGGACCAAATCGTTCGTTTCGTCGCGCCACAACACATTGCCTGTCAATTCACGGTCTTCACAATCGGTAACGATGGGCGATTCACCAACACAGGAACTCTTGCTAAGAATCATTCCCTGTTCATCAATCACGGTGCCATAGACGGTTTGCGTTTCGTAAGGAAAATCGCTATCGATGCGAACCGTTAGATCATCGAGATCTTCTTCGACGTCAGCGAGTACAGCGGCCAGATCACTCCATCCGTGATACTGGTTCGACTCATCGCGTTTCATTGTTGGCGGTTCGGGAAGTCGGGGGTCGACACGAATCGAAAGTTCTTCATCGCCACGTTGGACTAACAAGATTGAACTGCGTGATCGTCGCGACCTCGATCGACGCAATTGTCTATCAAGTGGCGAATCGGCATCCCACTGGTTTCCATTGATCTGCAAAATCAGATCGTCTGCTTCAAGGCCAGCTTGATCGGCAGGCGAACCTTCGACAATCGATTCGATTTCAGCCTTATCGGTTGATTTCATATTGATGCCGAAGCGATCAGCAGCGAACGGCGGCGTGAAATTCCTTGGCTCACATAGTTGATCCCAATAGGTTCGGAAATCATCGACCGGCATATCGTAGTTTTGATCTAGGCTTTTGCGGATGTATGCATGGACGCCAATGACGCGCCCATCCAGATCGAACAAACCGCCACCCGAGTCACCCGGTTCCATCAAACAGGTGTTTTGAATATGCCCTCGATGATTAAAATCCAACACCCGACCAAACCGCGTCACCAATCCACGATCGGCGTTGTATCCGCCAGGATGACTGATACTCAGACATGGCTGATTCCGAACCAAATCCCCCGAGCGTCCCATCTCAACAAAGGGAAACGGAACGTCTTCAACGATACGCATCAGACCGATATCCAACACTCGAGATCTGCCGAGCGATTTCGCTTTGATCTTACGCCCACCGTCCAGATGCAAATAGTAATCGCGATTCGGTTCAATACAGTGGGCGGCCGTTAAGACGTATCCTTCTTCCGTCGCAATCACTGCACTGAATCCAGCATGGCCATTTGGCCGCGTAGAAACCGCAACACAGGCGGGCTTGGCACGCTCAATTCCAGCTAAAACCCGTAAATTAAGTTCCTTAAGCGTACTCCATTGAGAAACCAACTCGGATTCCATTCTCTCCGCATCAGCCGTACTCACAAGGGCGAGCGAAAACGATGCAGCCGAAAGGACAATCGGAAAGAAAAGAACGTCTAACGTCAGGAAACGTTGGCAATAGGTGGCGAATGTTTTCATCTAGCCGTTCCTTGTTTTGGCAATCGGTGTTTTGGCTATCGGTGGATTAGACTCAGCGCTATTGTATCGGGTTGTCACCCCATCGGTGATCGTTGTGGTCTCTTTCTGGCAAAACAAATGGACACTGCCATTTTCGAATTCAGTTGAGTCAACCATCCAACTAGCTCCCCTAATCGGAAAGGTCCCGTTAGAACTTTTCCAAAAATTTACCGTACTGCTTCTCCAATTCGGGCTGACTCGGTGGAGAAGTCAACAAGATGTAGTTCGCACGTTTTTGGCATTCTTCGTTTTCTCCCAACTGTTTTAATCGTTCGATTGCCTCTAATTTAGCTTGATGCCAAACTTCACTGCCGATTTTCAAGCCGCCAGCGAGTTGATCCCAACGCCTAACACTTTCTCGCAAGGCGGACGGATCGTTTGATTGACCGAAGACCCGAGCAGCCTTGCTCAACGTCTGTGCCCGATCGTCCGCACGAGCCAGTCGTTTTTCGATGGTTAGAATGGCAGCATCAAGTTGACCGGCCCATACCTGACGCTCGGCTTGCGCAAGCGTATCGTTTTCCAACTGTGGCCAGCGGAGGATGGTTTGTGAAATGCTGCGTCGTATCGAGGCATCTTGACGGCCATCTCTCATCAATCGCTCCGTGACAATGTCTTGCAATTCCTCGGGAGGCGGCGTCAATGGCGATGCCGTCGTTGGGCTCCTGCGGAAGCGAAAGAGCAGCGTTTGATATTCGTCTTCGCTCATTCTAAACTTCGTCGAATCGAGCGTTAATAAATCCGATCGATCAAAGCAATAAACTGCTAATTGGTTGTATCGATCGAGTATTTCGGGACGGTCAAGCAGTGAATCGAAGGACGCTTTCAATCGTACCATGCAATCGTTTCGCAGCGCCTCGTTTTCCGATTCTCGCAGCGTTTGTTCCCATAGTTCTATTGCCAGATCGATATCCGAAACGGTAGATTGATCCGTCAGCATCCGCGTGGCTGTCTCGGCAGCTTCGAGAATTCTATTGTCGCCTTTAAGAATTTTGATCAGCCAATGAGCGGCTTGTTGTGCTTCGATTGACTGAGGCCAAATCGCGATGGTTTCCTGTAGTTGGGATTCAATTTCGGAAACGTTTTTTCCGGAGTCAGCAGCCAGGATTGTGGATTGCAGATGTGCCGCGGATGCCTGCTTCATATCGGGGTGGTCGACTGCGGTTTGCATCAGAATCGTTGCCGCATCCGACGGCCGTTGAGCCGCGGCATAAGCTGCCGCTGATTCGATCGCCCACGAGATTGCTTGTTCGGAAGATTGAGTGACCGAAGCAGCACGAGCCAACATTTGGGCAGCACGAAGCGGTTGATCCTGGCGCAGTAGTTGACGTCCCCTGCTGGCGACGACCGAAGGGTTCAGCCCGTCCGAGGAAGCGTTTGAGCGTTGGAGACTGCTAAGCAGCATTGCTTCGGCCCGCCGACGACCATACGCACCGTGTCGATCCCCAATCTCTTCAATCCATTGACTGATTCGATCATCATCAGCCCGACCATCATCAGCGTTGCGGACTGCGATCAAATATTCGAGCCGGACGAGATCGATGTCGATCGATGCGTTGGCTTGGTTTCTCGAAGCATTGTAGAATGCTGCGAGTCGTTTCTTGGCTTCGGCTAGCTCGCCGTCGCGCAAATCGATACGAACTGCGGTCGCTTGCATTCGTGGATCTCGGTCGACTGAAAACATCTGAGACAAGCGATTCCATTCGCTTCGCGCCAATTCCAAATGGTCCATCCGCTCGAGTGCAACGATTCGCAACTTCTCAACCTCCAAGCGAGCTTCACTGCGGTCAGGCAATTGTATCAACGCTTCGTCCGCTGCATCAACCGCTGCGGTAGCAGCCGCCAATCGATCGTTGCTGCCCGGGACAAATCTTTCGGTAAGCAGCAATTTGGCACGGAGAAGTTCGACCAGGGTTTGCTGGGACAATCGATCGAGATCGACAATCATCGATTGTTTTCGTGACTCCGTCCGCTTGGAATCTCGTTCGATTCGGTCGCGGCGAATCTGTTGTTGTAGTTCCTGTAGGTCGGACGATAAGCGAGTCAATCGGCGCAGTCCTCGATCCGCCTTCTGCACATCCGCAGTGTTAACGAGGAACGCCAGCAGGTCGTGCTCAGCAGCAGCGAATAATCCCCGCAGGGCGGCCAATTCAAGAAACCGTTTGCGGCGGTGATCGGGATGGGCTGCTAAAAAGTCAGTGATCGGTTTTCGGGCAGCTTTGAGTTCGAGGTCACTAAAATCGTCCAACGATCGTCTGCGTGCCATTTCAATCTCGGATCGGCGAAGGGCCCAGCGGGCCGCAGCATCCGAGCTGGGTGGTGCGAGATTGGCCGCAAATTCGGCGGTCTCCGCAGCAAGAACAAATTGGCGATCGAGAATCAGAGCGTTGATCAAGTCATGGTCCCGATCGTTCGTCACACGCGCAGGCGATTGGGGACCAGCCGCAGACGCCCCCGTCGCCAAGATGCATCGGGAAAGCGTAAGCAGGATGATGAATGGAGCTTTTTGCATTCGTGTCGATCGTTTTCGCAGAATGAATGAACGATTTGTAGTTTACCAGAAAGTGGTTGAAGTCTAGCAGGTAGGAGATTCAAGGAGACGCGGATATCGTCTAAAGCCTGGGCTCCAACTTTGCAAAAGGTTACTTGGGAAATCGCCACCAATCGGCTAAATTAGCTCGCGCCTCACAACTTTTTCGTCTCTAACCCCAAATAGGAATCCCTTGAAAGCCACCTTAGTCCTTCTACCTGGCGACGGTATTGGTCCTGAAATTATTGCGGAAGCTCGACGTGTACTCGAAAAAATTGCCGAGTTGTTCGGCCATGATTTCCGTTTTTCGTCGCATTTGATTGGCGGCATTGCAATCGATTCCTGCGGCAATCCGCTGCCCGACGAAACGGTCACCGCCTGTAAAGAAAGTGATGCGGTACTGCTTGGTGCCGTTGGCGGCCCCCGGTGGGACGATCCTTCTGCGAAAACGCGGCCCGAAGCGGGACTGCTGAAAATACGCAAGGAATTAGGATTGTTCGCGAATTTGCGGCCGATCAAATTATTCGATCAATTGGTCGATGCTTCGCCGCTAAAGCGAGAGATCATTCAAGGGACCGATATCCTATTCTTTCGCGAATTGACCGGTGGTATCTATTTTGGAGAATCCGGCCGTAGCGGTACGGGAGCTGAAGAGACCGCGTTTCAATCGATGGCGTATAGTGTCTACGAGGTCGAGCGGATTGTGCGAATGGCGGCCAAAGCGGCTCAGCAGCGCGATAATCGTTT
>JGI12048J13642_10671832_pt1 | contig 11479 bp, 7 predicted proteins | sample ElkSlonscriptome_16_FD_13642 | JGI IMG/M metagenome (IMG submission 13642) | reverse complement strand
TGGAACACCCCAATCGTCTACCATTTTGAGTACGGCAGCGTTCATCAATGGTGGTCCGCAGAAATAGAACTCAATATCTTCAGGCGCGTCGTGATGTGTAAGGTAGTGATCAATCACTGCTTGGTGCACAAATCCCGTAAATCCATCACCCTCATCATCCATGCTCTTTTTCTCTTTCCAATTGTCTTCCGGAAGCGGTTCCGATAAAACTACGTGAAAAGTAAAGTTCGGGAACTGCTTCTCGATTTCTCTGAAATGATCCAAGTAGAAAAGTTCTCGCTTCGAACGTCCTCCATACCAGTATGATACTTTTCTATCTGTTTTGAGCGTGTGGAAAAGGTGGAAAAGATGAGAACGCATAGGCGCCATCCCTGCACCACCTCCGATATATAACATCTCAGAACCGGTTTCTTTAATGAAGAATTCACCGTAAGGTCCTGAAATAGTCACCTTATCACCGGGCTTGCAGCCGAATACATAGGAAGAACAAATACCCGGATTTACATCCATCCATTTGTTTTTCTCTCTATCCCATGGCGGAGTTGCAATACGGATGTTCAGCATCACGATATTCCCTTCTGCCGGGTGATTGGCCATTGAATAGGCTCGGAAGATCGTCTCGGTGTTCTTCATCTTGAGATCCCACAGCCCGAATTTGTCCCACTCACTTTTGAAATCCATCGGATCCCTGCCGAGCTCGGGATGAGAAGTAATATCAATATCTTTAAAGTCGACGGTAATTGGGGGAACATCCACTTGTATGTAGCCACCCGCTTCGAAATCAAGATTTTCACCTTCGGGCAAGCGCACTACAAATTCTTTGATAAAGGAAGCCACGTTGTAATTTGAAACGACTTCGCATTCCCATTTTTTGATTCCGAAAATCTCCTCGGGCACATGGATTTTCATGTCGTTTTTAACCTTCACCTGGCAACCCAATCTCCAGTCTTCAGCTATTTCCTTTCGGGAAAAATAAGGCGCCTCGGTGGGTAGAATTTCTCCTCCACCTTCGTTAACCTGACACTTGCACATCGCACAGGTTCCTCCTCCACCGCAAGCAGAGGGGAGAAATATCTTAGCTTCACCCAGCGTAGAAAGCAAGGTATTACCTGCCTCCACTTCAATGGTTTTTTCACCATTGATTTCAATCTTCACTAGTCCGGACGGTGAAAGTTTAGACTTTGCAAAAAGCAAAACACTCACTAAAAGCAAGATCACCACCAAAAAAACGGCAATTGTTGCTATGATCGTTACACTCATCTTCCTTGTTTTCTAATCTGTTTATAATTCTATTCCCATAAAGGCCATAAAGCCAAGGCCCATGAGACCTGTAATAATAAAAGTAATTCCCAATCCTCGAAGCGGCGCAGGTACATTCGAGTAGCGAATTTTTTCTCGGATGGCTGCGATGGCTACAATGGCCAAAAACCAACCAACCCCACTTCCTAAACCAAACACCGTAGCATCGCCAATGTTTGTGTATTGGCGTTCTTGCATAAAAAGGGCACCACCGAGAATAGAACAGTTTACTGCAATAAGGGGTAAGAAGATTCCCAATGCACCATAAAGTGCCGGAGCAAACTTCTCAACGATCATTTCAACCAGCTGCACCATAGAGGCAATAACCGCGATAAACATGATAAAGCTCAAAAAGCTCAAGTCGACGGTAGCAAATTGCGGATCAACCCAAGTAAGCGCACCTTCCTTGAGAACGAAGTTTTCCAACAAGTAATTAATAGGAACGGTAATACCCAAAACGAAAATTACGGCGGCTCCGAGACCTACTGCGGTTTTAACGGTTTTGGAAACCGCCAGATACGAACACATACCTAAGAAGTATGCGAAGATCATGTTGTCGATAAAGATCGACTTGACGAAAATATTTACTGCTTCCATGCTTAGTTTTCTTCAATGAGTTTTTGGTTTCGCGAACGTTGAATCCAGATGATGATTCCCACCGTGATCAAGGCCATCGGAGGAAGAATCATTAAATTGTTATTCATGTAACCGGCTTCGTAAAAACTTTCCGGCAGGAATTTGATCTGACCAATGCCGGGGAAGCTTATGGCACCGGAACCAAAGATTTCACGCACAATGGCTACGGCAACCAGAATCCAAGCATAACCTATGGCATTTCCAATGCCGTCAAGGGCTGAGGGCCAAATTTTATTTCCCATGGCAAAGGCCTCAAAGCGACCCATGATAATACAGTTGGTGATGATCAAGCCGATAAATACAGAAAGCTTTTCTGCGATATCGGGAATAAAGGCTTTCAAAAGTTGATCAACCAAAATTACCAATGAGGCAACTACGACCAATTGAACGATGATTCGAATTCGCGATGGAATGACGTTTCTCATGACCGAGATGATCATGTTTCCGAATAACATTACGAATAGTACTGACATACACATCACCACGGCCTGCTGCACCTGGACGGTGATAGCCAATGCCGAACAGATACCCAAAACCTGCACGGTGATCGGATTATCATCATCCAAAGGATCAGTTAGTAGCCTCTTATTCTTAGCCGAAAAGAGCGGCTCCTTAGGAACTGCTTCTTTTACAACCTCTTGTGTATTTGCTGCTGCGGCTGTCTCAGTGCTCATTGCTTTTGGCTGATTTGGGAGTTGTTTTTAAAGTAAGAATTGTAAACGCCGAAAGTGCGCTCAAGCATTTCATCTACGCCGTTACTGGTGATGGTTCCTCCGGTGATACCGTCAACCGCATGCGGATTTTCGGGTTCTGCAGATCCTTTCACCACGTTCACCGATACGAGATTACCCGAATCATCGTATATCTTCTTGCCAATAAATGGATCGGAAAACCACGATTCCTTGATTTCTGCGCCAAGACCGGGCGTTTCTGTTTTATGATCAAAGTTAGCGCCGTAAATGGTATTAAAATCGCTTTCCAGAGCCACATAACCCCAGATCGGACCCCAAAGCCCCTTTCCTACCAGCGGAATAATGGCCACCTCTTCACCGTCGACAGAAGCCACATAGAGCGGATAATTGCGGTCTTCTGCACTTAAGGTCGGGTCTCTGTATTCCTTTTTCACATCTACGTTAAACGGATCTTCAACATCAGTTGATTCAACTTCTCCTTCTCTGGTTGAAATAATTTCACCCGTTGAATTTAAAATGTATCGCTTGTTGATGTTTGCGTAGAAAAGCTCCTTGGCATTGTCTCGATCAGCATCAACTCCAATGGAAGTCAGAATGTTGATCATTTTTTTCTCAACGTTATTTTGAACCTGAAGTGGTTTCAGCGACATTGCTGCGAATGAAAGCACTGCTCCTACCACGATCACCATTAGAATGGCGAAAATGAAAGTAAAGGCATTGCTGTTTTTATCTACTGCCATGAGTTAAGCGGTTTTAAGTCTCTTAAGTCTCTTATTGATATTTCCTTGTACTACGTAGTGATCAATTGTAGGTGCCATTACATTCATAAAGAGTATAGCCAGCATGATGCCTTCCGGGTAAGCCGGATTGACCACGCGGATAAGGATTCCAAGTATTCCAATCAAGAATCCGTATATCACCTTTCCTTTAAATGTTTGCGCAGCTGAAACAGGATCAGTTGCCATGAAGACGATACCGAACATAAAGCCTCCCATAACCAGCTGATGCCACCACGGCACTTGGAGGTAGAGATTATCAGGTGAAATTTGTGGTCCGATAATATTGAAAATAAGTCCCATTACAGCTCCGCCAATCAATGCGGAAAGCATGATTCTCCAACTGGCTACACCGGTCCAAAGCAGGATGGCTGCACCGATAAGAATAGCTAAGGTTGAGGTTTCACCGATGGATCCCGGAATAAAACCAAGGAATGATGCCATGAAGCTATCGGAAACTGATGCGTAATAAGCGCCGGTGGTGTCATAAAAGGTTGCACCGTTCTCTATTGCCTGCGAAAGCAACGTCTCACCGGTAAAGCCATCTATTGCAGTACCTCCATCCGTACTCACCCATACTTTATTTCCTGACATTTTTGTGGGGTAGGCGAAGAACAGAAAGGCACGAGCGGTCAGAGCTACGTTTAAAATATTCATACCGGTTCCACCGAAAACTTCTTTGGCGATAAGCACTGCAAAAGCAGTAGCAACAGCTACCATCCAAAGCGGAACATCCATTGGCATTATTAGTGGAATCAGCATTCCTGAAACGAGAAAACCCTCGTTGATAGAATGTCCTTTAATGATGCAGAAAATAAACTCAACACCTAGTCCGACCCCATACGAAACAATGACTAAGGGCAATGTCTTCCACAACCCAAATAGAATCATGTCCAAAAAAGTTCCTTCTTCTTGCAATGCCAGATAGTGCTGGTATCCCGTATTGTAGATTCCAAACAGTAATGCGGGTATCAAAGCTACGATCACCAAAAACATGGTTCTTTTCATGTCTATCGAGTCGCGGATGTGTGCGCCTCTTTTGGTTGTATGATCCGGCACAAAGGCAAATGTTTCCAATGCGTCGTATACCGGATAAAACTTCTCCAGCTTTCCTCCCTTCTCAAATGCGGGCCTTACTTTGCCCAGTAGATTATCAACAACTTTCACTTTCGCTGATTTTTTTAATTAAGATTCAAATTCTTTTCTCATATCGGCCAAACCATTTTCAACTACATGTTGAATGTTAACCTTTGAGGTACAAGCAAATTCGCAGAGTGCGAAATCTTCCGGCAATACTTCATAGATTCCCAGTTTCTCCATCGCGTCAATATCATTAACCATTATCGACTTAATAAGTTGCATCGGATAAATGTCAAACGGGAATACTTTTTCCAACTCACCGGTAACGACAAATGCTCTTTCTTCACCATTCAGATTCGTGTCTAAGCGGTACTTCTTTCCAGGATTTAACCATGAGGGGTACGCTTTTGAAAGACTGAAGCTACTAAAACCAGGTGCTAACCAACCCTCGGTAAGGAAGAATTTCTTGTGGTCTCCTTCCGGTAAAACCGTTATTTGCGAACTATAAAAGCCCAAGTGGCCATCCTTACTGACAGCATCCCCGGTAAGAGCGTCACCACTAATGATTCGATTATTTTCTCCTTTTAGTTTGCCTCCGCAAATCGAATCCATTTTGGCTCCGATCATCGTCGTGTAAAATTGAGGGTTTTCAACTTCAGAACCGACAAGAGCCACGGTACGTTCAGCCTTAAATTGGCCGGCTCTTAACGATTTTCCAATCAACGCCAAATCCATCCCATTCACGGTCCATACAATTTCACCTTTGTTAATGGGCTTCACGTGATGGATTAGTACGCCGACATTTCCTGCAGGGTGCGGACCTTCAATGGTATGCTTTTGAACTCCTGTGAAACCGTCAAAAAAAGCATCGTCTTTTTTCACGCCAATATGAACTTGACCCGGAGTTAATAGCTGAAGAGCATCCAATGCAAGCTGCACATTTTCTTTCTCATCTTTCAACACAAATGCAGCCTCAGGGGCCAATGGTGCCGAATTGTAGAAACTAATAAAAATATCGCGTGGTGTGTCTTCCGAATTGGCAATGACTCCGTAAGGGCGTTGCTTGAGAAAGGGCCAAAGCCCCATATCAAGCATGGTGTTTATCAAGGCTTCTTTATCCGTGCCCCCTGTCCACGGCGTAAAGGATTCGTATCTCGTTTCAGCATCAGCCAAAACTTTCACCTCCAAAATTTTTCGTTTTGCTCCTCTCAATATTTCTACTACCTCGCCGCTGACGGGAGACGTAAATTTAACCCGAGGTCGAGCTTTATCGAAAAACAGCGGAGAACCGGCTTTCACTTCAGCTCCTTCTTTTACCGAAAGTTTTGGAATGCTTCCAAAAAAATCATCGGGTTTGAGAGCAAATACAGTCGATCTGTTGGCTGCGGAAATCGTTTTGTCGGCTTCGCCGATTAACTTTATATCCGCACCTTTCTTTATTTTTATGGCCTTAGACATGCACTTAGAGGTCCTTTAAATTTGCCGGCAAAATTAACAATAACTTTGATTTTTGTCTACAGCTAATGGAAGGCTCAAGACTATTTACAAACTATTTAGAAATATCTAAATAAAACAGGCGTTTTCATTTTATGATCCGTTCACCAAAGCTGTTTGCTGCAACCATCTTCTTTATCCTCTTTTCCACTTCTATTTTATCATCATGCAGTGCCTCCGGTTCCGTTATTTCAGCTGAAAAAAAGGAAAATCAGCCCGAGTATTTTAATGACAAAGAACTTCAATACGCGGACAAGATCTATGACGAGCACATTAAAACAGTTATTCTTCATATAAAAGGGTCAGAACTTGACGCGCCAATCATTCCGCTGAACGGTGATGAAAAAATCATATTGCGCTTCGACGATTTGAGTGAGGACATTAGAGAAATGCACTACTCTTTTGTCCATTGCACTTGGGATTGGAAACCTTCGGACTTGCAATTAATGGATTTTCAGGAAGGCTACAATAGTGATATTATCGTCAATTACGATTTTTCGTTCAACACGGTAAATAATTATACCAACTACCTGCTCGAATTTCCCAACAATCGAATAAACTTAATACGTAGCGGTAACTACATTGTGAAAGTATATGCCAACGGCAACGAAGAGGACCTTATTCTAACTAGTCGGTTTATGGTGGTAGAACCAAAGTCGACTATCAATGCTCTTGTCCAACCGTCGAATGTGGTTTCGGATCGCGAGTATAAACAAGAGGTAGATATTGAGGTGAATCTCGGCAACATCCGAACCATGAATCCTTACCGTGATATAGAGTTGGTGGTGATGCAAAACTTACGACGCGACAATATGATCACTGGTGTGAAGCCAAATTTCATTAAGAATGAGCAGCTAACTTACAATTATCAAGGCGAATTAGACTTTGAGGGAGGCTATGAATTCCGCTTTTTTGACGCAAAGAGTATTCGTTATCGGAGTGAGGAAGTGGAAGAAATCAGATTAGAGGATGATGGCTACCACATCTATCTGGCACCTGATTGGGGAAATGCATTCAAGCAGTATACCTTCGAGAATGACATAAACGGAAAATTTCTGGTGAAGAATGACGATATGATTGATCCTCATTTAGAATCGGACTACGTGACGGTTCATTTCAGCTTTCCTGTGGATGCAATGCTTGGAAACGGCGAGCTATTTGTGATGGGTCAGCTTTCGAATTGGCAACTGCAAAAAACACATCGAATGACCTTCAATCCCGACAATTTGAATTATGAATTGGCACTCGAGTTGAAGCAAGGCTATTATAATTATACCTATTTGTACAAATATCCGAAAGCTGACTACGGCTCGGGTGAGCGCACGGATGGAAACCACTCAGAAACGGAGAACGATTATTTAATCTTAGTGTACTTCAAGGATCAAAGTTATTTTTCTGATCGCTTGATAGGTGTAGAAAGGGCGAACAGCTTGCGGCAATAAAATGTCCACTTATTGCCTCACTAATTCTCATCTCCGACATCTTCAAAATCTAATTGGTAAAAAGCCCCTTTAAGGTCATCTCGTACTTTTAGCGTGCCGTTAAGTTGTTCTGTGAGTGCTTCGATTAATTCGCTTCCAAATGAATCTTGATCTTCCTTAAAATTCTCGGGAAACCCAACACCATTATCTCCGATAATTAGCCGAAACTTCTTTTCGTTTACTTGGTGAAGCGAAACACTAATAACGCCATCTTGCCCGTCCGGAAATGCGTACTTCAGTGAGTTTGATATAATTTCATTAATGATCAAACCAAGTGGTGTAAGTGTATCTGCGCTAAACTTAGAAACACTGATATCCATCTCTAGCTCTACCACCTGCCCTACGCGGTAGGTATCAAGCAAGTTCTTTGACAGATCGAGCAGGTATTCTTTCAGGTTTACTGATGCGAGATTTTTGGTTTTATACATCTTTTGATGAATCAAAGACATAGACCTCACTCGGTTTTGAATTTCGGAGAAAACATTTAGCATTCCCCGATCTTTGATATGGTTTGATTGAAGACTAAGCAGGCTCACAATTATTTGCAAATTGTTTTTAACCCTATGATGCACCTCACGTAGCAAAACCACATTTGTGTCTCTTTCCTTTGCAATCTCCTTTGTTCGGACAGACACTGCATGTTCAAGCACCTTTCTTCTTGCTTTTTCCGATTCGATCTGATAGCGGTTGATCAATAGTAATATTGCCAATACCACTAAAACTACGGCAATCTTAAACCAAGTAGACTCCCAGATAGAAGCATTTACTATCAGCGTCATCCGAGCAGGTTCGGTACTCCAGGTTCCATCATTATTAGAAGCGATAACTTCAAAGGAGTAAGTGCCGGGCGTCAAGGTTGAGAAACTCACATACCTTCGGGTCCCGCTGTATTGCCAATCATCAAAAACACCTTTAAGCCTATATGCATACTGGTTCTTTTCGGGCTGTTTGAAACTCAGTGCAGAGAATGTAAATGAAACGCCCGTATACTGCGGATTGATCCTTAAAGTATCCCCCACATTGTAATTCATTCTTTGCAGGGTATCGCCTCCCTCAGCGGTATACAGGTTGTACCCTACAATACTCACTTTGGGAACATACTTGTTTTCGCGCAGACCGATAGAATTAAAATAGTCAAAGCCATTGGCCCCGCCAAAATAGATGACACCTTCATTATCTCTGAAATAGCTTCCTTGGATAAAGGCATTTTTTCCGAGTACTGCCTCCTCCGTATAATTTCTAAAGGTATTTGTGCGCTCATTGAAGGCCGAAACGCCTGCATTCGTACTCAACCAAATGATGTCAAAAACATCTTTGGCAATACCTTTTACCACCTGATTTGCCAGACCATCCTTTCGGTTGAAGACCTTTACGGAATCTGTTACTGTATTGACCCTAGCTAAACCTTCTCCATTAGTGCCCAGCCAAACGATTCCTTCTTTCTCCACCATAATAGAATAGATGGTATTGTCGGGTATAGTCTGTTTCGAATCATTGAGATGATAGCGTTTTATGAACTTTTTTGTCCGTGTATCAAGAATGTAAAGACCTGCGTTGCCGGTACCCACGTAGAGTTTTCCGTCATCATCAGCATTAAGGCTGATAATATTATTATCGCGAATTGAGTTTGGATCTTCACCATTAAACCTAAATGATCGAAAGGTTTCAGCATAGGAATCAAAGAATATCAAGCCACCGCCGGCAGAGCCAAGCCAAAGATCACCCGAGGCGTCAGTTACGATTTTAGTAATTCTGTTTGATGTGATGCTCAGAGAATCCTGGGAATTTACCGTATATTTTTTCAACTCATCTCGCTGAGCGTTGTATTGCCAGAATCCCTTTTCCGCAGTTCCGATGTAAATCAAAGAGTCGTCTACTTCCTTCACCGCCAAAGCGGAAAAATCATCCCGACTGATTGGATGGTTTTGTTTCTCCAACGAAAATATGCTCTCACCGCTGAAAGGATTGAATAGATTGATTCCCTTTCCCGAGGCCACCCATATGGCAGTATCACCTGCTTGAGAAAATCCGTAAATGCGGTTTTGTTCCGGCTCATACCCTTGGTAATCCGAGTAGGTGACCGAATTAAATTGCGGGGCTTCGCGATCGAGCGTTGCGACACCTGCAGATTGGGTACCGACCCATATCACTCCCGAGTGATCAAGTAGCAGGCTGAGGATGTAATCATTAGGCAACGAGTTTAGCTCATTCGGCCTATACCTGAAAGCTACTGAAGATTCTTCCTCAGGCGAAACTTTATTGAGACCTGTGGGCGTTCCGACCCAAACATCTCCATTATCATCTTCGAGCACGGACAGAATGATATCGGAAGACAAAAAATCTTTTTCAGGAAAATCAGTCGAGTACCTTGTAAACGAGATGCTATCAGTCCTAAGTCGGTTGAGTCCCTTTCGGGTACCGATCCAAATTTGATTGTTTGTTCCCCTTCCGAGACACAACACATTATTGTTGCTCAAACTGTTTATTTCATCGAATCTGTAGCGGTAGCGTCTAAAAGAATCAGAGAGCGAATTGTACGTTGCGAGCCCCCCATCAGTAGCTATCCATAGAGCTCCGAGTTCATCGAGTAAAATATCTCTGACCTCCTTTCCGGGTAAACTCGCCGTATCTCCTTCTGCTATTTCATACCGAGCAAAAGATCCATCGGACCTCATTCTGTTCAATCCGTTGTCCGTACCCACCCATATATTTCCTTCTGCGTCCTGCCCCACGCACTTTATGCCATTACTGCTTAAGCTCAATGAATCTTCGAACCAATGGAAATAAGATTTGGTTTCGAATGTCTTCGGGTTAATTCTGTTAAGACCGACATTGGTGCCCACCCATAGCATTCCTTCAGTATCCAGATACAAGCAAGAAATCAAGCTGCTTGAAAGAGTGGTACTGTCACCTTTTGAGTTACGGAACACAATGAATTCATATCCGTCAAATCTATTGAGCCCGTCACTGGTACCCATCCAAATATACCCACGGTCATCCTGAACCATAGAGGTAATCGTATTTTGAGACAGGCCCTCTTTTAAGGAAACCGTATTGAAATGAACAGATTGCCCAAAGAGAGTTTGGCCTATTGAAAATAAGCTTAGAATAATGAGGACACCGGTCTTATTAAAGATAAGTCTCACTTGATAGATTATAAGGCAGGTATTGACATTAAACAAAGGTAAGACGTCAAACTTTCCCATGCTTGTTCTGCCGTAGGAGATTTGATTTGTACATTTGCGGCCAAATTCATCTTCATAAAAATATTCAATATGCCTAAAGGAGTATACCAAACACCATATCCAACGAATGAACCCATTTTTGATTACGCGCCGGGCTCGGATGAACGCGAAAAATTGAAAGCAGCTTTGGATGGCATGCTGAATCAAGAGCCCGTGAATATACCGATGTATATCGGAAGCGAAGAGATTTTTACAGACAAAAACAAGGATTTAACCCCGCCCTTTGACCATAGGCGAAAAGTCGGAAAGGCCAATTTTGGTGGAAAAACACATGTAGAACAAGCAATTAATGCTGCTTTAAAAGCGAGAAAAAAATGGGCTGATTTGCCGTGGGAACAGCGTTCATCTATCTTCCTTAGGGCAGCAGATTTGATTGCAGGTCCATATCGCTACGAGATGAATGCCGCTACCATGTTAGCTCAGAGCAAGAATGCTTTTCAATCAGAGATTGATGCGGTTTGCGAGCTCATAGACTTCTTGCGATTCAATGCCTATTATATGGAAGAGATTTATTCGGTTCAGCCGAATAGTTCGCCTGGTGTTTGGAATCGGTTGGAATACCGACCGCTTGAAGGGTTTGTCTTTTGCATCACACCTTTCAACTTCACCGCCATAGCGGGCAACCTCCCGGCCTCGGCAGCTATGATGGGGAATGTATGCGTGTGGAAACCCGCTGACTCGCAAATTTACAGTGCTAATTTGGTCATGAAAATTTTTAAGGAAGCAGGCCTTCCCGACGGCGTAATCAATATGATAACGGTAGATGGACCCGATGC
>JGI12048J13642_10596647_pt1 | contig 11480 bp, 7 predicted proteins | sample ElkSlonscriptome_16_FD_13642 | JGI IMG/M metagenome (IMG submission 13642) | reverse complement strand
AACAGTGGAAGACTATGAATCCCTGCTACCCTGGAATCTTGATGCTGAGAGCTTAAAGCCGTCGGCTAAGGAATTCTAATTTGTGCTTTGTGGACCGCTTACAAACGTTGGAGATGGTGAAATTTGTTGCATGACCTCAAGTCGGCGAACTGCGCCATCGTTATGCAAGATTTTTTGCACAATCTTAACACCGGTAAGAGTGGGCATAATTTTGAACCGATTATTATTTTGGAAGGGACAAATAATCTAAACCTAACAGTTAGACTAGTTTTCATCCTGAAACGGCTTCCATGCCGTTTCGCGGAGTCGAAAAGTAAAATGTCGATTTTACTTTTCTCGCAAAATCAATCGCTTAGGCGATCTATTTTGGCAGTATTTCCTTGTATTGCGTTAGTGGCCATCAAAAACTGACGTTTCTGGATGAGCACTAGACTAAATTCTCAAGCTGCACCAGCTCGACTAAATTGTTGGTAATGTTTAGAGAATGACCTTCCGCACACAACAAATATTGAGGAACCGTCAACCAGGACATTATAAGATGATTCAACGGCAGGCAATTGAAAAATACCTTCTTGATTTACTAGCCATACCCAGCCCCTGTGGCTTTACCGACGAGATTGTTCACTACATATGTCAACAATTATCTGCTCTGGCAGTCGAATATGAACTCACCAGACGCGGCACCATTCGCGCCCGATTACCCGGCAAAAATCACCATATAGCCCGAGCCGTAGTCACCCATATTGATTCTATAGGTGCCATGGTTCGCTATATCAGGGAGGACGGCAGGCTAAGTGTCGTGCCCATTGGCTTTTGGAGCAGCCGCTTTGCCGAAGGTTGCCGGGTCACTGTATTCAGCCAGCAAAAATCTTTCCGCGGGACCCTGCTGCCTAAGGTTGAATGGGGTGTATCAAGGGATCATGGCGTGGAAGCTATACCCATGGACTGGGACTATATCGAACTACGCCTTGATGAACCCGCATACAATAGGGAAGATGTTATGGCGCTAGGACTCAGCGTCGGTGATTATATCGCTCTCGACTGCAATACAGAAGTTCTCGACAATGGCTACATCATTGCCCGTAACCTGGACAACAAAGCAGGCACAGCTGCGGTTCTGGAAACTATTCGCCAATTAAAAACGAGCAACTTAACTTTAGAGCACGATCTGTTTATTTTATTCACAGTGACTGAAACTACTGGCACAGGCACTGGCTCAGCTTTACTGCCTGAAGTCAGTGAATTAGTGACCGTTGATTTTGCTTCTTTGACCTCATTGGAAAAATCTCCTTTTAAGCGCGTCACCTTAGCGGCTGGAGATGCCAGTGGCCCCTATGACTACCACCTGACTGCCCATTTACATCGTCTACTTGAAAAAGAAGCGATTCCTTACCAGACAAAATACCTGAAAGCCTTTCATAGTGATACGGCCGCCGCCCTTACCGCTGGCTATGACGTTCGCACCGCAGTGGTGGCATATGCGGGTGATGCTTCACACAGCGTAGAGCGCGTTCACGCAGACAGTTTAGTCAATGTAGCCCGCTTGCTTATCGCTTATGCCGGGAGTCCACCGACGTTTGAAAAAGACGAATCGATTGTCTCTGTTAATGACTTTTCCCGCCAACTGACTCCAGAGAATAGGCCCCGCCCCGCTCAGCCAGTGCCGGATTTTGATGAAATAGTCGACTTGAAGTCGGCAGATGATGCTGACAACAGAAACAGTGCCGGTAACAATAATCGCAATAAGGGACCTCGCTCATAATGACTTCCATAACAACCTTGGCCGTTGATCGCGACTATCTGCTTGCCCGCCTGTTTGAAATGTTGGCCATTCCCAGCCCGACCGGGTTCACGGACGAGCTTTCCAGATATGTCTGTGAGCAGTTGAGCCAGCTGGGTATTGACTACCAACTCACCCGTCGCGGTACCATCATCGCCAAAATCAGGGGCAGACAAAGTTATATCGCGAGAACCGTGGCTAATCATCTGGACACTATCGGGGCCACGGTCACCGGCCTGAAGGATAACGGACGCCTCAGCCTTGCTCCCATTGGTAGCTGGTCGAGTCGTTTTGCTGAAGGTGGACGAGTAACGATTTTTTCACACCACAGGTCTTTTCGTGGCCAGGTCTTACCTCTGCTGGCATCAGGCCATGCATTCAATGAAAAAGTGGACTCACTACCGATCAACTGGGATTCAGTCGAAATCAGGGTTGATGAAATAATCCACAATGCGGACGATTTACTTAACCTGGGCATCCAGCGAGGAGACTTTGTTGCTTTTGATCCTAATCCTGAACTGTCCGCCAGCGGCTATATCGCTGCCCGGCATCTTGACAACAAAGCGGGTGCCAGCGCGCTGTTAACGGCACTCAAACTGCTGCAGGAAAACAACATCACTCCTGAGATAGATTTTTTTGCGATCTTCACTATCACTGAAGAAGTCGGTACTGGCGCAGGGGCCTCGTTAGCCAGTAATGTGGCGGAATTTGTCGGAATTGATATCGGCCCGGTCGCCACTGATCAGAATGCCAGGGAAACCGGTGTCACTCTCTGTGCTCAGGATACCAGCGGGCCATTCGATTATCATATGCTCAACAAACTCAAGGGCATTTGCCAGAGCCATGGAATCGAATATCAAACTGATGTTTTCAGGTACTACTATTCCGATGCTAACTCGGCGATTAAAGCCGGACATGACATCCGGGAAGCCTTGATCACTTTCGGCACTGATGCAACCCATGGCTATGAACGCACCCATGTCAGCAGCTTGGAAGCGCTGGTTCAGTTGCTCTATTACTATGCCCAAAGCGACGCAGTAAAGCACACCAAGGAAACAATCGAGTGAAACCATCGGCTGAATCTTCACGAATTAGCACACACTTACCGAAACCGCGGACAACGACTATGATTGCTGTGAGTGTTCTGATGTCAATTCAGGGTCTCCCGGCTTCCTGTGATAACGGAAACAGCAAGTCAATAAACCGCTGTGCAGTCGGTTGTGGTGCATGATTTTCCAGGCCGGGGCGTTCATTAGCCTCAATGATTACATAGTCCGGCTGGTGTGCGTTGGGTACAATAAAGTCCATACCTACCACGGGAATCTGCAAGGCTTTGGCTGCCTGTTCTGCAGCCCGACGCAATTGCGGGTGCAGCTCACTGGTTACGTCAGTTAAGGTTCCACCAGTGTGCAGATTAGCGGTTTTCCTGACAAATAAATGCTGCCCTTCCTGCAGAATACTGTCAAAAGTATAGCCTGCCTTCTCAATACAACGCTCGGTTTCAGCGTCCACAGGAATACTGCTTTCCCCGCTGGTGGCCGCTTCGCGCCTCCGGCTTTGCTTATTAATCAGCGTACGCAGATCATTACGGCCATTTCCGCGCACCTCTGCCGGGTGTCGGATGGCCGCAGCCACGGTTTTGTAACCAATTACCACAACCCGCAAATCCAACCCGGGATGATAACTTTCCAGCAGTATCTGATCAGATACTGCTTTCGCGAGACTAATCGCCTTACTCAGCTCATCAGAGCTTCGAATATCGACGGAGATACCCTTACCCTGCTCGCTATCCATGGGTTTTACCACAATGGTGCCATGCTCCTGCAGAAACTCCCGGGCATCATCATCATTGACAAAGCGTTGGTGACAAGGAGTGTGCAACCCAACCTTCGAACAAACCCGATGGGTCAATAGTTTATTCTGACACAAGGTCATGGCATACCCGGTGGTCAGATCTGTCAGTGATTCATGACAGCGTATCTGTCGGCCTCCGTAACCTAAAGTAAAGAGATTGTTTTCTTCATCATCAATGGTGACCTCAATACCTCTGCGCAGCGCTTCATCCACAATAATTTGCGCGTAGGGATTTAAATTCAGCGTCACTTCAGGACCGACAAACAGCTTCTCATTGATAGCGTTTTTCTTCTTCAAGGCAAAGGTCTTAATGCGCTGAAACCCCAGTTTTTCGTACAACGCTTTGGCTTCACTGTTATCATGCAACACACTAAGATCCATGTAATCACAACCCCGCGCCTGAAAGTGTTCAGCAAGATAACGTACCATCGCTTCGCCAACACCGGGAGTTTTGCATTCATTTGCCACAGCCAGACTCCACAGGCTGGAGCCTTTGTAGGGGTCATCAAATGCCCGGACATGATTGACACCCATGACGGTACCAATGATAGCTCCGGTATTGAGGTCTTCCGTCACCAAATAAATCAAGCATTTAGAGTGCCGACTATGCTGCAGATGAGGCTCCGGTATCGGCACCATTTTGCGTTGTTTATAAATATCGTTGATCGCTGTCACATCTCGGCTGCTCGACGCTCTGCGCACTGTCGCCCCCGGCACAGTGAAGCTGTTCGGCCGGTATTGACTCATCCACAGCCGATACGTATCCGAAGGATCAAGAAATAGTTGCTGCGGCGCCAAACTCAGCGCCACATGAGGGTCAGAAACGTAGAATGCAACATCTCGCTCCCCCCTGGCTTCTTCCAGCAGGCGCTTTGCCAGGTCCCCGGGACTGGCAAAGGTATGGGCCAAATGTAGTCGTCCCCAACCACAATGAATTGACACATTTTCTTGTGTCGACTGAGTCACTTCTCCGCACAATTGCTCTACCAGTAAACGCTCATAAGTGGGTGCCTGATTGCGCAACATCCTGACATCGTGCTGCTTCTGATTGCTACGAGCGGAGATTCGCGTACTGGAATGCTCTTTGGTTTTTTTCTTACCTGGTCCTGACTTGGGTTCACTCACCATTTAATGACCTTTTTCCACTCTCTCTGTCTGGCTGCTTGGTTGCCGTTACAAATTGTGCTGCTGCAACCAGAGTTCCAACAAGGCTAGTTGCCAAAGTTTCGAACCGCGTAACGGCGTCAAATGCATTTCCGGTGCAAGTAACAACTTGTCGACATAGGCTTTGCTGAACAAGCCCCGCTCCCTGGCTCGTTGACTGGACAGTGCCGTTTTAACCCAATTTAAAACCTCCCCACGAATATACTTGAGTCCAGGCACGGGAAAATAACCTTTTGGGCGATCAATCACCTCTGCAGGAATTATCTGTCGTGCCGCTTCCTTTAGAATCCACTTGCCTTCATCCCTTACCTTAAGATCAGCGGGGATACGAGCGGCAAACTCGACTAGTTCATGGTCTAAAAAAGGCACCCGCGCTTCCAGGCTGGCGGCCATGGTCATACTATCTACCCGTTTAACCGGGTCATCGATCAGCATGACTGTGGTATCCAGTCGCAAAGCCTTATCAACCGAATTATCAGCACCGGGTCGCTGAAAATTCTGACGCAAAAATTCACCGGCAGCATCGTTAGTAGCCCAACGGCTATCGACGGTCTGCAGATACTCCTCATGAGTGCGGTCAAAAAACGCATCCCGGTAACTCTTCACGGGCTCTTTGCTACCAACGAGAGGGGGATACCAGTGGTAACCGGCAAACACCTCATCAGCGCCCTGACCGCTCTGAACTACCCGGCAATGCCGACTGACTTCCTGAGACAACAAATAAAAAGCCACACAATCGTGACTGACCATGGGTTCATTCATGGCAGCGATAGCACTGGGCAGAGCCTCCAGCATGCGTGACTCAGGAATGTGCATGCGGTGATGGGTCGTCTCGTATTTACGGGCAATAAGATCGGAGTACTGGAACTCATCGCCCTTCTCCTCGCCCACGCTGTCAAAACCAATCGAAAATGTCTGGAAACCATTGGGACTTATTTCTGCCAGCAAACCCACTAAAAGACTGCTGTCAACCCCGCCGGATAGCAGTACACCGACATCAACAGCGGCGACATTGCGTCGCCGCACTGCGGCTAACAGGTGCTGCAATAGTTGGTCGCGCCATTCATTGGCACTGAACATCTCATCGCCCGGCTGCGCCCCAAATTGCAATTCCCAATAGCGCTGCTGTTCGATAGTTCCGTTCGCTTCAACGCAGAGCCAGCAACCCGGTTCCAGTTTTTGCACGCCATCGATCAGCGTAGCCGGGGCCGGCACTACAGAATGAAAATTAAGGTAGAAATTTAGTGCCTGCGGGTTTAAATGAACTCCTTGCTGACCACTCTTAGCCAATGCTGGCAAAGTAGAAGCAAACCGGAATGTGGCTGCATCCTTGCGGTAATATAAAGGTTTAATTCCCAGTCGGTCACGAAACAGCAGGGTTCGGTTGGTATCCCTTTCCCATACGGCAAAGGCAAACATTCCGTTAAAGTGCTTAACACAATCACGTCCCCAGGCATCATATGCCTTAAGAACTACTTCAGTATCACCTTCAGAATAAAAGCGGTAGCCTTTTGCCTGCAGCTGCTCGCGCAGTTCGTGGTGATTATATATCGCCCCGTTGAAAACCAGAGCCAAACCCAGATCCGGCTCGTATAACGGCTGTTGCGAGGCATCGGACAGATCCATGATCTTCAAACGCCGATGTCCAAAAGCGATGTTATTTTGTACCAGGACTCCCTCAGCATCGGGTCCCCGGGGATTTTGTATTTGATTTGCCGCCTGAATAAATTGTAAATCCGGCGCGCGTTGGTCAAAGCGGATCTCTCCGCACAGGCCACACATGAAACCTCCTCTGCCAGATGATTGGCTTGTACAGCTGGTGTAGTCGGCCAGCTGCTTTGCTGTTTTTCATATCTCAATGCAGAACGAGCTTGAATTGCATGGCTATAAAACGAGCCAACATCATACGTATGTAAAATGGTATGAATGCAAAACGGGCCACAGATGACCCACGAACGCTCAAACAACTCGTAATATGTTAGCACGAGCTCCGTCAGCCAACAAAGCAACCCGTCTGAAGTCAATCTTTATCACGTTGTTTTATATAGGGACCTTTGCACGATTCCACTCAGATGGACCTGGAGTGAGTCGGAGAAGTTTGTAATCATATCAACCCCGACAGTCAGAGATAAGTTTACCGTTATGGCGTGGTAAGATATCAAACAAAAGAGTCTTGCAGAATCTATGTTGGTTGAACACGATGCCTTGCTGGCGCTGCATAGCGTTCGTGACTTGGTTGACTGGCACCAGATTGAGGGAATGTTGTCCAGGATTCACACGAAAATCAGAGGAGAGAAAGCCTGGCCACCTTTATTGATGTTTAAAGCCCTGCGTGATTGATGTTTAAAGCCCTGCGTGATTGATGTTTAAAGCCCTGCGCGCAAAGGCCTCATATAGTTATTCAACAGTTTTAAACTTTTTTAGCAAGCTCAAACTGGCTAACGGCGTCTGCGGCTCTTTCGGTAGTGTGAAGTCCCGCACTAGCTCATCATCATTTGCCGTAACACGTAATGAAGAATGCCTCCATTCCGGTAATACGTGACCTCAGTGGCTGTATCCAGGCGTGAAACTGCCTGAATTTTTTCTGATGGTTTGCCTTCCCGGTTTATCACTACCCCGATTTTCTGGCCTGCCAGAAGATGATCGTTAAGGTCTGGGATGTCGACAGTTTCTGTGCCGTCGAGCTGCAGAGTTTTGCGGGTAGTACCTTGCGGAAACTGCAGTGGCAATACCCCCATACCGATCAGGTTAGAGCGGTGAATTCGTTCGAAGCTCTCTGCAATAACCGCTTTCACACCCAACAGCAACGTCCCTTTAGCGGCCCAGTCGCGACTGGAACCCGTGCCATATTCTTTACCGGCGATCACCACTGTCGGTACACCATCGTTCAGATAACGCATCGCTGCGCCATAGATCGGCAGCACTTCGTCCCCTGGAATGTGACGGGTATAGCCCCCTTCAACATCCGCGGTCATCTCATTACGGATACGGATGTTGGCAAAAGTGCCCCGCATCATCACTTCATGATTGCCGCGTCTGGAGCCATAGGAATTAAAATCGAGCGGGTTGACGTCGTGCCCCTGCAGGTAGTGGCCAGCTGGACTGTCTGCTTTAATATTCCCCGCCGGCGAAATATGGTCAGTAGTGATGGAATCACCAAGTAGCGCCAGGATATGGGCACCCGTGACCGGTCTCACTGGCGGTACTTCCGTCGTTAGTCCCGCAAAATAAGACGGGTGCTGAATATAGGTAGACTCCTTGCGCCAGCTATATGTCTGCTTATCGCCCACCGGCAGCGAGCGCCACGCTTCGTCGCCATCGAATACCGATGCATAGTCCTTCTTAAACATCGCCTTGGAAACCACTTGCAGGGCTTGCTGGATTTCGTTCCCGGAAGGCCAAATATCTTTCAGGCAGACGTCATTGCCATGATTATCGACACCCAGTGCGTCGCTGGCCAGATTGATGTCTACCGTACCGGCAAGGGCATAAGCGACCACAAGGGGAGGAGACGCCAACCAGTTAGTCTGCACCGACTGATGTACCCGCCCTTCGAAATTACGATTACCTGACAACACAGAGGCCACGATCAAATCAGCTTGTTGAATCGCGTCTTCAATCACCTCCGGCAAGGGACCGGAATTACCGATGCAGGTGGTACAGCCATAGCCCACCAGATTGAATCCTAAGGCATCAAGATCCTCCTGCACACCGGCTTTGGCCAGATAGTTAGTGACTACTTTGGAACCCGGTGCCAGAGAGGTCTTCACCCAGGGTTTGCAGCTAAGCCCTTTCTCGCGAGCTTTCTTCGCCAGCAACCCCGCTGCCAGCATGACGCTGGGATTTGACGTATTGGTACAGGAGGTTATGGCGGCGATGACGACTGCACCGTGTTTCAACCAATATTCAGCGCCATCAATGGTCACCTGAGTCTCACCGGGATGTTCGTTGGCACCAACGGCCGTCTGTGCTCCCCCCTCACCTTCCAGGGTCGCCATTTCGGGTTGAATCTGTGCCGTTTGCTTTCTCAGCAGATCGGTAAACACCTGTTTCACATCGGTCATCGCGACCCGGTCCTGGGGTCGCTTTGGACCCGCGAGGCTGGGTTCAACGCTGCCGAGGTCCAGATCCAGAGTCTCAGTAAAAACCGGGGCTTGTTGACCATCCTCACGCCAGAGTCCCTGCACCTTGCAATAAGCTTCCACCAGCTCAATATCCTGATCCGGTCGTCCGGTTAAACGCAAATACTCTATGGTGCGCCAGTCGATGGGGAAAAAGCCGCAGGTGGCCCCGTATTCCGGCGCCATATTGGCAATAGTCGCACGATCGGCAAGGGTCAGATCGGACAGTCCATCACCATAAAATTCGACAAATTTACTGACCACGCCTTTGTTGCGCAACATCTCGGTGACCGTCAGTACCAAATCAGTGGCCGTGACGCCTTCTTTCAACTGCCCCGTCATGCGCAAACCGATAACCTCTGGTATGAGCATCGAGACCGGCTGACCCAACATCGCCGCTTCCGCCTCTATTCCCCCTACACCCCAACCCAGAACACCCAGGCTATTGATCATCGTCGTGTGTGAATCGGTGCCGACCAGGGTATCCGGATAAGCCCATGTTTTGCCATGTTTATCTTCACTGGTCCATACGCCCCGTGCCAGATATTCCAGATTAACCTGGTGGCAAATTCCAGTGCCCGGAGGTACTACACGAAAATTACTGAACGCTTTCTGGCCCCAGCGCAGAAACTCATAGCGCTCACGATTGCGTTGGTATTCCCGTTCCACATTATCAGTAAACGCACTGTGATTACCGAACTTATCGACCATAACCGAGTGATCAATAACCAGGTCCACCGGTGTTAGTGGATTGATCTGGTCAGGGTTGTCACCCGCGGCGACAATGGCATCACGCATGGCCGCCAGGTCTACAATAGCGGGTACCCCGGTAAAATCCTGCATTAATACCCGTGCCGGTCGATAGGCGATTTCCCTGTCGGACGACGCTGATTCAGTCCATTTCACCAGGGTTTTAACATCGTCTTCGGACACCAGCTTGCCATCTTCAAAGCGCAGCAGATTCTCCAGCAGCACTTTCAGCGAATAAGGCAGTTTGTGCAGATCACCCCAGCCTTTTTCAGCCAGCTTATTTAAAGCGAAATAATGATACTTGATTTCGTTGACCTGCAACTCGGAAGCCGTTGCCAGCCCGTTAATTCCGGTACGTGTCATATTATCCTCTCATTTATAGCAGCAAAGGCCTTAACTGCAGAAGATCTCTACTAAAATTATGGACTGAGTATCCTCCGAATCTTTCACATAAGAAACAGTGTTGCCAGCCCTAAAAACAGGGTAAAACCTGCGACATCAGTAATGGCCATTAGTATCACCCCACCAGCCAGTGCGGGGTCAACACCCGCCCGGTTTAGCAACAATGGAACTGCTGTACCAACAATAGAAGCCGCTAACAAAAATAGAAGCCGCTAACAAATTGATAATCAAGGCAACCGCGAATACCAGCCCCAGCTGGACTGTTCTGGACAGCGGGTGAAAGACTTTTGTCAATATCGGCGAGTTCGTCAGACTGCAACCCGGCCAGAGCTGCCATCAACTCACTTTCGGAACTACCCTCAATTAACTGATGCCTCACGCCATCATGAACTTCAGTCGGAATCTCACTTTATCAGTGAGGCTGACCTTACGCCTTAACTTTATGCGCATTTCCCAAGGCACAGCTTCGAACACATCGGCAATCGCGTAAGGGTGATGCTCGTCCAGCAGCCCCTGCAGCTTGTCGGAAGTACCATTGCTCAGGGCCTCATCGACATTTATCTCTAACTCAACAATAACCGTCAAGCTCATTTCTGCCTTATTCGTGTTATCTTCTTTCTTCCAATAACCAAGGCAAAGATTGTTCCGCAGCACCAAGTCATACAGAAGTTGATCACATGATTAAATAATGCCTGCTGATACACCGATTAACCAACTGCAACTTTTTTGCTCACCAAATTTTTTGCTCCCAATTTGCTCCCAATAAAGGTTAGAAAAAGGCTTTACCGGTATAACATAGCTGGCTATGAACCAGCTATCGCCAAATGCTTGTCGTTAGCCCCAAACTTCCGTTGTCCGGCCCGAAGATAGTTAGTGCTGGAATAGTCCACGCCTTGATTGAACAAATTACAAGTCGAATTAAATAAATTACAATACTTCTTTGAAATGATGCCAACCCTGGAGAGAGTATTTTTGTATCGCTGACCGGCCCAGCCCAAATACCGGAGGGTAACCAGAAGGTCGAGGACTATTGGCAGGAGCGTTTCAGAGCCTGAATTCCAGACGGTCTAAAATCGCCAGGACTATATCTGATCAGGGTAACTTTCATGGTAGGTGAAAGCTGGGACATTGAAACAAACAAAGTAGTGCGCTTTTTGAAGCAAATAAACTTGATGAGATTCCGCTTGAGCTTCCAGAAGAATTCCCCAGCAATCCACCCGAGGAATTCCCCGGGAAAGAACCCATTGAAGCGCCTCCAACTTCACCGATTGAAGCATCTCCAAATGGCTAGTGTAAATAGTTGGTCCTGAAAAAAGCCATCCTTGGCTTGTCTAAAGGGTCGAAGCAATGGTTCTGGCGCAAATTGGCAAACTTGCTTGTATGCTTACTTCTCGCACTGGCTTTCAGCC
>JGI12048J13642_10516041_pt1 | contig 11480 bp, 11 predicted proteins | sample ElkSlonscriptome_16_FD_13642 | JGI IMG/M metagenome (IMG submission 13642) | reverse complement strand
CTGCAGCTGCGCTGCTTCGCAAACCATCAGCCCTCCCGCCGCAACAGCCTTGATGCCTTCCGGCGGAGCCGGCAACTCACCGGACGGGCCGAGCAGCCACCAGGTTTCGACTGCCGGGCCATCAATCTGAACCAGCGGTAGTGGAAAGTCATCACGCGCCGGAACGTCTCCCGGCATGGAGGAAAACCGCACCCCCATGCCTGACCCTGGCGGGTCATCACCAAGATGCAGAGCTGCCGGTATGTCGGCCTGCGTTACAGGGTTTGCGGATGTCATTGTGTGGCTGTGCTTATCGCTGCGGTTTGGGCGAGCGACCAATTATATCGTTCCAGCGGCCTGCGCGGCATGGGTTTTTCCTGATGCCGCAACGGCCTTTCAAGGCTGTCTTTCAGAACGCATGATTATATAATTCGACGGTGTTTTGACTTGCTGCAATGAACTGGGCCGAAACACCATCCTTTCGCTACCGTTGAGCAGAGCCATGACCAGCAAAAGCACCGCCGAGCATCAGCTTGCTGAATTGATCGTCGAGGTACTCAACCTCGAGGACACGACCGCCGATGAAATCGGGGCTGAGGAACCCCTGTTTGGCGACGGTCTGGGCCTCGACTCAATCGATGCTCTCGAGTTGGCCATGGCCATTTCCAAGGCCCACGGCGTGCAACTGAAAGCGGATGATGATTCAACCCGCGCAGCCTTTGAAAACATCCGAACACTCTCGGCATATATTCAGCAAGAAGCCAGCGCGGCCTGAGCAGGGACACCATGTCCCGGCCACGCGCCATCGCCTTACTTGAGCGCACGCATGACGAGGTGTTTGCGCGTTATGGCGGACGCGATATTTCCGTGGACACTTTTCTGGCGCATGTCACCGCGCTAAGCGCCAGGCTCCCGCCTGAATCGCATATTTTCAACCTGCTGCGTGATCGCTACGAATTTACCGTTGCCTTCGCGGCCATTGTGGCCGCGGGCAAGTGTAATGTTCTGCCGTCCAGTCCCAGGCCGGCAGCGTTGGCAAGGCTGGCAGAGCAGCTTCCGGCAGCAGCCGCTATTCACGACGGTCATAAACCGTTTTCAGGTATGACAGCCTTGGCTTTTCCCCGTCTTGCCAGTGCCGGACGGAGTGACGGGATACCCGAGATTGATGAGCACCAGGTTGCCGCGCTGACCTTCACCTCCGGGTCCAGTGGAACGGCCATGCCGGTTCGCAAGCGGCTGCGGACCCTGCGTGGAGCCGCTGCCATCTACGAGGACGCTCTGTTGCCGAAAGGTAGCAGCATCATTGCCACCGTTCCCGCACAGCATATGTACGGCCTGGAGCTGGGGTCCCTGCAGGCTTTCTGGTCGCCGGTCCGTTTTAGCGCCGGTAAACCGCTGTTCCCGGCCGATGTCCACGCGGAACTGGCCGGAATGAGCGGCGATCGCGTTCTGGTCACAACCCCTTTACACCTGCGCGCCCTGTTGGAAAGCGGGCTAAGCTTTCCGGATCTGAGCCGCGTACTGTGCGCCACTGCCCCACTGGATCGCGCCCTGGCGCAGCGCGCCGAAGCTGTCCTCAAGGCACCGATACTGGATGTTTACGGGTGCAGCGAGGCCGGCTGCCTCGCCACGCGGCATGCCGCCCGCACGGATGAATGGACGCCGTTGCCGGGCTTTGAGTTTTTCGATGAGCCCCCGGGTCATGTCGTGCGAAAAGAACCCACAGGAATACCCCGGACCCTGGTTAACGCCAGCCATCTTGACGAGGCAGTGCCGCTTGGCGACCGCCTCATGCTCTCGCAAAGCGGCCAGTTTCACCTCGCCGGCCGGCTCGGTGACATGATCAATGTGGCAGGCAAACGCGGGTCCCTGGGCGAAATCACCCATCTGATCATGGAAGTACCCGGCGTTGAGGATGCCGCCGCCCTGCTCCCTGAGTCTGCATCGGACACACAGCGCCCGGCGGCGCTGTATGTCGGGAACGCGGATGCCGAATTCATTCGGCGAAGGCTGCGCGAGGTGCTGGACCCGGTATTTATCCCGCGCCCGATTCTGCGCGTGGATGCCTTGCCACGCACGGCAACCTCAAAGCTTCCGCGCGAGGCCCTGCTGGACTGTTTTGCCCGGCATTTGAAGCGGCCATGAGTAACCGCTGGACCGCACGGCCCGAGGCGGGCAACCCCACGGTGATGCGTTGGTTTGCACGGATCTGCCTGTGGGTGGGACCCGGCATCGCGCGCCTGCTCCTGGGGCCGGTTTGTCTGTACTTTTTTATGGTCAAAAGCGATGCGCGCGCCGCCTCGCGAACGTTTCTTGGCCGGGCCATGGGTCGCCCGGCAACCCTTCGCGATACCTGGCGGCATTTGTGGGTCTTTTCCCAGGTGCTGCTCGACCGGGTCTACCTGCTGGGCCAGGACGGACGTGGCATTACCCTGGATGCGCCCCGCCCGGAAGCGCTGGCAGAGGTCGTGGACCAGGGCGAAGGCTGTCTGCTGCTCGGCTCACACCTGGGGAGCTTCGAGGCCTCCAGGGCCATCAAGCGCGCACGACCCGGGGTGTCGTTGCGCCTGGTCATGGATCGCCAGCACAGTCCTGCCGCCACCGCTTTGCTGGAGGCACTCAACCCGGAGCTGGCGGGCCAGGTTCTGGATATTGGTGCGCAGCCTGGCGCGGGACTGGCCTTGCTGCCGGCGCTGCAGGCCGGCTCCCTGGTTGCCCTGCTGGCAGACCGGCCCCGTGGTGGCGAAAAGACCGTGGTGGTCGAATTTTTCGGAAAGCCTGCTCATTTCCCCGCGGCGCCCCATGAAATTGCCATGGTTACCCAGGCGCCGGTGGTGCTGTTCTGGGGTATCCACAAGGCACCGGGTCACTACGAGATCATTTTTGAACGCTTGCCGGCACCCGGGCGGGTAGCACGGGCGGACCGTGCAGAAGAAATCCAGCGCAGTGTGCAACGTTACGCAGCCCGCCTGGAGCACCACGCCCGCCTGGCCCCCTACAATTGGTTCAATTTCTATGATTTCTGGGCAGATCCGGTCTGATGCGCATCACTCACAGTGTCCTGAGCCTGTTCGCCCTGGCAATCTCCCTGGGAGCTGATGCCGCCACATTGGCCGAGCGGGTCGCCGGGCTGACGGCCCCGGGGGACGCCGAATTGCATTATTCGGAATCGCGTAGCAGCGGCCTGCTCACCAAGCCGGTCATTTATACCGGCCGGCTGGCCTTTGACCAGGAACAGGGTACGCTGACCAAGTGGGTGGATGAACCCCGCAAAGCACGCCTGACCCTCACCGATACGCAACTGGAGGCCCAGGCCGGAGACGGCCGAGTGCGCCGCCTGCCACTTGAGCGCCAACCAGAGCTGGCGGCTTTGCTGGCCGGCCTGCGCGCACTCCTTTCCGGCGATGCCGAAGCACTGCAGGCCGTATTTCAGGCTGACTATCTTGAAGGTATGCCAGGCGAAGACGAAAGTGCCGACTGGGTGCTGCAGCTCAAACCCCTGTACCCGGAGTTGGCCGGTCGCCTGACCCTGCTGGAGCTGCGTGGATCGGGCGATCAGCTAACCAGGATCGACTCCCTCATGGGCTCAGGAGAACGCCAGTCCATGCTCATCCTGCCGCCGCCTCAAGCGGGGGCGGAAAATGATGCCGGGAACTGACCGCCGGCGCGGCGTCATGCGCCTGCTGCTGTGGCTGCTGTGCCTGGCCGGCTTGCTGGCCCTGACCGCGCAGAGGCTGGAGCTGTCCTATGACCTGGGCCTGTTTCTGCCCGCCCCCCAGACCCCTGCCCAGAAGCTACTGGTGGAGCGCCTTGGCGAATCCCCCGGTTCCCGCTACGTGATGATCGCCGTTCCGGACAATGCGCCGCAGATTCTGGACCTGGCCAGGCGGCTGCAGGATTTGCCGGAGATTCAGGCCGTGCTTTCCGACCTGCTCCCGCCACCCGGGAGCCCACCTGAGCCGGTGTTTAGGCACCGTTTTCTGCTGGCGGATATGGACTGGTCTGAACAGGGCCTGGGCCGCGCATTGAACGACCGCCTCGCCGACCTTGGCCTGGGCACCAGCGCCGCGTTTGAACGGCTGGTAACAAGAGATCCGGCCCTGCTGTCCCTGACCATCATGGAGTCGCTAAACCCGGGCAGCGCAGAACCCTGGCTTACTGCATCGGGCCAGCGCGTGATGATCGCGGTAACCCGTGCCCCGGCTTTTGATATGGATGCCCAGGCCCTTGCAGTGCAATCCATAGAGACAGCAGTCATGGCCAGCTTTGGCAGCCTGGACGCGGCCCGCCTTAGCGGAGCCGGCGTTTTCGGCGTCACTTTACGCAGCACCATCGAGGCGGAGGCCTTGTGGCGCTCCGTCTGGGCCAGTGTCGCTTTGATCAGCGTCCTTTTGTTGTTCTACCGGAGCCTGTCGGTACTGATTTTGGCTGCGTTGCCACTGCTCGCGGGGCTAGTCAGCGGAATTGCAGCTGTTAGCGTTATTTTCGGCGACGTTCACGGCATTACGCTGGCTTTTGGCTTCACGCTGCTGGGTGTTGCCATCGACTATCCGCTGCACTACCTGAGCCGGGCGCGACGGGAATCCCCGGCGCAGGCGCTGCGCGTCACCCTGCCGACGCTCAGTCTCAGCGCCTTGAGCACCATCCTGGCTTACGGTGCCCTGATGATCGGCGGCGCCAGCGGCATGGCCCAGCTGGGGCTGTTTTCTGCGGCCGGGGTCGGCGGCGCCCTGCTCACCACCGCCTGGTTGCTGCCGGCACTGACCCCCAAACCAAAGCCTGAAAAGACCGCAGTCGAAGGCGTGAGGCTAGTCCCCAGCTTGCGTCCCGGAATGGTGGGCCTGCTGTTTACCGGCGCACTTCTACTTGCCTGGGCCGGTGCGGAGCGGCCATGGTGGTCCTCCAGCCTCACCGACCTGAGCCCGGTTCCTGCAGGAAAATTGAGCGAGGAGCGCGAATTCAGACAAGCCACCGGGGCACCCAATATTCGTTACCTGGTCGCGGCACAGGACCCGCAGCTGGACCCGTTGTTGAATCAAGCCGCTGCGCTGGACGCCACACTGAACGCTGCGGTCGGCGAGGGATTGCTGGAGGGCTTTGCAGGCATTACCCCCTTGCTACCAGCGCCGGCAGTGCAGCGGCAGCGGCAATCCGCCATCCCGCAAACACAAGCCCTGGCAGACAAACTGGCGCGCGCGCTCCAACCCCTGCCGTTCAGCCCGGAAGCTTTTGAGCTCTTCCTGGCGGATGCGGCGGCCTCGCGCCAACTGGCACCACTCACCGTGGATGACTATGCCGGCTCTGAGTTTGAGGCGCTGTTGAATGCGCAACTTTATCTTTCTGCAGACCGCGGCTGGACGGCTCTGTTTACGCTGCAGGGCGAACCGGACCCCGTGGCCCTGGCTGCTTTCCTCAAAGCCCGGCTACCCGCAGCCATGCTGGTAGACCTGCGCGAGGCTTCTGAATCACTGGTGGCGGACTACCGGGAGCGAACACTCACGGTACTGGGCGCCGTTTTCGCCGTACTCGCCCTGTTGCTGAGCTGGCGCCTGCGACCGGCACGGGCAGTATGGACAATCACGATCGTGCTTGGCGCCATTGGTTTTACCGCCGCCGCCCTGCGCTGGTTTAGCGGCCCCCTGGACCTTTACCAGCTGGCCGGGCTGCTGCTGGTGACGGGTATTGGCCTGGATTACGCGCTGTTCCTCGGCAAACGCGACCGGGACGGGGCTGAACACGCCGTGTTTGCCTGTATGGCGTCTACCGTGGCCGCCTTTGGCGTATTGGCGGCCTCATCCATTCCGGCGCTGCACTCCCTGGGCAGCACGGTGGCACTGGGCAGCGCGGTGTGTTTCGGTGCCGCCTGGCTTGGCAGCCGGCCGGGCAGGGCCTAAGGCAATTCAACCCATGGCCGGACCGGTAAAGCTCACGCCGCAACGAGACGCGGAAACGTACCGATCAAGGCGGCCTCGTCATCGCTCACCGGAGCGCGCGGGTTCTCGATCCGGTCGCCAAGATGGCCCGCCAGGCGCTCAAGGCGTGCCACGTTTTTGGTCACGCGCTGCAACAAAGCGTCTGCATCGAGCGTGTCGTTCAGTTCTGCATTGAGCCTGCCCATCAGCGGTACGTCCTGCTGGTTAAAGAAACGACCCTGCCCCGGACGCTGAACCCCGGCCTTCGCGGCAGCCCGGAAGCGTCGCTGCAGTCCGCGGTTCAGTGCAACCCCCGTCAACAGCTGATTGCGCAGCGGCGCATTGTCGGCCAGTTGGGTCATGGCGTCCTGGGTAAAGAGCAGGGCGAGCAGGCTCCAGTAATAACAGTAGTCCCAGGTGGTTTTGAGCGCCATGAAGTGCGCATCACCAAAACCGCCATAAAGACCCTGGTAGATGGTCAGGGTATTGTCGTACAAGGAACGGTAAACGGCCTCCAGCGCGCGGCTGCGAACACGAATATCCTCGCCCGCACGGTCCCGGCTCACCAGGTCAGTGATAAAGCTGTTACTGATAGCGATAAAGTCCGTGCCCGGCGAGTACAGCGGGTCAAGGAAGACGCCTGCCTCGCCCGTCAAAGCCCACTGGTCCGGGCTGAACAGCTGTTTGCAATCGTGGGAAAAGTGCCGCAGAAAAGCGAAATCCAGCACCTCATGCCCCTCCAGTGCTGCGAACAGGCGCGGCTCAAAACGCTCCAGCCAGGCCAGCGAAGCGGCCTGTGTTCGGATTTCATCCAACCCATGCCATTCGGGATCGGCAACAATGCCGATACTGGTCGCATTCGAGGCCAGGGGAATAATCCAGACCCAGTAGCCGGGACCCATAAGCTGATTCGTGCTCAGCCAGCGTGGCCGCGCCCCGGTGCGCTGTCCCCACGCCGGATCAGCCGACCAGTCGTCAACCCGGACCTGCCCGGCAACCCGAAACCAGCTGGCATTCACATCATGCGTATTCGGGCGCGCAAGCGATAACTGGCGCTTTAGCGGGCTGGTCCGGCTGGCTGCATCAATGACCCAGCGGGTTTTGAGCATCCCCTCACCCTGCGGTCCCTCAAACAGCACCTGCCGGGCGCCCTGGGTGTCAATACGCTTGACCCGTGCCCCGCCAATCAAGGTCACACCCTGCGCCTCAGCGCGACGGACCATCTCGTTCTCAAGCCTTCCCCGGTCAATCTGCCAGGTCGGCGTCGAGAAGGTATCACTCACCCCCAGCTCATCGGCCTGCTCCAGGCTGCGCCCCTCGGCGCCAAAGAAAAAGCGCAGACCAAACTTGCGCAGCTGACACTCATCAAGGTGGTCGCGCAAACCCAGCGTATTGGCGAGATACCACGAGCCCAGCTCAACCGTGGACTCACCGATTTTGTGGGTAATTTCCGGTACGGGGTGTTGGGCCCGCTCCACGACCGCAACCGACAAATCCGGCTGTGCGTCGCGTATCTGTAGCGCCAGGGTCAGGCCGGCGAGGCCACCCCCGACAATGACGAGATCATGCTGACTGACATTCATGCTGACTTCGATTCTCCCGGGTGCAAAATGTTATGCACGCTGGCGTTTAATTGCAGGCTCATGGCCCCGCTCAGCGGCAGTTTCAGTGGGCCGGCACGCACACCAGCCAGAACTTCGAGCAGGGGCAACAGACGCGCGGTCGGGTTGTGCTCATACAGGCTCTTGAGCGTATCAGTATGAAGCCCCGGCCAGGGTGACGCCCCTTCAATCAGACCGAGGTCCAGACACGTACCCGGGTTCTGACTGGTATCCCGGGTAGTCTGCGCGACCGGTCTATTGTCTTCCGGCCCCGGCACAAGCAGCAGGGCAAAGGCGCAGGCATCGGGAATATCGGCAATCATCCGGAACGGTTCCGGCGAGGCTATGTCCTGACTGGCCCAGAGCACCGGCACCTGCTCTGTCACGCACTGGGTCGCCGCCTCCAGCAGGCTGATGGGTATGGTGTCCAGGAAGCCGGCCACCGCGTTACTGCTGCGCCGTGCACCCTGGCTGATGGACCAGTAACCGACCGGCGCGTTGTGGACCGAGTTATGAAACTTCGTGGGTGATACCAGGGGCTGATCGCTGGCCAGGGTGCGACACATGTAATCGGTAATGTCCATGTCACCCATTCCGGAGGCAAATACGCAGACCGCATCGTGCGGGCTCACGCCCGCCATGCTGCACGCCTGGTCTGCCACCGCAACCGCCAGTTTTACCGACAACGGGGCGCGCCGGCGTTCCCGCGGTGGAATACATTCCGGGGCCGGGCGCGCGGTGGTCAGTTCAGCAGGCCGGTCACCACCCTGTAACCACGCCTGAAGCGCTGGCCAGTTGCTGAACCCCGGACCCCAGGCGCCCAGGCCGGCAATGCGCATCTTCACGGGGACACCTTCGAAAACACAAGGCTGCAATTGTTTCCACCAAAGCCGAATGAATTGGTCATCGCATGCTGTACGGATCGTTCTGTACTGTGCTGCGCGACAGGAAAGGCCAGGCCCGTATCGGGTTCCTCAAGATTAAGCGTGCCGGGCAAGTGACCGCTTTCCAGCGCTTGCAGGGTAATGACCGTTTCCAGGATGCCGGCGGCCCCCAGGGTGTGCCCGGTCCAGCCCTTTGTTGAAGAGACAAAGACATGCGGCGGCAGCAGGGCAGCCAGGGCTTGCGCCTCGGCCGTATCATTTGCCTGGCTGGCGGTGCCATGCAGGTTCACGTAGCCGAGATCAACGCCATCAATCCCGGCGCGCTGCAGGGCGGCGCGCATAGAGCGCTGGGCGCCCTCGCCACCCGGCGGGGGCTGCGACATATGGTAGGCGTCTGAGCTCTCACCATAGCCGGCCAGCCGGACAGCGCCCACCGGGGCGTCTGCCGCACGGGTCAGAATCGCGTAACCGGCCGCCTCACCCAGGTTGATACCGCTGCGCTGCGCATCAAACGGCCGGCAGGGGTCAGGAGAGGTCAGCTCCAGGGACTGAAAGCCGGCCAGTACGCTGTGGCACATGGAATCAATTCCACCGACCAGCACCGCATCAACCAGGCCCGCCTGCAACCAACGCCAACCGGTGGCGAACACGCGCGCACTGGAAGCACACGCGGTGCTGATCGTCATTTGCGGGCCGGTCAGGCCGGTCAGATGGGCAACATAGGCGCCCGGAGAATGCGGATTATGCACCCTGGGCTGGCGATAAGGCCCCGGGAAGGCCACCTCTCCCCCGGCCGCATACGCCTCTTCTGTGCGGCCTATGCTGGAGGTGCTGGTGCCAATCGCCACGCCCACGCGATGTGCACCGAAGCGTTCACGACACCCGGCGACCTGGTCATAAAAACCATCCGCCGCCAGGCCAAGTCTGACCAGGGCATTGTTGCGGCTCTCCCAGTCCTCATTGCCGGACCACTCAACTTTCGCAACACCTTCCACGCGGCCAATCCATGTATCAACCTGCGAGTGCGCATAGTCATTACGTCGCAAACCACTCCGGCGCTCCACCAGTGCATCACACAGGGCGTTTACGCCGTGGCCAACCGCGCTGACCTGGGTGTACGCCGTTACACGGCAATCAATGGCAGAATGGGAAATGGTCGTCTCCGAAACAGGACGGTTGGGGGTACACAGATTGATATTGTGAAGGATGTCGAGGATAACTCAAGCTATCGTGAAGGCGGTGGACAGCAACCCCTGGACAGTCCGGCCGGGCGCTTGTGGCGCAGCCTCTGGGCGGCGCTGTGCTTTTTCCTGTTTGGCGTTGGCGCATTGCTGTGCGGGCTGCTCTATTTTCCGTTGCTATGGCTGACGCTGCGACGTCGCGAGCAACGCGAACGCCTGGCCCGGCAGAGCATTTCATTTCTGTTTGGTCTGTTTATCCGTTTCATGGGCCTGTTTGTGCTGTCCTGGGAGTCTTTTGGGCTGCCGCCGGCTGCGCTGCGGAATAAACGCGATGCGCAGCGCGGCGTGGTTGTGGTGGCGAACCACCCTACCCTGATCGATGCCGTGTTTCTCATGTGGTTGTTGCCCGGCGCGGACTGTGTCGTCAAGGCGTCGCACTGGCGCAACCCTCTGTTGATGTTCGCTGTGCGCGCTGCAGGTTATCTGCCCAATGATGATGATGAGCTTATTCTGAGCGAAGGCGCCAGGCGTGTCCGCGAGGGCCGTTGCCTGCTGCTGTTTCCGCAGGGTACCCGGACGCCCATGGACGCGCGCCCGGATCAGGTACCCGCTTTTCGACGCGGCGCTGCGGTGATTGCGGCACGCGCAGGTGTGCCCTTGCTGCCGGTGCGCATCCGCTGCGTACCCCCGGCACTGCGCAAGGGTGAGCCCTGGCTCAGGGCGCCAGCACGCCGCGGCCACTTCACGCTCACGGCGTTGCCCCTGATGGACCCTGCAGACTGGACGGGCGACGGCGCCGGGGAGCGCCTCGGTACGCAAAAATTGACCACCGAACTTAGTACGTTGCTGCTTGAGGCGTTAAACTAGGCAGGCGTGGCAGACCTTATTGGGTTCTGCCGGACGGGCCCCGGAGAAATGCCCGCAATGTGATGGTTTGACAGGGACAGAATCAACTTGAACAAGCCCGACAACCCTTTTAAATACGTTTGCGACCTGCTGGTCGACAAATTTGATATTCCCCCTGATGCGATCCAGCCCGATGCCCTGCTGGCAGATGATCTGGGCATTGACAGCATTGATGCGGTGGACATGATCGTTTACATGCGTGATGTCACCGGTGGGCGGATCACCCCGGACCGGTTCAAGACCGTGCGCACGGTGCAGGACGTGGTGGATCTCGTCGATCACGTCATGGCCTGAGCGGCCTGCCGTGGCCCGCGGTATTAAACAGACTTTGCCCGCCCGTAAAATCAGCCCGGGTAACGGCTTGAGCGCGGGCATGGTGCTCCGGGGTGTTAGTGTCCTGGCCTTGCTGGCCTATCCTTTCGCGATCTACTTCGGCCTTGAACGTTTCGGCCCCACCGTCCTGGCCGTTACCCTGGGTCTGCTGTTGACGATCCGCCTTGCCACCGGCGGGTATCTCAAAGCGCCCGGCCATGCTGCTGCGCTGCTGCTTGCGGTAGCCGTTTTCATCGCGGCATCCTTGTACACCGGCGATGCGCGGGTCCTGAAGGCCTACCCCGTACTCATTAATCTCGGCCTTTTCGTACTGTTCGCGCTCAGCCTGGCTTATCCCCCGACACTGCCGGAACGCGGCATGCGCCTGGCTGGCCGCGAGGTTCCCAGCGAGGCGCATAACTACCTGCGCGGGGTAACCGTCGCCTGGTGTGGCTTTTTTATCGGCAATGGCCTGGTCGCAGCCTGGACGGCGCTGTACGCCTCAATTGCCTGGTGGACGCTGTACAACGGGCTGATTTCCTACTTGCTGATCGGGCTTTTTTTTGCCGGCGAGTACCTGCTGCGCATGCGGGTTAAGCGTCAATACGCCCGGCAGGCGAGCGCTGATGACTGAGCAAACGCCACCCGACCTGCCGGGGCAATGGCCGGCCGGCCCCGCTGAGCCGCGGGTCGTCAGCGCAGCGA
>JGI12048J13642_10207876_pt1 | contig 11480 bp, 9 predicted proteins | sample ElkSlonscriptome_16_FD_13642 | JGI IMG/M metagenome (IMG submission 13642) | reverse complement strand
GATCCTTGAGCTGGGTTCGCTTCAAAATCTTTTCGGTGTCTAGAAGCTGCTGAAACTTGCCTAGGAACCAGGGATCAATGTTCGTCAGCTCAAATATTTCATCAACGCTGAGTCCAAGCTGGAAGGCATGGCGCACGGCAAAAATTCGCTCGGGTTGAGGAGTTCGCAGTTGCGCCCGCAGTTGCGCCAAGCTCGGCAGCTTCTCGTCGCGATCGCACCCCCAGCCCGATCGGCCTGTTTCGAGCGATCGCAGTGCCTTCTGAAACGATTCCTGGAATGTCCGTCCGATGGCCATAGCTTCACCTACCGACTTCATCTGAGTCGTGAGGATGGGCTGCGAACCTGGAAACTTCTCAAACGCGAACCGAGGAATCTTTGTCACCACATAGTCGATGGTGGGTTCAAAGCTGGCCGGAGTTTTCTTGGTAATGTCGTTGGGAATTTCGTCTAGGGTGTAGCCGACAGCAAGCTTAGCGGCAAACTTGGCGATCGGAAATCCGGTGGCCTTGGAAGCCAACGCCGAACTACGCGATACCCGTGGATTCATCTCAATCACGATCACGTCGCCTGTCACTGGGTTAACCGCAAACTGGATGTTTGACCCCCCGGTTTCGACCCCAATTTCCCGAATAATTTTGATAGAAGCGTCTCGTAATCGCTGATATTCTTTATCGGTCAGGGTTTGAGCTGGAGCTACGGTGATTGAGTCGCCCGTGTGGATGCCCATTGGATCAATATTCTCAATCGAGCAGATGATCACGACGTTATCGACCAGATCCCTCATCACTTCTAGCTCGTACTCTTTCCAGCCCAAAAGCGACTGCTCTACGAGAATTTGCGACACTGGGCTAGCATCAATCCCAGCTTGAGCCATTTCTTCGTATTCTTCTTGGTTGTAGGCAATGCCGCCGCCAGAGCCGCCCATCGTATAAGCCGGACGAATGATTAGCGGGTACGTGCCAATCTGCTCGGCGATCGCCCACGCTTCATCCATATTTTCGGCCAACCCTGACGGACAGACCTCGACTCCAATACGGGCCATGGCCTCTTTAAAGAGCTTTCGGTCTTCTGCCATTTCGATGGCAGGCAGCTTTGCTCCAATCAGCTCCACATTGTATTTGTCGAGTACCCCGGTTTTAGCTAAGGTCACGGCGATGTTGAGTGCCGTTTGACCTCCCATAGTTGGAAGCATGGCGTCCGGGCGTTCTCGCTCGATAACTTTCTCCACCATGTCAGGCGTCAGCGGCTCGATATACGTCCGATTTGCCGTTTCCGGATCGGTCATAATCGTCGCTGGATTGGAATTAATCAACACCACCTCATACCCTTCGTCTCGTAGGGCTTTACAGGCTTGAGTTCCTGAATAGTCAAACTCGCAAGCCTGACCAATAACGATTGGGCCAGACCCAATCAGGAGGATCTTGTAGAGGTCATCACGACGTGGCATAGGGCGTTAAGGCATCCTTCCAGAGAGAGACAATGACGGCAGCAATATAGATTCACCGCAGATCGGACTTATTGTAGAGGGTTTCTCAACGGGGAGGGTGAAACTTGCCATTAAGTTTTCCAGGATTCGATGACTTGCAGATTCACGTCGGTAAAGATTGTTGGCGATCGCGCGACTCAGCAACGAACCGAAACTTGCCATCTGACATCGCGATATGCAGCCCAATGCAACTCATGTTGAATCCCCACTGTGGATAGCATTTTGGATATCTTCAATGGTTGAAGTGCGCCCTGAAGTGCACTTGCCAGCCTCCTTCAAATCAACTACAAAATAGCCAGAAAAGTCCACCAGTAAACGGACTAATGACCTTAAAAAAAGTCTCAGTTTGAACGGACGTGTTGCCCATAGCCCACAATTGATTTGAGATTGATTTGAGGACGGTGCAGTGGTTGAGACAAAGCCCTTCGGTACGAAATTTATGCACATTAGACGTATTGAGCAATTGGATGCAGCCTCATTTCGAATACTGAGCCTTCAGCCGAACCTCTGGAGCACAAAGAAGACTTGAGAATGCTTAAGGAATTTCACAGGTTCTCAAATTCGGGGGAACATCTGAGGTTCAATTGAATGAGAATTTTCTCTTTTCAGATCAATCAGTATCAACGTGTTCTCGAGGCTCGATTCACTTCCCATTCGCTCACATCTCAGCCCCTTTAAAAACATCACAGGAAAAAGACCATGGCAGAGCTAAATGGCGTCATCATGCAGTATTTTCATTGGTACATCAGTCCCGATGTTCCCCTTTGGGAAGAAGTCAAACGCAATGCCCCAGATTTGGCTAATGCTGGTTTTACCGCAGTGTGGCTACCCCCGGCCTACAAGGGAAGTAGCGGTGGCTATGATGTCGGTTACGGCGTTTACGACATGTACGACCTCGGCGAATTTGATCAGAAGGGCAGCATTCACACCAAGTATGGGACTCGCCAGCAATATTTAGAGGCGATCGCTGCTCTTCACCACCATGAAGTTCAAGTCTATGCCGACGTAGTTTTAAATCACCGTATGGGAGGAGACTCCAAAGAGAAAGTCAAAGCGACTCCTTTCCCTCAAGACAATCGCCTCAATCCCAAAGGCGACCTGCATGAAATTGAGAGCTATACCCATTTTCATTTTCCTGAACGTCAGGGAAAATACTCCCAGTTTGAGTGGCACTGGTATCACTTCGATGCGGTAGACTACAACGCCTATGATCCCTACAATGGCGACACCGTTTATCTATTAGAGGGCAAGCAGTTCGACGATTACGTTGCGCTGGAGAAAGGAAACTTTGCCTATCTCATGGGCTGCGACCTCGATTTTCAGCATCCCGATGTGCGCGATGAGGCGACTCACTGGGGGCGTTGGTATCTCGACACGACTAGTGTGGATGGGTTTCGACTCGATGCCATCAAACATATTTCTTCCTGGTTTTTCCCGAAATGGATCGACGATCTTGAACACCATGCTGCCAAGGAGTTGTTTGTCGTTGGTGAATATTGGGCTCCCAATATCAACACTCTTCACTGGTATATCGACTCCGTAGGTGGGCGCATGTCTGTGTTTGACGTGCCGCTTCACTACAATTTTCACTATGCCAGCAAGGCTGGAGGCAACTATGACATGCGAACGATNTTGAACGACACGCTGATGCAGCAACGTCCGACCCATGCTGTCACATTTGTCGAAAACCACGACTCTCAGCCGCTTCAATCCCTAGAAGCCCCAGTCGAACCCTGGTTCAAGCCGCTGGCCTATGCGCTTATTTTGCTGCGACAAGAGGGCTATCCCTGTGTGTTCTATGCCGATTACTACGGCGCAGACTACGAAGACTACGGTCGAGACGGCAACAGATACCCAATTTACATGCCATCTCATCGCTGGATTCTCGATAAGCTTCTCTATGCGCGGAGTCATTTTGGTCACGGCGATCAGTATGACTATTTTGACCATTTCAATACCGTCGGTTGGACACGCCTTGGAGACGAAGATCATCCTAGAGCGATGGCGGTTTTGATGAGCGATGGAGATGTTGGCATGAAGTGGATGGAAGTCGGCCAGCCCCGTGCCAAGTTTGTCGATCTGACCGAGCATGTAAAAGATCCCATCTATACTAACGACTGGGGTTGGGCTGAGTTTCGCTGTAATGGCGGCTCCGTATCCGTTTGGGTACAGGAACAAGACTAAACAAAGCAGGTCACGCGCTTTCAATCTCCAAGCTTTTTGGAAACTTGGAGATTGAAAGCGCATTCGTTGTTCGAGCAGAGTATCTTCGCAGGTCTTTCGACTTAGCGAGGTTCCCAATCACAGGACACGTTGAAAGAACGCCATCTGATTTGATGATTAGTGCAGGAGGGTAGGAGTTGATCCCTTGCCCTCTTTTGTTTGCGGGTGAAGACAGGATTCAGAAGCTTCGTTTCTAACCCGAGTGACTCAAAGGCAGCGGTTTGCCTACGCGATGGGTTCTGTCATCTCCTCCGTGCCGATTGTGTCGCGGCACCAGCAACATTAGAGCAAATGTCTAGGCTTTGTAAGTTTTCTCGTGAGCAAAGTAGAAGCCTGACACTACTTCAATGTCTCTAAATCAAAAGCTTTTGGCGATCGCACCAGTAACATTCCTTCAGGATTGAAACATATTTTTCTGAAAAAGATGCCTCAAACCCGTGCTTTCTATCGAAAAGTGTCGTAGGTTACTAGACGTAACTCTTAACATTACATTTTGATAAGTCAGGTACAGGTACTTCAAATGTGGTTTCTAGCTCCTTTGATCGCTGCTCTGGGTGCTGCTTACATGTACGAGAAGTTTGAGCAATCTTCAGAAGAGGTCGCAATCGTCTGTGTTGCGGTTGCACTGGCTGGAATTGTGTTAACTCTTGTTTCGGCTCCGTGGCCTGTCCACTTCTTGCTTGCTCTTATTCTTCTGGCTTCGCGACTCTTCAACACGCAAGCCTTAGACATTTGAGAGATTAAGATCACATGTCGGATGACATTTTTAGCCGCATCTGGCAACGGTGGCCTGTCAAATCCCATCCAGATAGACATCCAATGAATAGGGCTAGATGCCGCTTAGGTAAAAGCTGAAGCTCTACCTCCTCTTCAACAGTGGAAAACTACAGTGCTAAGCGCTGAGATAAAACCAATAGTTGATGGAGAAGCCGCGCGGTGCGCGGCTTCTCCATAAATATCTGTCCTAACCTATCTGCGCATTGACATACCACAGATCTCTTTATCTTCACTCTTTAGGCGATGACGCATGCACATGCTATTTGAGACGCTGCGCATTTATGCATGCCTGTAGAAGCTGCACGCTCAGGACAACTAACAACCCCATTCACTGATTCAGTCTTGTACTTGGCCCAGTCGGTTGACCTTTGATATCGGTCTGTAGACAAAACAAGTCTCCGGCTTCAACGCTTTTTTTAAGCTCTGCTTGGCTGAGTCCGGCGGATGCTGTTGTGATGAATAAATCGGTTAAGTTTTCGCCACCAAAGGTACATGAGGTAACGAGTGGCACCGGCAACGATACTCGTAGCATCTCCTTCCCGTCAGGATCAAATCGAATCACACACCAGCCATTCCACATGGCTGACCAGATGCATCCTTCTGCATCGATGGTGAGTCCATCAGGATAAAACGATTCGCCAACAAGTTGAACGAGAGGATGGCGATCGCCAATCGTGCCTGCATCTGCGTCAAAATCGTAGGCGTAGATCACTTGTCGTGGCGTATCGGTCAGATAAAAGATTGTTTGATCTGGACTCCACCCCAAGCCATTTGAAATGGACAAGCCCGTTTCCATCAGATGAAGCGAGCCGTTTGGATCATGTCGATAGAGATTGGCTTTGGGTTGTTCATCATTGTTCATGGTGCCAATCCAGCGGCGACCCCGACCATCAGCTCTGACATCGTTGAGGCGATTGTCGGGCTGTTCCGCTTCTACTGACACGACGGGCGTTGTCGTTCCATTGTGTAAGTTGAGGCGCGTTAGCCCATTCTCTTGAGCCAAGATGAGGAACCCTTCCTCTTCTAGAAACAGGCCGCTGACGACAGTATCTACTTCGTAGTAAGTATCCTCACCGGAGGCAGGGTCGAAGGTATGGACTCGGCGATTGTAAATGTCTACCCAGTGGAGCACCTGCTTCACAGCATTCCAAATCGGGCCTTCACCCAGACGGGCTCTCACCGGGAGAACATTTTCAGGCTTCAGTACGATAGACATTGATGTTTTAATATCAGGCACAGCAATAGGTATTCTATGCTGACCCAGGGTTATAAAAATCAGCACACAACGTTAATCCGCCATCACTACACAGGTTTTGCATCGTGAGGTAAGCTGCCTCGTCCGAGATGGGCAATGCGGCTGAGGTAGCCATTTTTTTTGGGTATGTCTGGCAAGCTATAGCAATGCGCAGATAGGTTAGGACTAATAGTTGATGGAGAAACCGCGCGGCTTCTCCATCAACTATTAGTTTTATATCAGCGCGTAGCACTATACTGGACCACTTTTATTCTGGTTGGCAACTGGCTGTAACGATAGATTTGCAGACGAGAAACAAATGCAATGGGGTCGGGAGAATCCAGCAATTCTCCCGACCCCATTCAACCCAAATCAGTTAGTCGAACGCACTTGATGCGATTTCTGAATTACTTCTCGGCCAGTTCTACAAGCTCGATGCTGAACACTAAGTCTTCACCGGCGAGAGGATGATTGCCATCAAGAGTAACTTGTGAATCCTCAACAGCCGTCACCACCACTGGGATGACTTGTCCAGATGAGTGCTGCAGTTGAAGTTGTTGGCCTAGGGCGATCGGCAGATCGTCTGGGATTTGTTGACGGTCAACAGAGGCAACCATCTCGGGACGATGAGGACCGTAGGCATCATCGGATTGAATTTCTTGGGTTTTAGATTCACCCGGAGCCATACCGATCACAGCTTGTTCAAAGCCTGGAATGACTTGCCCCTCACCCAAAGAAAACTCTAGGGGTTCACGCTCCAGAGACGAGTCAAACACAGTGCCATCATTGAGCTTGCCTGTGTAGTGAACTTTGACGGTATCGCCAACTTTAGCTTGTATCATAAATGCGTTTCTCCTAAATCTCTTTTGCGTTAGGTGCTCTCAGGATGCCTGGGCAGCCTCAACGGTTTACATTAAGCAAGCGATGTCGAGTCAGTCGGCAAGAGTAGATGCGAAATCGACTATGACTTGCCCTTCTCGATCCGCATACAGCCTATCCACCGAGCCCAGTCTCAAAACGGTTGTCGTTTCTTTCGACTGACACTCTCTGCTCACATTTTTTTTGGCGCGGATCGAAATACAGTTGCTTCTCAGGTGTTTGTTGTTTTGGTCAAAACCCGCTCCTTTGATATTTGTCGACTAGGACAAAGCAGAGCTTTTCTAATCTGAAATTTGGTTTTTCCCAACTCACCTGACACCAATTCTAAATATTTAACTTTGCCATCGCGCTTGTTTCCATCCACAATACAACATAGCTAAAAGTAGCCTGAAAACGCCTCTACCCTAAGAAGGCAGGGAAGGTTTTCTTCCCCGCCTCTAAAAGAATCTGAAGCCTATCTTTAGATATAGCTGTAGTCAGCTTATCTAGGATGTTTACATTTTTGTGGCCGTGCGGCGCACGGCCACAAAAATGTCCTAATGACTACTGGCTGTAGCTACATGACTATCTATTGACCTCAGAGTTGTGATTGAAGTTTTGATGCATCATTCTCGTTGAACGATTATCAGCCTCAATCTATTCCCAGCGTTTGCCACCGCCGCTATTGTAGGAAGATCGACTGGGGCTGTTTTCGCGAGGACGAGCCTTGTTGACTTTTAAGACTCGCTCCATCCACTCAGCTCCATCTAAGTCTTCGATCGCAGTGGTTTCCTGCTCTTCGCTCTCCATATCGACAAAAGCAAAACCGCGCATCCGTCCGGTTTCACGATCGACAGGCATTTTAATCCGCTTTACAGGGCCATATTCTGCAAATACGCTTGTTAAGTCTTCTTCTGTCACTGAGTACGACAAGTTACCCACGTAAACTGTCATTGCGCTTATGCCTCCAAGGGGCAAGAAATTAGATGTTCATGAGATTGGAATTCGGAGGCAAGCTCCTAACGGATGTGAGCAAGAACGAGTTGAACTGCCGTGAATGCTAGAAAAAACTTAACAACCGATAATCTAATCCGCATCCATAATAACGCCATCGTTTTCCAGAGCGCAAAGCCCAAATTTCGGAAGATAAGAAGATTAGAATAGTTTACTCAAACGAATACCTATCAAGGCATCTGAGTTGTGCATGATTTTCAGATTCATCTCTTGCCATCCTTGTCGGCTCGATCAAAACGACATCAAGGGAAAAGCTATCTTGTTGATGATCAGGGAGCCTTTTTGCCGAGCGTTAGTACTGTCCTGAACGCAACTAAATCCCGAGAAGATCGGGAAGCTCTACAACGCTGGCGGCAGCGAGTGGGTACTGCGGAATCCCAACGCATCGCAGGACAAGCAAGCCGTCGGGGTACTTCAACTCATAAGCAGCTTCGTCATTATTTGATCGGTGAACCGTTACCCTGTCCAGAGGTGGCGCGTCCCTACTGGGAAAGTTTGCAGTCGGTTCTGAATGACATTGAGACTGTACAGCTCGTTGAAGGGGCCGTTTTTCACTACGACTTGGGCTATGGCGGTCGCGTCGATTGTGTGGCGACCTATAAAGGCGTGCCCTGCGTGTTGGATTGGAAAACGAGCGATCGCCCTAAAGAAACAGTCGATCGCCTGTATGACAATCCGCTCCAGCTTGCAGCGTATTGTGGTGCCGTGAATCATATTTACGGCGAGCATGGAGTACATCTAAAAGAAGCCGCCATCGTCGTTGCCATACCTGATCAAGAGGCCGAGGTCTTTTACTTCGATGCGCCTACCCTGCGAGACTATTGGCAGCAGTGGCAAGAGCGGGTTGCTCGGTTTCACGCCCGCCGAACAGGTTGAATTTGCTTGAGTTGTTCAAACAGGCGTTCGACTTGATCCAGATCCTTATCTCCGGGCGATCGCTCGACTCCACTCGACAGATCCACTCCATTAGGGCGCAGCTGACTCAACGCTTCGACGATATTGTCTGGATTTAGCCCTCCTGCCAGCAACCACGGACAATCCGGCTGAAAAGACTGTAGCGCCTTCCAATTGAGGGTTTTGCCTGTGCCTCCCATCATGGTGGGATGATAGGCATCGAGCAGTAGCGTATCGATCACCTGACTGTAGCGATGAGCTGCGGCTAAGGTTTCGGGCGATCGCACCCGGAAGGCTTTGATGATCTCGATCGGGACGTGAAACGAATCCGGAGGTGCAGAGTCCTGTAAAGATTGCAGTGCCGTTTGAAGAGTACTGCAAAACTCCACAGATTCTTGACCATGTAGCTGCACGGCACTGAGATGTCCCTGGGCTACAACGCTAACAATATGTTCGATTGAAGCATCGACAAACACTCCGACCCGGTCGATGATCCGATCAATGATTTGAGTCTCCTTCTGGCCGTTTGCCTGCCCTCCCCACTGATGCGAAGTTTTGGAAGATGCGGGTACGACACCTGTTTCTATCGACGAAAGTCCATCTATGATCTGGCGAATTCTTGCCGCTTCAACGTAGCGTGGAGAGCTGGTCGCGCAGATAAATCCCAACGCTGTTGCTCCGAGCTGGGCGATCGCCTGTGCCTGACTGACCTGAGTAACTCCACAAATTTTGACTCGCATTGATTTAGGAATAGATTGTGTTGAAGTGTGACAAATGTGCTGAGTTTTGTGTCAAATTCCTTCTGAATTGTTAACTCTAACAAACAAGCGAATAGAAGAGGCCCTGATTCTTTTTATAATCCTCCTACACTGTTTGCCAGTTTCAATGCGCTCCCAAAAGAAATATGGGAATGGAAGCATCAGAAACTTGCTGATTCAACTCTGACTGAAAACAGGAGATAGTATTTTGTTACACCTGATGCTTGCTGCCTCTGTACCGACCTTTGAATGGTCATTTGACGTTGCCCTAATCATGGTGACCTGCAACTTGTTTGCGATCGCCATTGGCTATTACGCCATTCAAAAACGGGGTGTTGGCCCTGGGCTGCCTGTCGATTTGCCTGCGATGTTTACTGGTTTTGGGATTCCAGAACTATTGGCAACCATGAGTTTTGGTCATGTGCTTGGGGCTGGAATGGTGTTGGGACTAGCAAATGCTGGTCTTTTGTAAAGAATCATTCTTTCAATATCTTTTGAACCTAGTATCTTTTGAAGTCTCATTCAAATTCGTTGCTTTGTAAGCTGCGTGTTCCCAACCCTCTCAAATGATCTCTCTTGGCCGGGCCGATGATTAAAGACATCGCCCCGGCTTTTCTTATGAGTTGGATCGGCAAATCCTTTAGCATCTGAAGCGTCAGTGTATTGTTTTGCTCCAATGAGTGAAGCCGCTCGCTGCCGCAGCCTATTCAAAGAAGTCTATATCTCAGATCTTTACGGCTCCATGCTTGGTTGAAGCGTGCCTCGGAAAGAGTTCACTACAATGGAGAGGTATCGTCTAAGTCTCAACGAATGCTTTTGTTGAACGATCGAATGATGAAGAAGCGATCGCACGCAGCACTTCGACAATGCAGTCATCCATACGATAATGCACTCAGAAGATTGAGACGAAGTCACTGTGTTAGCACGATTGGAGTGAATTGAGGATTGGCTATGAAGTCCGGCTGGCGGATTGGTTCTCTGTTCGGGATTCCCTTGTTTCTCGACCCGTCATGGTTCGTTATTTTGCTGTTGGTCACCTTTGTGTATGGCTCTAGCTGGCAAGGTGAAAACTGGGGAGACGGTGCCGAATGGATCGCAGGCTTTGCTATGGCGCTGCTGCTGTTTGGCTCTGTCTTGCTGCATGAGCTAGGCCACAGCTTAGTTGCGTTGTCTCAAGGGATTAGCGTGAATTCGATCACGCTCTTTTTGTTTGGGGGAATTGCCTCCATCGACAAAGAGTCGAAAACTCCTGAACAAGCTTTTCAGGTGGCGATCGCTGGGCCAGCGGTTAGTCTTAGTCTTTTTCTGCTTTTGTTAGCCGTGAACCAAGTGCTGCCGACAGGAGAACCTGCTCAAGTTGTGTTGGAACGGCTCGCTTGGATCAATCTGGTTCTCGCCATCTTTAACATGATTCCTGGGCTTCCCCTGGATGGTGGTCAGGTGCTCAAAGCCGCAATTTGGAAAGCGACTGGCAGTCGGATTCAAGGGGTGCGCTGGTCAGCGCGAGTAGGTCAGGCTTTAGGTTGGTCGGCGATCGCCCTCGGGTTAGTGCTCTACATCACCGAGTTTAGCTTTGCGTTCTTATGGATTGCGCTGCTGGGTTGGTTTGGTGTGCGCAATGCCGCTGCATATGGTCGCATCGCAGATTTGCAAGAGACACTCCTCAGCCTCAAAGCCTCAGAAGCGATGACGCGAGAGTTTCGCGTGGTCGATGCAAAATCTAGCCTACGAGATTTTGCAGACAACTATGTATTGGCAGAAACTCACCCCGAAAGCTACTTTGCTGCCTCGGATGGGCGCTATCGCGGCCTCATTATTATGGAAGATTTGCGTCAAGTTGAACGCAGCCAATGGGACAGCACGACTCTTCACGACATTGCTCAACCTTTGAGCAATATTGACTCTGTTGAAGAATCTGATCCGCTGTCTGTGGTGATTTTGAAGCTAGAAGACGAGAACCTACGACGCATCACAGTACTATCTCCAGCAGGAGCGGTGTCTGGCGTGGTTGACCGAGGCGACATCATTCGAGCTGTGGCTAAAAAGCTCAATATTCCCTTTGCGGGAGGGCTGATTCGCCGCATCAAAGAAGATGGAGCATATCCACCAGAGCTGCAACTGCCTGCGATCGCCCGCTCGATTCAAGCTGATACCCCTTCATCCCCATCGCCTCAGTCGGTTAGCGACGCAGCCTAAGAGGATGTTTGAGAAGTCGTCAATGCTACTTCAGATCCCC
>JGI12048J13642_10369814_pt1 | contig 11484 bp, 9 predicted proteins | sample ElkSlonscriptome_16_FD_13642 | JGI IMG/M metagenome (IMG submission 13642) | reverse complement strand
CTGCTTTTTAGTAAATTGGCTGTCCTTAAAACCTGATAAACTTTTAAAATACAACAATTTAATATTTTCATTATGAAAAGCTTCCTGAAATACACCCTCGCAACCATCGCAGGGATCCTGGTCGTCAATTTCCTCGGCCTGGTTATCTTTTTTATTATTATTGGCGCTGCCACAAAACAGGAGGAGCCAACCGTTCTCGAAAACTCTGTCCTTGTGGCAAAGTTCAATTCCCCGATCATTGACCGGGCCAACGATGATCCCTTCAGTCAGTTTGCCGCAGGCAATTTTGGCATGCAAGGGGTAATGGGCCTGGACCAGATCCTCAAAGATATTGACAAGGCAAAAAATGACGAAGACATTTCCGGAATCTTCCTGCGACTTTCCGGTATCCCGAGCAGCATGGCCACAGTGGAAGAGATCCGTGACGCACTGATGGATTTTAAAGCGGATGGAAAATTCATTATTGCACATGCGGATGCCTTTACCCAGAAATCCTATTACCTGGCAACTGCGGCGGATAAGATATACCTGACGCCAACCGGCGATTTTGATTTCAAAGGACTGCAGGCCAAGGTGCTCTATTTCAAGCGAGCACTTGACAAGCTCGGCATCGAGGTTCAAGTGGTGCGGCATGGAGACTATAAAAGCGCTGTAGAGCCTTTTCTCACGAATGAAATGAGCGATGAAAATCGTGAACAGCTCGATGAGATGATCAGTTCCGTCTGGGACAAGATGATCTATGAGATCTCACTTGCACGCGGCATCTCGGAAGAGGACCTTGAGAAATATGCTGATGAACTTGCAGTGGCAATGGACGAACGTGCCGTTGAAAAAAAGATGATCGACGGAACAAGGTATTACGACCAGGTGCTTGATGAACTCAGGGAGCTGACAGAAACGGAAGAGGATGATGACATTCCCTCTATCTCACTGAAAAAATATGCCGATGTATCCGGCAATAAGGAAGCATCCGGCAACCGGATCGCCGTGATCTATGCGATGGGAACCGTGGTCACCGGGGAAGCCGAAGAGGGAATGATCGGTTCCGACCGCATCGCAAGGGCCATTAGAAAGGCCAGAAAAGACGACAAGGTCAAAGCGATCGTATTCAGGGTGAATTCAGGAGGGGGAAGTGCCCTTGCATCCGAGGTGATCTACAGGGAGGTGAAACTTGCCGCCGAAGTGAAACCAGTTGTTGCATCCCTTGGAGATGTGGCTGCATCGGGCGGATACTATATCGTCTGTCCTGCCGACACCATTGTGGCGAGTGAAACTACCATCACGGGCTCCATTGGTGTATTCGGACTGATTCCCAATATGCAGGAACTGATGAATGAGAAGATCGGGATCACTACCGGACTGGTAAAAACAAATAAGTATGCCGACATTATGTCAACCACCAGGCCGATGACCCAGGATGAAAGAATTATTATCAAGGAATACATTGATGATGTATATACCACCTTTGTCAATCACGTGGCCGAAGGCAGGTCCATGAGCTTTGAAGAGGTGGATGCAATTGGGGGCGGACGCGTATGGTCGGGCGTCAATGCCATGGAGATCGGGCTGATCGATGTATATGGCGGTCTTGAAAAATCTGTTGAGATCGCAGCAGAAATGGCCGACCTGGACAATTACAGGTTAACTTCATTGCCAACGCTGGAAGACCCGATCACAAGGCTGATGAAACAAATTACCGGAGGAGTGAAAGCAAAAATCATCAGCAAAGAGCTTGGCAGTGCATATGAGCTATACAAACAGGTCGAAATGATCAACAACATGGAGGGCTTGCAAGCCATCATGCCATATACCCTTGATATCTATTAAGATATTTACAGTCAGATAGGCCCGGCCGGTACCCGGCCGGGCTTTTCTTTCTGTATCAGCAATAAATATGTGTTTGTAAATAAGCATGTTATAATATACACGATCCAACTTTCGCTTTCGGTTCAAATGTTTAAATTTGCAATCCTTAAAATCTGAGATGCAAAAACGCAGGTACACTTTCAAGGTCCTTCTTCTGTTTCCATTCTCTGTCCTCTACGGGGCGGTTGTCGGAATGAGAAACCTCTTCTTTGAATGGGGCTTCCTGAACTCGGTGGAGTTTAAACTGCCTGTGATCTCGGTTGGCAATATCACTGTTGGCGGAACGGGAAAAACACCCCAGGTGGAATACCTGGTCAGACTGCTCGACAGCGAGTTTTCACTGGCATGCCTGAGTCGCGGGTATAAACGCAAAACCCGCCAATTCCTGATCGCGGATCCTGACACCCCGGCGCACATGATCGGTGACGAACCACGACAGATCAAAAAAAAGTTTCCAGGGATCATCATGGCAGTAGATCGTAACCGTGTAAATGGCATCAGGCAACTCCTGAAACTCCGTGACCACGTAGATGTGATCCTGCTTGATGATGCATTTCAGCACAGGTATGTGAAACCAGGCAGATCGATCCTGCTGATCGATTACAACAGGATGATCAAGGAGGACTTCCTGCTTCCTGCAGGCAGATTGAGAGAGCCTGTATCAGCCATCAAGAGAGCCGACATCATCCTGGTCACAAAATCCCCGGATCGGCTCAAACCCATCGAGATGCGCAACATTGTGAAAAACATGGAGATCGGTCTGCACCAGCACCTGTTCTTTACGAAGGTGCAGTATGGCAATATCCGGCCCGTTTTTGACCTTTCAGATCCACGCGACGAAGCTCATTTTAAAACGTTGAAAGCACCGGTCCTCCTGGTAACGGGTATTGCCAATCCCCGGCCCATGAGAAAATTCGCCAGGAAGATCTCCACGAAGCTTACAGAGATCAGGTTTCCTGATCACCATGCCTACAGGAAGAAAGACATTACCAGGATCGAAAAGGCCTTGAGCGACACTGGTCATCCCGATACCCTGGTCCTTACAACCGAAAAGGATGCCATGCGTTTGCAGGATGCAGATGTACCACAATCATTACAGGAACACCTGTATTATGTACCCATTGAAATTGATTTCCTGAACGACGACAGGGATGAATTTGATAAAATCATACTGAATTATGTTAGAAACAATAAAAGAGACAATATCCTTTATAAGGAAGCAAACTGATCTCCGGCCTGAAACCGCCATTATCCTGGGAACCGGGCTCGGAAGCATCGCAGATGAGATCGAAGCCGATACAGTGATCCCGTACGAGCAGATCCCCAATTTCCCTGTATCCACAGTGGAAGGACACGATGGAAAACTGATCATTGGCAGGTATGCCGGTAAAGAGGTGATCGCACTGAAAGGCAGGTTTCATTTCTATGAAGGATACACCATGCAAGAGGTCACCTTCCCGGTAAGAGTGTTGAAATTCTTCGGGATAAAAAACCTGTTCATCTCCAATGCCGCCGGGGGAATGAATCCCGATTTTGAAGTGGGGGACGTGATGTTTATCAATGATCATATCAACCTGATGCCCAATCCGCTGATCGGTAAACATGTGCCTGAATTCGGGGACAGATTTCCTGACATGAGCGAAGTTTACAACCAGACCCTCATCAGGCGGGCACTGGATGCAGCAATGAAACACGGTCTGCGGGCACACAAGGGATGCTACGTCGGTGTAACCGGACCCACGCTGGAGACGACCAAGGAATATGAATATTTCAGGATCATCGGGGGAGATACAGTGGGGATGTCTACCACCCCGGAAGCCATTGTAGCCCACCAGATGAACATGACCATCTTTGCCGTATCGGTGATCACCGACCTGGGGGTTCCCGGGAGGATCGAAAAGATCTCCCACGATATCGTTCAGCAGGCAGCATCCAAAGTAACACCAAAACTTGTAAAAGTGATCTCCGAGATCATAGCAGACCTCTGATAAGTGATGACAGAGAATAAGGACGGATTTCAGAAAAGCAGGGTCTTTGCACTCTCAGCAGTGCACCTGATCCATGATGTTTATACCTCCTTCCTCGCCCCCGCCCTTCCGAAGATTATTGATAAACTCGGGATCAGCTACGGGCTTGCCGGTGCGCTGGCTGTGATCCAGCGAATCCCCTCGCTTTTCAATCCCCTGATGGGTATCATTGCGGAGCGCCCCGGGATGAAATACATGCTCATTGCCTCCCCGGCCATCACCGCGACTGCCATGAGCCTGATCGGTGTAGCTCCCGGCTATATTTTCCTGGCCATTCTCCTGTTTGTTTCAGGCATCAGCTCCATGATGTGGCACATCCCCAGTCCGGTTATGATCAAGGTCCTCTCTGGCAAGCGCACCGGAAAAGGCATGAGTTATTATATGGTCGGCGGTGAGCTTGCACGTACACTCGGACCCCTGATCATCCTTGGTATCATCCAGCTGTGGGGCCTGGAAGGCACCTGGAAAATGATGCCCCTGGGATTTGTGGCCTCTTTTATCCTCTACCTGAATTTCAGGAATGTGGACATCAAGCCGTCGGACAAAAGCAGGGAGGAGGGAAATTACTGGAGAATTTTCAGGCGATACGGGGCTGCTTTCATCCTGACAGGCGGATTTACGTTTTTTCAGGGTGGGATGAAGGCCGCGCTGACCTATTATCTTCCTACCTTCCTGACAAAAGGCGAGGGATATTCACTGGCCTTTGCCGATATCTCCCTCACTATCCTGCAACTGGCAGGTGCTGCCGGTGCCTTGTTCGCCGGAACCATCAGTGACAGGCTGGGTCGCTCCGGCACACTGCTGATCATCAGCATTGCCTCTCCCCTCCTGATGCTTCTTTTCCTCAACGTTGAAGGAGGATGGATCATCCCTGTGCTCATACCCATGGGGTTTTTCCTTTTTGCGCCCACTGCAGTGATGATGGCCATGATCCAGGACCTGAATACCGAAAAGAAAGCTTTCGTAAATGCAATGTACATGACCATCAATTTTTTCATCAGCTCCCTGGTGATCCCCATGGTGGGTGTCCTGACCGATCATTTCGGCTTCCTTACAAGCTATGTTGCATTTAATGTGATCGCCTTCGGGGCCATCCTGGTTGTAATTTTCACCCGGAAAAGCATTGAATCACTGTCAGATCATGCAACCAGCAAGCCATAAGGCAGGACAATTCATTCAGGGGGAGAAAGAATGCACATATTTTTTTACCTTCAACACATCTTAAAAACCCAAAGGGGAGGTTACAGATTGAGCGAGAGATGTACAACAAATGGACTTATATCATCTTACTGGTATTCCTTTCATCCTGTTACAAGGAAATAATATATAAAGAACCGGATTCCGATCTCTTCCAACTTACCGTAGCGGATGAAACAGAAAAATTTATCTATCAAAGCAGGGACACCAGTTATACAGTGGCAGACCACCTGACGACACTGCGTTTCAACGGTGAAGAGCTGGACCTGGATGAGATCCGTGTCCGCGGGAAAAGCGCCCTGAGATTCCGGAGAAAAAGTTATGCAGTCTTTTTAAATACGCCCATCTTTGTTGAGAGCAGAAACGGTTTGGAAACAAAACAGCTCACCCGGTTCAAGCTGATTGCCCTGGCGCAGGACTATACCTACATTGAAAACAGGATCTCATTTGGATTGCTGGAGGAAGCAGGCGTGATGCCCCTGTTCTATAAATTTGTTGAATTGCGCATCAATGATGCCACCCAGGGAATCTATATGCTGATAGAAGATCCCGAGCAATATTTTCTCGAAAATGGCAGTGAATATATTTTAAGAAGGGGGTACAACCACAGCATTGATGACTCGGAATATTTTCCATCATTCAACTACCTTTCCAGGGAAGCCTACCTGAACAGGTACATGGAGATCTACGATTCGCTGAGGATGAAACAGGAAGAGGAACTGTTCAGCTTCATAAATGAAAGGCTGGATACAGATCAGTATTTCAGGAAAATGGCCATTGATTACCTGCTGATGAACGGCGATTACACAGACGAGATATATTTGTATTCCAGGGTCACAAATGGCTCAATCCGTTTCAGGATCATTCCCTGGGACTATGATGATGTTTTTGATGACCAACCCCATGAAGTCGGCATTCAATGGGGCCTCGGGACCATCTACGGGAAGAGGTATTATCCAACGGTTGCATCCGTCAGAGAGGTGACGGGAGACAGGCTTATTTTTTCCGTGGAAGACGACCTGGACTACACAATTGCAATGGATTCAGTGCTTTACGATCATTATAGTGCGGTCGTGAAAGAGCTTTTGCTCACAATGGATGCGGACCTGATCGACCGCATATTCGATGAAACTTCCGAAGAGCTCAGTTCGTTCTATGCATATCCCCCCGTCGTTGAACAATCTCGTTACGACGTGGAAGCTGCAGACATGGAGGCATGGATCAAAAACATGGAAGAGAAAAGATCCTTTCTCAAGGAGAGATTGCTTGATATGAAAATGAAAATAACAGCGCAGTGAAAAATCTGATCTCATACCTGCTCCTGATTCTGCTCACCACCAGTTCGTGTGATCCGAAGATTGCAGATATGCAGCTCGATGAACTGCAGGACAAGACAGAATATACGGGAGGGATCTCCGTTTCGGTCGGACAATACATGGACCAGCCGGTAACCAACCTGACAGTGAATGGAGAGAATTTTTCAGGTGATGCGCTTACAATCACCGATGCCGGGTATTATCTCATTGAATTCACTTACAAACAGGGCGGTCAGCCGGTTGATAAAAGCATGCGGATCGTGATCCTGGACAGGGAGCGGGGCATTGCTGAATGGGGTCTGAAAAAATGGACCCCCAAGGAACCTGCCTACCGGGAAACGGCGGATGTCATATCATTTATCCATCCGGGTTTTTGTCCGGAAGGTGTATCGGTTCCCGTGGTTGTGCTTACGAATGATACTGCCCTGTATAGCGATGTGGATCTGAGAGCCGACCTCGACGAAGTACCATTCAATGTAAAGAACGGGGTGGGTTCAGCACTTTTCATTCCCGGAAACCAGGACCCCGGAATACTCACAGTGGCAGGTGGGGTCCACGAGATTCACATTCCTGAACCTGCCGGGGACGAACAAGTCCTGTCCGGTGCCCTTTTAGATGACCTCGTCCTCGATGAAGGCGCAGTAGTGCGGGTCACCGGTGAACTGACCATCCCCTCCAACACCACGCTCACAATCCGGCAGGGTTCATTTATGACCGTGGATCCCGGTGTGAATATCCTGAATTCCGGACAGATCCTCATCGAGGGAACCAAAGATCTCCCCGTTGCGATCACCTGTTCGGATCCCGGTGATCACTGGGGTGGTTTCATCAGTAGTGGAGCAAACAATTCCATCAACGCCTCCTACACTTTTATTTGCAGGAGCGGATACCATGACAAGGATCCGTATGACTACGGTCATGCCCAACGCCAGGCAACTTTTTACATGGAAAACGGCCTTCTGAACCTCGACCGGTGCTTCCTTACCGATCATGCCGGACAGGTATTTTACCCGGTCAACAGTGAAGTAACGATCAGTCATTGCCTGGTACAGCGTGCAAAAACAGGGGGACAGATCAACCAGGGCAACATTTTGATCAGCCATTCAGTGTTCACCGATTTTCCGGATGACAATTCCACCTACCTTGACGAAGACAATGACGGGCTCTACCTGATGGGCTGTGATGCAAGCATAGCTCATTGTGTCTTCGCCTATTGCAAGGATGATGCACTGGACAGCGGGGGCAGCGGCGGAGGCGAAATCACGGTCCGCCATACAATTTTTGAGGCTGCATTTCACGAAGGAGCGGCACTTTCAAGCGGCGGATCAGTATTGAAACAGCATACCTTCACACATTGCACCTTTGTCAACTGCGGCCAGGGCCTGGAGCTGGGTTACAGCAGTCCGGAACACCATGTGCTGCTTGACTCGTGTACACTCACCCTGAACAATATCGGGATCAGGTACGGCGACAATTATGTGAATCAGCACGCTGGACACATCACTGTTCAGAACAGTTACAGCATCCACAACAAGGACAAAGACATCTGGAATATGCTGCGCAATAACTGGCAATCCGACACGGTAAAAATGGAATTTACAAACGTGTATGTTTCCGAAGCAACCCCATTGTATCCGCATTTGAAAATTTATGACTAAACACGTGAAAACAAATATCATCCGTGCTGGCCTGGTTTTGGTCTTCCTTTTGGCCACGACATGGGAACCTCTTTGCGGACAGGAGATCAAGGTGATCCGTGACTTCAAATTATGGTCCGGTGTGGAACTGGAAAAATCGGTTGGCAAGAACTGGAAATTTATGCTGGAGGAGGAGGTCAGGCTGCAAAAAAACGCCACCGAGGCAGGCAGTATCCTGACCGAAGCCGGGGTGGAATACACAGTGGATAAGAACATCTCCCTGGAGGCTGCCTGGAGGTATACCAGGAACCGTAAAAAAAACAATGCATTTGAAAACAGGAGCAGGTATGCATTCGACCTGAATTATGAGGGAGAGCTCCGGGCACTCGCCCTGCATGCAAGGCTGAGGTATCAGAAAGAGGTTGAGAGCCTGAACCTTTTCGATCTGAAGATCCCGTATGAAAAGCATTTCAGAACCAGGGTCGAGTTTAGATACCTCCAATCGGGAAAATTTGAGCCCTTTGTTTCCGCTGAACTTTTCCAGCTTTATGAACTGAATTCCTATCCCGAATTTGAAAAATGCCGGGTACTGGCGGGCGCCAGGATCGATGTCAGTAAACATGGGGATGCAAAGATCTCCTACGGTTTTGACCGGGAACTGAACAGCTTCTTCCCATCCACATATTATATTCTCAAACTGAATTATACTTTCAAATTCTGATGTTGTCTGCATATCGCCACATATCCCTTCTCATCCTCCTGGCGGCACTTACAACTGTCCCCGGGTGTTATGAAGAGATCATCATTGAGCATGAAAATGATTTCGACGGTCATTTTATCCTTAAGCTAAATGATATTGACGGGTATACAGACCTGCCGGGAAAAAGGATTTTTTTTACAATCCCGGAAGATATAATCGAAGATTTTAGTCCGCACGTGCAATATTCAGCATACAATTATATGATCTTTAAGGGAGGCGGATTGATCAATGACACGGTCAACGATCTGGGAAGAATCGAAACGGGCCTTCCCTACCCGCTGGTCTGCTTACAAAATGAAAAAAAAGATACTTTCAACATTGTATTCACCACCCTGCCGCTGATCCATTTCTTTACAGAAGATGAGATCAGAGACGAACCCAAATCGCCGGGCACACTATATATGCAATACCGAATGCCCGGTTCAGGTGATGTGGGGAGCATCAGTTTTATTTCTTTTGCGGGTATTGAGATCAGGGGGGCTTCATCAATGAAATACGGGAAGGTCTCATACGGCCTCGAACTCTGGAAGAACAAGCAGGAAGATGATTACACCACTTCACTGCTGGACATGAGGCCCAATGAAGACTGGGTCCTGGATGCGATGTACATCGATGACCTGAGGATGAGGAATAAACTCTCCTTTGATGTCTGGAAACAGATCGCCACTGTACCCGCAAACGACACCTCCCGGCAGTTTTTTCCGGGGATCAACATTCGGTACGTAGAATTGCTGATCAACAACCGGTACCTGGGAGTCTATGGCCTGGGAGAGAAGGTAAATGAGCAACTGCTGGGGTTCTCAGATGATCAGTTGCTGGAAGGAGGTCGCATCTATAAGGCAATCCGCTGGGCCGACGGTTCCACGAAATTTGAAACCTACCACCATCCGCCGGGCAAGAGTTTTACCTGGGACGGGTGGGAGCAAATCTACCCCAAACACGACACTGCCTGGGTTCCGCTTGATCGATTGAGGCAATTCGTGGTCTACAGTTCAGATTCAATTTTTAAAGAAAAGGTATTTCAATACTTCGATGCCGACAACCTGGTACATTCACTGCTCTTCCTGAACCTGATCAAGGGAAATGATAATGCTGGTAAAAACAATTTCCTTGCGCGTTACCGGAGCAATTCGCAATTTTTCATGATTCCATGGGATATTGAATCCAGCTGGGGCCTTGCGTGGGATCGAAGCACTGTATCGCCTGTGGGGTTCCTGAGTAACAACCTGTATGACCGCCTGATGGCCACCAATGCAGGAAATTTCAGGGATCAAATCAGCACGCGCTGGTTCCATTACAGGGAGGGAGCGTTTTCAGAAGAACAGCTGTCGGAGATCATCCTTTCGAATTACAACCGGCTGGCGACCAGCAAGGCGTATGAACGGGAGGCCGCCACCTGGACCGAGTTTTCGATTGATCCTGAAGAAGAATATGAGGAAATTTCAAGCTGGCTCACCGAGCGACTGGATTACCTCGATCAGTATTACAGAGCACTTGAATGATTACTTGTAGACAACGGCACAGGCTGCTCTCCTGAGTTGTATCCCCCTCTTTCCGCTGATCCTCATATGTACGACATACAAACCCGGGCGGACGATCTTTCCTTCCTGGTCGGTCCCGTCCCAGGCAAAGGTTTCCGGACTGCCGCCGGTGCCGCTGTTGACGATTGTGCAGACCGGGTTGCCATTTAAATCAGTAATGAACAGGTCAAATACACCATCGGGTGGTTGCTCGCCGGTCCTGATCTGCAGAAAATCGGCTGTTCCGTCATTATCCGGACTGAAGACCGGAGGGTGAACCGAGAATTCAATCCCCGGGGGCGGCTCATCTATGTCCCTGGAATTCCTGCTCCCCGGTGTGCCATATCCTGCCGAAGTCGCTGCCGAAGTCCAGCAGCCGGATGGAGGCTCGCAGATTCCGGCGTTCATTCGCTCCAGGGACACCCCTGTGGTATTTGCCAGCATATCGTGATGCAAAGAATCATGGTAGCAGAGATGGTCGATGATTTGTCCGGACCGGTTGATTAAGCTGATGCACCCTCCGCGGTCGGCAAGCGTCCTCCAATGCGGCATTCCCAACACGGCAATATCATCCTCCAGGTTCCATTCTTCGCGCAGGGCATAATCTGTCCTGGTGAGCACCACGAATCCGCCGGGGAAGATAAGTCTGGAATCATCAGAGATTAAAATGCGTTCTGCTTCTTCCGTCTCCTGTCCGGAAACCCTGATGGCCAAATCGCGAAGGTCCAGGAAATCGTTCCCATGGTTGTGCAGTTCGATGTATTCATTTCCACCGGGCACAGGGTCATACATCACCTCGCTCAGCTGCGGGTGTCCCACTTGCGGCGCTTCCGGCTTTTTAAAACGCACATGGAATTCTTCGAGTACATTTTCCCGGCAATCGGAAATGCTACTAATCGCCAGGTCATACTCCCGTTTGTCTCTGAGCCCTTCTTGGGTATGCAAATACACGACATGATCCACCAGCGGGTAGACGCCGGAAGCAAGGGTTAGCCGGCTTCCGTTCAGCATAAAATCGCCACTCCTTTCTTCTGCCAGGTAGAGGGTTTCATTAAATGAGACTTTCAGTACAGAGTCGTCTTTAATCCCGAGTGCGACAGGAAAAGGCGGTTCTTTGTCTGTATACTGAACATTTGCTCCATTGCTCCTGCCCGGAGTTCC
>JGI12048J13642_10948843_pt1 | contig 11486 bp, 10 predicted proteins | sample ElkSlonscriptome_16_FD_13642 | JGI IMG/M metagenome (IMG submission 13642) | reverse complement strand
CCCGAATCAGATAAAAGAACAACTCGAGTGTTCTCACCATCTTCTTCAAGTTGAACCTGATAGCGCCCGCTATAGTCGAGATATTCATCCGAACGCCAAAAAGCAAAGCGGGCAAAACCGCCGCGCTCGGTCTCGATGGGTTCATGGGTGAAGTCGAAGCGGTAGCGGCGCTCGCTCTCATCAACCTGGCGTAGATTCATACCGCCGCGGTTGAGTGAAAACCCCAGTCGACGCCATACGCTGCTCGGCTCATCTTCAACTTCGAGATACAAGCCTTTTGATCCAAAACGGATGTGCGAGCTAGAGGCTTCAGCCTCTGCGCTGGACAAGACAACCGGCGGGCGGGCTTCATCGCCGACGGCGGCAAGCTCTGGCAGAAAAGTGCCGGGTATGACATAGGTTCTGCGCACGTCGGGGAGCGAAAGATCGTCTGGAACTTCGATTTCCGCAACCTCTTCGCTTTGAACGTAGATCGGCTGGCTGTCACGGTTAAAACAACCAGAAACTAAGACGGTCATTAACGCTAGTAAAACAAGACGGGAAAAATTCATTGGCCCCTTGGTCCTATAGATCTCGGGAAAAAAGACGCTGACTCAATCAGGCGGCGAGCAAGTCCACTCCCCAGTTTAGGCAACATCACGAGCAACGTCCAGTCGCAAGCGAGAAATCAGCTCATCCGCCTCGGCGCGGTAAGCCTGGTCCAGCGCGGTCAGCGGGAGGCGCAGGCTGGCATTAATCCGACCCATTCGATGCAACAGCCACTTGGCTGGAATTGGATTTGATTCAACACCAAGAAAAGCGTAAAGCTCAGCCAGCTCTTGATCAATCGCTCGCGCGGCATCGGCTTGGCCGCGCTTGGCCAATCCACACAGCCTGGAAAACGATTGAGGAACGATGTTGGCGGCTACAGAGATTACGCCGGCGGCCCCGGCCAAAACACTTTCGCAAGCGCTAGCGTCATCGCCACTCAGCATCGGCAGACCCGTATCGAGCAAAGCTTGAACTCGGGAAGGGTCTGCGACGGCTTCTTTGATCGCAACAATCGATGAATGTCTCGACAGATTTGCGACGGTTTCAGGCTTCAAATCACAAGCGGTACGTGCTGGGACGTTGTAGAGCACGATTGGAATATCAGTCGAATCGGCCACTGCCAGGTAATGCGATTCCAGGCCACGCTGGGTCGGGCGGTTGTAGGCCGGTGTCACAACCAGGGCCGCATCGGCGCCGAGATCTGCCGCCAGTCGAGTTCTGATAATGGACTCAGCAGTTGATGAACTGCCGGTTCCGGCAAGTATCTTCATGCCGGATTGCACGCGTTCGATTGCGAGCGAAAGCAATCGGCGAAATTCAACTTCGCTTAAGGTGACTGATTCACCCGTGGTGCCAGCAACCACGACACCATCAGTACCTGCGGCCAGATGCCAATCGAGCAAATTCAGCCAGCTGGTCTCATCAATCGAGCCATCGTCGTGGAATGGCGTAATCAGTGCGGTAATTGATCCTGAAAACATGGATAAATTGGTGTCCAAACGGTCGTGTTCGATGAATCGCCCACAATGAAAGGTTTGTGCTAACGTGATCCCATCATTGTAACTGAATGTCCTCCCGCTTTGAGGGCAACCTTTCTACCCAAGTTCCTGAATTAACGAAACTTTTATATCCATGCCTGAAAAAAAACCAAGCCTTTCCAAAACCGAACTTCCCGCCACCGGCGAGCGCATGCTTAAATTGGCAGATTTCAAAGGCCAGCCACTGGTGGTTTATTTCTACCCACGCGACAACACCCCCGGCTGCACCAAGCAGGGTCAGGGCTTCCGGGATTTGTATGCCGAATTTCAGTCCCAAGACTGTGAAATTATTGGCATTTCTCGCGACACTCTCGCCAGTCACGAGAAGTTTTCTGCCAAACAGGAATTCCCGTTCCCGCTGCTGGCTGACACCGAAGAAAAGCTGTGCAAAGAATTCGATGTGATTAAAGAAAAGAACATGTACGGCAAGAAAGTCATGGGCATTGAGCGCAGTACCTTTCTGTTCGACGCGAAAGGCAAGTTGGCTCAGGAATGGCGAAAAGTGCGCGTACCGGGCCATGTCGAGCAGGTTTTAGAGGCAGTTCAAGCACTGAACTGACATCAAACGCGCAGTTTTGAGTACCGAACACACATTTCCACAGATGGGAGCTCTTTGACGCCATGGCCGAACGTCCGCGCCTTTATCTGCTTGATACCAACGTGCTGATGCACGATCCCACCTCGCTATTCCGCTTTGCCGAACACGATATCTACCTGCCCATGGTGGTGCTTGAAGAGCTTGATCGCGCCAAGAAGGGCCTGTCAGAAGTTTCGCGAAACGTGCGCCAGGTCAGCCGCTTTATCGGCGAAATGATGGATCGCGAAGCCGGCATCGAACAGGGCGTCTCGCTTCAAGAGCCAGAAGGACTGGAACTGAACGTCGGCAGCGGCCGGCTGTATTTTCAAACCGAGCGTTTGGAAAACGGGGCGCAGCTGGTCGGCGATCGGTCACTGGCTGACAACGAAATCTTGCTGGCCGCGCTGCATCTGACCCGCCAGAATGCCGACCGCGACGTCATTCTGGTTTCCAAAGATATCAACCTGCGGATCAAAGCGGCCATCCATGGCCTGCCCGCCGAAGATTATCAAAACGATCGTGCGCTGGATGACTTGAGCCTGCTCTACACCGGCATGCTGGAGCGCGACCAAAGCTTCTGGGACAGCCACAATACCGAGGACTCATGGACCGAAGACCTGCGGACGTTCTACCGGCTGGGACGTCGAGAGGATGATGACTGGCATCCCAACCAGTGCGTGCGCCTGACCGGTGACAACGGTCTCGAAGCGCTGGTGCGGGAGGTTACCGACACCACGATCGAACTGGAAGTGGCGCGCGATTATCGCCGCCAGCAATCCAACGTTTGGGGCATCATGGCGCGCAATCCTGAGCAGAATTTTGCCCTCAATCTGCTGATGGATCCAGAAATCGATTTCGTCACCCTGCTGGGCACGGCTGGCACCGGCAAAACCTTGCTGGCGCTGGCCGCAGGATTGGCCCAAACCCTGGACGACAAACGCTACCGAGAAATCGTGATGACCCGCGTGACCGTCTCGGTCGGCGAAGACATCGGCTTTTTACCCGGCACAGAAGAAGAAAAAATGACGCCGTGGATGGGGGCGCTGACCGACAATTTGGAAGTGCTGACAGAGTCCGACGATCAAGCGGGCGAATGGGGTCGAGCGGCCACCAACGATTTACTGGCATCGCGGATCAAAATACGCTCACTTAACTTTATGCGCGGCCGGACCTTTCTCAATCGCTACCTGATTATTGACGAAGCACAAAATTTGACGCCGAAGCAGATGAAAACGCTGATTACCCGCGCCGGGCCGGGCACCAAGATTGTCTGTTTAGGCAACGTCGAACAGATCGATACGCCCTATCTGACCGAAACCACATCGGGTCTTACCTTTGCGGTTGATCGGTTCAAGTCCTGGAAACATGCCGGGCACATCACCTTGAAGCGCGGCGAGCGTTCAAGGTTGGCCGATTTTGCCTCTGAGACGCTGTAGGACCAAAACGACTTCGTATTTTTTACAGTCGATCAGTTGCCGCTCCAGGCATAGCTCAGCTGGCCCAGCGTTCTGCCTTCTGAGTCAAACCGCCGCTCAAGCGCGAGACAGTCATTTCCCAGCGAGAGCACGGTCGAGCAGCGCGTGCCGTAGCGCTCAGAGCGTATAAACGTTGAAGACAGAAACTGTTCCATGGTCTCACCAACGCCGGTGTCCGGTAACTCGTCAACAGCAGCCTGGCTAGGATCACCGAGCAGCGTTAGCAAAGTCTTTGGGTCAGCTGCATTCTGATCGAACGCTGTGAGACCGGCCGCAAGCCGTCGAGATTTGGGCCAAGGCGCATCCAGGCTGCCGTTCGACAGGGCATGAACGCCGGGCGCTACTGCAAACGGATCGGCATCGCTGGAGACGTACCAAAGCGAATCGCGCGTTCCGACCAGCAGATTGAACGGACCGTATTGATGTCGCACCGAATGAATCTGACTCGCATAATTTTCCGGGGAGCGCTCTGATTCAAAAAACCGAACCGGCAATTCACCTCGTGATTTTGACCCTGAATCAGCGCTCGGATCGCGCACGTTAGTCACCGCCGCCCAGCGGCCATCCCGAGCTACCGCCAACCAAGTGCCACCCGCCTGTTCATCCCGGCCAGCCAGCAGCTTCGGCTGATCCCACCAGGCCATCGGCCGAGCCGGGCGCGCATGAAATTCATCGCGATTGGCCGCGAGCAACAAGCACCGATCTGAACGAGGGGAAAAAGAAAATCCGATTAGGCACATGGCGAGGGCTCAAGGCAGAAATAACTGGCAGGCATGCTGGCGTGCTAAATTCTACCTTGAGGTTTGTTGTGGTGAATGAGTTGGAGCGAACGAATGGATTCTAAACGGTTTGGGCTACTGGGTGGCTTGCTGGCTTTGGGGCTGGTGATTTCGGCCATGCTGCTGAGCTCGGCGATTCGGGACTTTCGAATCAGTGATCGCTTTGTCGAAGTCAAAGGCTTGGCCGAGCGCGAAGTGGAAGCTGATCTTGCGATCTGGCCAATCAACTATCAGCTTGCAGGCACCACGCTGGATGACTTGCGTGATCGCATGTCCGAGGCTGATGAAGCGGTAATCGCGTTTCTTAAACTGCGTGGCTTTACCGATGCAGAAATCACCCCGAACCCGCCGCGAATCAACGACCAGTGGCTGTTTTCAGCCGAAAACCAGCGACCAACCAACCGCTACACCGCCGAGCGCGGTTTGACCCTCAAATCCGACAAAGTCGACGCCGCCCTGCGCGCCCTGCAAGAATCATCTGAGCTGGTCGGGCAAGGCGTGGTGCTGATGCCCAACTGGGGCCAGGCCGCCCAGTTCCTGTTCACGGGCTTGAACGACATCAAGCCGGAAATGATTGCGGAAGCCACCGCCGATGCGCGCCGTGCCGCCAACCAGTTTGCCGCTGATTCAGAGGCCACCATCGGCCCGATCCGCTCAGCTCGCCAAGGCTTTTTCTCCATCAAAGAACGCGATCCATCGACGCCAGAAATCAAAGTGGTGCGAGTGGTGACGACGATTGAGTATGTGATTGAATGATGGGGAGACGGGAGACGGGAGACGGAAAATCAAAGGCCGTCCGTGCCTCACTTTGGGCGAGTAGAGATCACTTTGAATATGGCGCTTGACCTCTAGCCATAACTTAACGCGCCTTGACATTATCGTTTACAGTTGTAATCATAAATACATCTACAACTGTAAACGCACTTATGTCTGACATTTTGATTAGTGACGCTGAACGGCGTGTGATGCAGCTGCTTTGGGTCGATCACCCGCAAAGTGCGGATGATTTGATCAAGGCTCTGGCGCCGGACACGGGCTGGAAAAGCGGAACGATCAAGACCTTGATTAATCGGTTGCTCAACAAGCAGGCCATTAGCGCTAAGAAAGACGGTCGACGCTTTCTTTATTCACCGGCGGTCTCTCGCAAATCTTGTTTGCAGAAAGATTCTCAGCAATTTCTGAGCCGCTGGTTTGACGGCAAGCTCGCGCCTTTGGTCAGTCACTTGTCAGAAACTGATCAACTCTCAGCAACCGAAATTGCTGAATTAAAGAAGCTGCTGGACGATCTTCAAGATGAGGGCTGATGCAGTGTTCACTTTGGCCATTGAAGCCAGCATCGTTCTGACTATAGCGTTGCTGCTTGTCCTGCTGCTGCGAACCCCTTGGAGACGGATTTTCGGCGCGAGCAGCAACTACGCGCTGTGGATCATTCCACCCTTGAGCTTGCTGACCCTGGCCCTGCCCTTGCCTGAACCTGTCTTTGAAGTCTGGTCACTGACTGCCATCGCTTCAAGCAACGGTGACCCCTCGACCGTTATCAACACAGCCGCAGCATTTTCCTTTGCAAGCTTTTTTCTTAGCGTATGGATCATCGGCTTCATTGCAAGCCTCGCAATATTTGCAGTGCGCCAGCTTAATTTCAGGCGTAGCTTAGGTCAGATGCAACCCCAATCAGACGGAAGCTGGATGTGCGGTTCATTGCAATCCGGCCCAATGGCGATTGGACTTTTTCAACCCAAAATTCTGATCCCTGAAGAATTCTGTAATCGCTTCAATCCACAACAGCAGGCAATGGCGCTGGCCCATGAACGCATCCACATTCAACGTGGCGATTTATGGGCCAACGCGCTGGCGAACTTGGTCAGCGCAGTATTCTGGTTTCATCCACTGGTGCACTTTGCTCAGCGTAAGTTTCGCTGTGACCAGGAACTCGCCTGCGATGCACGGGTGCTTCGTGAGTTCCCGCAGCAGCGCCGGACCTATGCAGACGCATTGCTGTGCGCACCAACCGGTGGTCGACCATCGTCGGTCACCGCTTGCCCATGGTCCAGCCATCAATTTATGACCGAGAGACTCAAGATGATTCAACGTAATCCAAGTTCAAACTTTGTCCGTCAAACCGGTGTTGTCAGCGTTATTTGTCTGGCACTTGGCATCTGCGGTGTTTTGTGGAGCAAGGACAGTAGCGAAAACCTGACCAAGGAAGATCGAATTTATTTCACCTTTGAATCGACGATTAAAGATCCATCAGCAGGCTATACGACGACCCATGAATTTGAGCTTGGCCTTGATCCAAACAAGCTGGCAAAGGTCACCAAAGACTTGAACGACGGAGGGTCACTAGACTACCTAGTAAGCTTTAGCCTGCCGCAAACTGATCAGGTCTTTCTTTCGATGGAATTAACACACAATGGCAACATCATCGGCGAGCCAGCACTGCTATTTGGCGTCAACCCAGAAAACAGTGCATCGATTCAGATAAATTCAGCGACAGGGCTCAGCTATGAGCTGGCAGTTAAAGCGTCAAGACAAGCTTCCAGTCGCGCGCGCTCTGAAGATCAACAAGTGCCAGCGCTTGCTCACACATCATCGCATTGATGCCNTCGATAGCCTGCTCAGAATTCATCGTTGAATTTCCGTTTCATCAAATTCAGACACTGATGATTCGCTTTATGGATAAGCCAGGCGCGGCAAGTGTAGTAAAAATATAGAGGCTTACATATCTGGACTGTCGATACGTATAAGAGCACTACTCTCGAAGCGATCATGGAACACATCGTCGGTGCCACCCAGCGATTCAATCAGGCGAATGGAATCGAATGTCGTGCCGGTTGCGCCAGGAGCATTGGCTGCGCTGTAGGCCGCATCAAATGCGACGATAGACGTTGTTAAGGGGTCAAATGTCGCGCTAATTTGAAAACGGATCGACTGATTACTGGCAAGTTCAATCAACTCATCAATTTCGGCACTACCGGACTGGTCAGGACAGCCTACAGCAGCCACACTGATTGATTCGCAGGTCCAGCTTATCGTCATCGGCGACGGCAACCAGCCAGCTTCAAAACGTGAATTTACTAGCGAGTACTCGCCTTTATTGGAGAGAACCACTTCGTAAGTCACGGTTGAACCGGTGACCTCGGAGACTTCTGCGTTAATAGCAAGATCCAAATCAACCATCGGAACAAATCGCACCAATCCTGGCGACACTATTTCGTTGCTTCCAGCAAAATCGCCAGCAATCCAAATGCCATTTGATGCATCGCTAACGGATTCAATGAATGCCCGTCGACCGAACCCGTTCGAGGAGCCAAGCCCGAGTGCGGACCAGTCAGTCCCGTCCCAACGAGCTATACCATTCGCGGGGTAGCCTCCGGCTTCTCTGATCCGTCCAAATGCATACAACGACCCGCCAGTGGACTCCAAACCGAAAACGCGACCTGCAACGCCATCACCTTGCACGCCTAAGACAGGCAGCCAGGCTTGCTCGTCGAATCTGGCTACGCCTCGAACTTCTGTCGCTCCTGACGAGGTAAACCCCCCGCCAGCAAAGAACGATCCGTCGTGAAATGTCAACGCACTTACACCATTTGAGAACGCTGACTGCTGCAATCCATCGCCCGGAACTGTCCATGCCGAACCATCCCAAAGCGCCAGGCCGTCAACCCCAGTGGTTCCCGCAAAATCAAAAAAACCATCGATCATGACCAGACTATCGTTGGCCACGATGTTCAGCACAGAGCCATCGGTGCCAGCCTCTGCGCCATCACCCACAGAGTTCCAACTCGTTCCATTCCATCGACCTACGCCGTTGAGCGTAACTGGCATCTGACCGCCCGATTCGGAAAAGGAACCGGCGTAATAAACGTCACCGTTCGACTCATCAACCGCCAAATCTCTGGCACTTGAAGACAGGCCATCAGCTAGCGGCAACCAGTTTTCGCTATCAAACATTGCAGCGCCGTTTCGTTGGGTGCCATCGATGGCGTCTTGGAAGCATTCTAAGCGAGCAAATATCATCCCGTCCGCTCGCTTTGCCAACCCAGCGAAAAATGGCGAGTCGCAGACCGACTCCTGGCCTGGACTAGGCAACCATTCTTGGCCAGTCCATCTAGCCAAACGTTCATCAGATCGCTTAAGCCCGACCGCTGTAAACTGACCAATTATCCATGTCTCGCCTTCAACATCGAGCACTTGTTCAACGACACCGTTGGGGGAAAGGCCGCTCCCAAAACCCATCGGAAGCCAGACAGACTCCGATGCGTCGAAACGTGCGATCCGATTGCTCAACGCAAGTTCAGTGTCAATGTTCCCGTCAGTAGTATTTGCATTTAAAAGGCTAGCTCCAACATAGATATCGCTGCCGTCGAGCAGCAAACCGGGTGAAAAATCATCAAACTTCGGATCAAAGGGCAATGCCGACCAGGTCGATCCGTTCCAGCGTGCGACTGCACTTGCAGGAACCCCTCCAATCGAATCCGCACCATGGAAAACATAGAGTTCTCCATCGCTAAACTGCATGTTTGAAATCGTTGGAATATCGCTCCAAACAGAGGGCAACGCCGCCCAAGCCACACCATCCCATTGAATTAACTTCTCGAACTCTGAACCATTTAGAACTAACGGATCACCCGCTGCAAAAACACGACCTCCTCCGGCAGCAAGACTTGTAACCAAGCCGACCACCCCGTCACCCAACATCGACCAGTCATTGCCATCAAAAAAAGACACGGGACTTGAAGCGTTACTTTCTGAATCCGGAAAAAAACCGGCAGCGTACAACACACCTTCATAGAACAGGAGATCGTACACACCGTTCGCTGTACCCCGACCGACACTTGATAGCTGTTCTCCGTCCCAGCGAGCTACACCCGCTATCTCAAGCAACGGCCCATCATTGATTCTCAGTTGCGTAAAAAAACCAGCAATAAGAACGGTTCCGTCAACAGGATCCACCGCGATGTCGCTAACGCTTTGCCCAAATTCGCCAAAAAACTGCAGGCCCGGAACAAGCGGCGACCATTGCTTGCCATCCCAAATCCCAAGATAGCTGAGACCAAAACCAGCAAACTCCATTGGAGACTCGCTAAAAACAATAAGATTGCCCTGCAAGTCAAACTCCATACCTAACACGGTTGCACTTACACCGGCAGGTTCACCCAACGCTCGAAACTCATTGCTAGCGGGGTCCCAAGCAGCAACACGGTCAACCTCAATGTCATTGCAGGCGGTAAAGTCGCCGGCGAGATAAATACTCCCGTCAGGTCCCTTTTTGATGTCCAAAACCCTGCCATTGCAACCGAAAGGCACGCCACCTAAACCTGCCCAAATGCCAGGAACTCCGTTTTCGGGAAGGGGGTCATCCTGCGCAAGCGAGTCATTGGCTGTCGCAAGCAGAGGCCAAAAAAGCAACATTGACAAGGCTCTAAACATGCAAACACTCCTGACTGACTACAACAATCAAGGACTATAGCAAATTTTGATACTGGCAATTCAGGAATAAATTCCAATATCAAGGGCCGCAGCAAGCGCCATGCCCAGCTCCCGAGCATCGGCCAGAAAATCCTCACGCCACTGACCTCTGAAAATCACTGGCGCTTGCACGGCTTTCCACTTCAAGCCTTGTGCAATCGACTCGACCGCACGTCGTGTGCCGGTGCCGTCTGATCCAGCGCGTATTGCCAAGGCATAGGGCAATGCGTCGGTCTTACCATCCAGATCATAGAAACAACGATCAAAGAAATCTTTCAGTGCGCCGCTCATGTAGCCCAGATTCTCGGGCGTCAGGAGGATCAGGGCATCTGCCTCGAGCACCTCAGAGGCCGTTAAGTCGAAGGGACTAGAACACTTAACTTCAACGTTGTCGATCTCTGGCGCCTGAGCACCGTCCACTATCGCCGACTGGAGCGCCTGCAAGTTCGGAGACGGTGCATGGGCAATGATCAGCAGCTTTTTCATTTGAGCGCTACAGTCCGCGTGCCCACTCCGGGCGCAAGCGCGCTTGATCTGGGTGGTGAATTGCCGTGTCCAGCTGCTGCAGCATTTGAGCTTTGTCGCGACCCAGTACGCCCTTGAGCACCAGCCAGTTGGAGGCATGGTCTGAACGAAACACGGTGTTCCTCAATTCAAGCCGTTCGATCAAACGCCGCATTTCTTTGAACAGACCGATCTGATCAAGTGGCTCATACTCGGGAAATCCAGAGCGAAAGCGCTCCTCGCCCTGCGGGAAACTCACCACCAGCGTGGCGAGATACTCGGGCTGGGTAGCATTGGCCAGCTCAGCCGATTGATCGGCGTGCTGGTCGCTATAGATCGCGCCGCCCAGGCCGTTGAGCAGCATTACCGAACGCTTGATCCCAGCCTCGCCCATCTTGTTCAACGCATCAATCGTCGAGGCTTGCGTTTCGCGCTTGTTGACCTTCTCAAGCACCGTGTCATCGCCAGACTCCGCGCCCAGGTAGGCCATCTGCAGCCCGGCCTCGCGCAGGGCGATCAGCTCCTCGACAGACTTGCGCTTGAGGTTGCTCGCAAGGCAGTAGCTGGAGACCCGCTCGACCGACGGCAGATGTTCTTTTATCGCCTCCAGTATTCCAAGCAGACGGTGCGTGGGCAACACCAGCGCATCGCCATCGGCCAGGAAAATTCGCCGCACCTGCCCGCCAAACGTCTCACCACAACGCATGATCATCTCAAGCACCTCGCTCTCCTTACGCGCCTTGAATTTCTTCTGCGGCGCCGTGTACATTTCGCAAAAAGTGCACTTGTTCCAGGAACAACCGTCGGTCACGGGGAGAATCAGGGAATTGGCCTCGCTCGGCGGGCGAAATACGGGCTCGACGTAGCGGATCGGATTGGCGTGCATGGCTTCGTACCTTTGGAGGTCTACCAAACCCCTCATCATAAACAGATCAGTCTGCTTTGTTCCAGCCCGACGTTTGCGGGGCGAATCTTTCCAGACCTTACGTCACGACCTTGACACGCTGCATGAGACGGTCGACGGATGCTGTTACAGTATCGAGAAATGATGAGTATTTACCTCCATTCGGATCGAGGTTTCGTCCCATCGACCGGCTGAAATCGCTGCAGCAGC
>JGI12048J13642_10799943_pt1 | contig 11487 bp, 8 predicted proteins | sample ElkSlonscriptome_16_FD_13642 | JGI IMG/M metagenome (IMG submission 13642) | reverse complement strand
GGGAGGCTAGCTAGCCTCCCTCCCTTTTTTGTTTGGATTTCGTTGGCAGTAGATCCGCATCCACATCAACGCTGAATCTCTGCCAAGATAGCGTCCAAGATGTCTTGGGCTCCTCGCTCCCTCAGTTGCTTAGCTAGCTCTGTGCCCAGTGCATCGGCGTCTTCTGTGTTGCCGGTGATGGTGTCTTTAATAACGGTTTGTCCGTCGAGGCTGGCAACTAAGCCTGCAAGAGTGAGGCGATCGCCCTCTAGTGTGGTGTTGACTCCAATGGGAACTTGACACCCCCCTTCCAGCTCTCGGAGGAACGCTCGCTCAGCATAGCAACGATAGGCTGTTGGCTGGTGCTCAAGAGTTTTGAGAACATCGAGAATTTCTGGATCTTCTGCGCGACATTCAATGCCGAGGGCACCCTGTCCAACGGCGTGGAGCGAAATTTTGGAAGGTAATGCTTGACTGATGCGATCGCCAAAGTCGAGCCGCTTTAGACCTGCCACCGCTAAAATCAGAGCGTCATATTCGCCGTCATCCAACTTTCGCAAACGGGTATTGAGGTTTCCTCGGACATCTTTGAAGGTTAGATGGGGAAAATGATGCCGCAACTGAGCTAATCGACGCAAAGACGATGTTCCAATCACTGCACCTTCAGGTAGCGTGTCAATCTGCTTCCCTTGATGCTTGGCGTGTAGCACGAGGGCATCAGCTGGGTCTTCTCGTTCTGTTACACAGCCCAGCATGAGACCCTCTGGGAGGCGAGTCGGCAAATCTTTGAGGGAGTGAACCGCAAAATCGATATCGCCGTCGAGCATTCCCTGCTCAAGCTCTTGGGTGAACAGCCCCTTGTCCCCAATTTTTGACAAAGCCACATCTAGGATTTTGTCACCTTGAGTGTTCATAGTGTGAACTTCAAACGTGCGTCCAGGAAATGCTTTGCTCAGCTCACCCTGAACCCAGTGAGTCTGAATCAGCGCAAGTTGACTTTTTCGAGAACCGATACGAATTGGACGAGGAGGACTTGCAACCATAAGAACTAGACGTTTGACCTAAGACTTTTGTTCTAAAACTTGTTCCGAAACCGATGGAGCTGAATCATCACTCTGAACAATCAGTCGAATTGCAATGGCTAAGTTTGCCATGATGCGATCAACGGCCAATCAATCCGTCAAACCCATCAATCAGACCAACGCATCTAACGCATCTTGAGATTGGCGCTCAAGCGATCCCATACGACAGTCTGCAACGCTAGCAACTAACCTCGACTCTGTTCAGCCCACTCGGCTTAACGAATCAGCATCATAGGTCAGCTTACCGCAGGGAGTCCACTGATTGATGTTGCAAGTTGTTGCGGAATGTTGAGACTTGAAGCCTTGTGTTAACGTCTGAATGTGGGGTTTGGATCACCACTTTTTGAGCGATCGCCAACGTTTCTGTATTCTAGTCAACATACAAACCGCTTTAGCTCGTATATTTTTTAAGCACAGGGAACGCACTAGAAGCGCAGGGGACATCAGTGGGTGCAGGTCTTGTAAGTCGTCGGTGAAGTTTTAGAACTGCTCGAAGTATCGACTCATCAACTTTGAACATCAACCTCAGACGTGTGAAGCGCGATTTGAATTGACCAGATGAAATTGATGAGTAGGGATTAGACTTTCGAGAGTAGATGCCGATTGAGTGGGTAGTTTTTGGGCAATCGCTTCGAGCTGGGATGGGTCAGATATAGGCCAGCTCGTGAATTGGATTTCTCGTGATGATGCGTGTCGCGATGTCGTCGGTACTCAGGCAAGGATGTGGCTAGTCCTTGTTGCTTAAGCGACAAGTTGTAGGTCAATTTTTGATGTGACGATTACCAATCCTGTCGTCGGATGCCAGATAAAGTGAGGACTTTTCGGTCTGATTAGGATGTGGTCTGGGGGATCGCTTGAGGCTCGTGGATCATGAGGTTGAATTGTGTTAATTGAAGATGTTAATTCGGTTGAGCCAAGAGTCTGCGTTTGACCTTTTCTCAAGTCATGACGAGTCTGTCTACAGCAAGGCTTAATGTTTGAAACAAAACTTGCTGAATCCTCTCCTTCGGGTGATGACTTCAAGAGCACGACAGAGCTGATGGCTACAGCCTCTTGTTATGAACTAATCACAATCTTGATGATCATTTTGTCAAACGATAAGGATCGACGACTTAAGGAGATGTAGAGATAGTGTAGCGACAGTTAAGAATAGGTTGCCTTGAGGTGGATTCTGAGTTGACTCAAGAGTATCTATATGCACTACTGCACATTATCAAAACTGCTTATTCAGAGAATTACATGTGCCGTTTCAGATGAAATCATCTGCTAAAACTTATGGTTGCTGAATCCACGTCTAATGGAGGTGCTTTCGACTTCGATGCTTCGGCTTTAGTGCAAGATGATGCATGTAAAACGCGAGAGCAGCTGGTCGAAGAGCTTCAATCTATGAGACAGCGTGTGTCTGAGTTGGAAACCTCACAGCGGTTTCATTATCAAACTCAGGCTAGCTTGCTATACACCATTCAGCGCTATCGCGACATTTTGGAAAACGCAGTGGCGGGCTTTTTCCAAACGACTCCAGATGGCCGTTATGTGTTGGCGAACATGGCGATCGCCACTATGTTGGGCTACGAGTCATCAAATGAAATGATGACGACCATCACCGATCTCGAAAACCAAGTTTACGTCAATCCTGACGATCGCAATCGCTTCATGGCTTTGATGTCTGCACAAGGCACGGTGCAGGGGTTTGAATATCAGGCTCGGTGCAAGGATGGAAGCCTTATTTGGGTATCTGAAGATGCTCGTGCAGTGACGGATCAGGACGGCGCGATTCTTTATTTCGAAGGCAGCAGCGTCGATGTCACAAAACGGAAAGAAGCTGAAAAGGCTGTTTTTGACGCGAAGCAAGATTTGCAGGCAAGAATCGAAGAGCGGACGGCCGCCTTACGGGAATCCAATGACTATCTTATCCGTGAAATCGCGGATCGAAAGCGGGCTGAAAATGCGCTATTGAAAAACCAAGAGCTGCTGAATGCCATCATTGATGCCGTTCCGGCGACGATTAACGCCAAGGATCTCGACGCTCGTTACATCCTGATGAACAATTACCAGGGCGAGCTCTACCAGGTTGCGCCTGAAGAGGCAAAGGGCAAAACCGTTGGAGAACTATTGGGTGATACCTATGCTGAACTCAATGATGATTATGATCAGCAAGTCATCCAGACTGGCGAGGCTGTTCCTTTCTTTGAACAAGAATATAGCGATCCCAGTGGCGATCGCCGCACTTGGCTTAAGACGAAAGTGCCCCTCCGATCTCTGAAAGGAGAGCTGTACGGCGTCGCCACCGTCGCGGTTGATATCACCAATCGTCGCCAAGCAGAACAAGCGCTGTCTGATACCCAAGACCAGCTCCACGCTATCTTAGAGACTGTCCCTGGCATCGTTTCTTGGATTAGTCGAGACCTGCGCTATCTGGGAGTCAATCGTCATCTTGCAAGCATGTTTGGCTTAGTGCCAGAAGACTTTGCAGGCAAAGACATTGGCTTCCTCAACGCCAGCTCTGAGTTCAACGATTTCGTTGCAGAGTTTTTTACTAGACCTGAGCAAGAATCATTCCAAGAATTTCAAGCTCATGTCAACGGCAACCCGCGATGGTATTTGATCGTGGTGCAAAAATACAACAATGGGCAGGCTGCATTTGCCGTCGGAATTGACGTCACCGAACGCCGCGCCGCCGAAGATGCCCTCCGCATCGCAAAAGACCAGCTCCAGGCCGCATTAGATGCTGTTCCAGGCATTGTCTCTTGGATCGGTAGAGATTTACGCTATCTAGGGGTCAACCGCCATCTTGCAGCCATCTTCAACATTCCGCCAGAGGCATTTGTCGGTCAAGATATAGGCTTTTTGCACACGAGCCCTGACTTCAACGACTTCGTCAGAGACTTGTTTGACAGTCCTGAACATGCTGCCAGCCGAGAAATTTCGGCCTATGTTCACGGCAGAGTGTCCAACTTCTTGATCATGGCGCAGAAATATGATGAAGATAGAGCTGCCTTTACCGTAGGCATTGACATCACTGAGCAAAAGCAAGCTCAGGTTGGCTTGTCCGAAGCTGAAAGTAAATACCGCAGCATTTTCGAAAGTGTGGCGGAGGGCATTTTCCAAACCACGCCATCTGGACAATACATCAGTGCGAATCCAGCCTTGGCTCGAATTTATGGGTACTCTTCTCCAGAAGAGTTAATGCTGAGCCTTACCAGCATTCAGAATCAGCTTTACGTCAAGCCAGAGCGTCGTCAGGAATTTGTCCAAAAGCTCCGAGAAAAGGGAGAAGTCTTCGACTTTGAATCTCAGGTCTATCGCAAAGATGGTCAGCTTATCTGGATTTCCGAAAATGCTCGCATTGTCGAAAACGGGCAGACTGGGGATCTCTACTTCGAGGGCACCGTTGAAGACATTACTGAACGTAAAAGTGCCGTTGAGGGATTGAAGCGAGCGAAGGCCGAGTTAGAGTTCAAGGTTGAAGAACGAACGAAGACGCTTAAAGAACTGAACGAGCGTCTGGTGTCAGAGATCATGGGACGGCGACAGATCGAAAATGCCCTAAGAACATCAGAAGCTGAACTGCGTGCGCTGTTCGCAGCGATGACGGATTACATCGCGGTCTTTGATGCTCAAGGACGCTACTGCAAAATTGTATCGACAAACTCCAATTTGGTCTTTGACCCAGATATCGACCGGATTGGTAAGACGGTTTACGATGTGCTTCCGCCTGAAAAAGCCGCAATGTTTGTGATTCAGATTCAACGGGCATTGAATACGGGGCAGACGATCAACTTAGAGTATTGCCTGCATGTGGGCAGCGAAACAGATAATCCGTGCAGCGAAGAAAGGGACGCTTGGTATATCGCCAGTGTTTCCCCGATGCCCAACAACCGTGTGATTTGGGTTGCGAGGGATATCACAGAGAGCAAACGTGCGGAGTCGGCGTTGCGAAAAGCAGAGGAAAAATATCGCAGCATTTTCGAAAATGCGGTAGAAGGCATTTTTCAAGTTGCGCCAGACGGCGAGATTGTCAGTGTGAATCCTGCCCTGGTGCAAATGTATGGCTACTCGTCACAGCAAGAGCTGATCGATGAGTTGGGCACAATTAGCTCTTTATATGTAGATCCGGATCGATATCGGGAGTTTACGCAGATTTTGGAGACTCAAGATTTTGTATCTAGCTTTGAGTCTCAGGTCAGACGTCGTGACGGAAAAATTATCTGGACAGAAGAGAGTGCCCGTGCAGTCAGAGATGCCCAAGGAGGCACTCGGTATTTCGAAGGAACTGTGCAAGACATTACTGTCCGCAAGCAAGCCGAGATCGCATTAAAAGCAGAGCAGGACAAGTCTGAACGTCTCTTGTTGAACGTCTTGCCTCAGGCGATCGCCGAACAGCTAAAGCAAAATCAACAGTCCATTGCAAAACGTTTTGATGAAGCAACAATCTTATTTGCCGACATCGTAGACTTTACAAGCTTGTCTACCAATGTTGAGCCTACTGACCTTGTGGACTTGTTGAACAAAATTTTCTCAAGCTTCGACAAACTTGCTGAAAAGCACGGCCTAGAGAAGATCAAAACTATTGGAGATGCGTACATGGTGGCTGGAGGCTTGCCAACGCACCAAGAAAACCATGCACAGGCGATCGCCAACATGGCTCTAGACATGCAGCGCATCATTGCTGACTTCAAGCGAGATGACGGTCAACCCTTCCAGTTGCGTATCGGAATCAACACAGGGCCTGTTGTTGCTGGTGTCATCGGAATCCGCAAGTTCATTTACGATCTCTGGGGTGACACTGTGAACGTCGCCAGTCGGATGGAAGCACGGGGCATTCCTGGACAAATTCAGGTGACGGAGGAGGTCTTCGAGTGCTTACGCGAAGAGTATTACTTTGAAAAGCGCGGTGAGGTTGAAGTCAAAGGAAAAGGAATGATGACAACCTATTTGCTCGTAGGCAACAGCATGGAAATGATCGGTCGGAGTCATGACGCTGAATAGACAATGAGCGTCCGCATTGATTGCGGATTGTTGGTCTCACGTTGGCGATCGCTTAATGTTGAAGCGCTAGCGGATCGCAGTGACCACGGCTAGCTCACACCCAGCGAGCACTCGTCAGCTGCTGGAAGGGAGTCAAGAGTTAAGCTTGGCAAGTTGGGCGATCGCCCAACTTGCTCAAACGCTTTTATCAAGTTCCGATTTCATCCGCTCAAGAGTCATATTCATCTGGCTAAACATTTGGTCAGGAGTAACGCCAAACTGGCCCAGCTGAGTCTTGAGCTGCTCCATGGTCATTTGCGCCATGAAATCTTCTGAAAGCTCAAATCGCTTCATGAATACCTTGTAGCGTTCCATGACCGATTCCATCTGCTCAATGTAAATCTTTTTTCCTTCTCGATCAAATTTTCCATAATCTCCCCCCATCTGCACGAGGTTTTGATAATCAACGAATAATTGTCGAGCCTCTTGTTGAACGATTTCAGAGTCGAAGAATGCCATCGCTTTATTGTGTTGAACTTAACGTGTCTTGAAAATTCGGGTGCTAGGCTCTCGTCATTGTCCTCTTGCCTCTCCACAAGGCAGATCCGAAGAGAGTAATACTATTTGCCAAGTATTTCATCTAAGCATGTCTATTGTATCGACTCAGAGACATAGACAAAGTCAGGTCTGACATCTGGTTTCCACGGTGTTTCGGGTTCGGCTTTCACGAAAGTTGAAGACAAATAGTGAGATAGCCCTTGTGAACCTAATGTCGGCGATCGCTGAGCACCCTTTCTTCGAAGGGGAATAGGTTGTCGTCTCTGCTTCATTTTCTTGAATCAAGCAGTCTATGACCTGCAATAGCATGACTCTTTAAACAAAGATTGATCCCAAAATGAGCCAGAAGTTTTTTTGAATCAATTCTTGGCATTCTTTATAAAGAAACGCTAGAAGACTGTTTATCAAAAGGTTATGTGATACCCGACTTTTTTTGTCGGGTATGTTTGACGAGCATTTTTTGACCGTGATACTATTCGGCAGGAGTAGTGAAAAATACCTTTCAGTGCTTCTAACGCCTTCCGTTTTCCAATAGAGAACCTGTAACAGAGATAGAGAACCATGACCCAAGCCATCGAACGCACCCTGGAACCCAAAAATCTGACATCTACCTCAACATTCACAGCACTGAGATGTAAAGAATGTGGCGAAGAGTATGAAGCAAAGGCCATTCATGTGTGTGAGGATGTTTGCTTTGGGCCTCTTGAAGTCGTCTATGACTACGACAAAATCCGTCAGCAGGTGACTCGCGAATCGATTCAGTCGGGGCCAAATTCTATCTGGCGCTACAAGCAGTTTCTCCCCGTTGCCACAGAGAACCCCATTGATGTCGGCACAGGTATGACGCCGCTGCTGCGGGCCAATCGTCTCGCGCGTCGCCTGGGTCTAAATAAGCTTTTCATCAAAAATGACGCCGTCAATATGCCGACCCTGAGCTTTAAGGATCGGGTAGTTTCTGTGGCACTGACTCGGGCTCGTGAGTTAGGATTCTCGACGGTTTCCTGTGCAAGCACCGGAAACTTAGCGAACTCAACGGCTGCGATCGCCGCTCATGCAGGTCTTGACTGCTGCGTCTTTATTCCTTCTGACTTGGAAGCTGGAAAAGTTCTCGGAACTCTCATTTATGCCCCAACGGTGATGGCCGTTCATGGTAACTATGATCAGGTCAACCGTCTATGTTGCGAAGTGGCTAACACTCATGGCTGGGGCTTTGTTAACATCAATCTTCGTCCCTACTATTCTGAAGGTTCCAAAACCTTAGGCTTTGAAGTTGCAGAACAGCTCGGCTGGCAGCTTCCCGACCACATCGTGGCTCCTCTAGCTTCCGGTTCCCTGTTTGGAAAAATCCACAAAGGATTCAATGAGTTTGTGAAAGTGGGTCTGGTCGATGAGAAGCCTGTTCGTTTCAGCGGCGCTCAGGCGGAAGGCTGCTCTCCCATTGCCCAAGCGTTCAAAGAAGGGCGCGACTTCGTGACGCCTGTGAAGCCCAACACTATTGCTAAATCTATTGCGATTGGCAATCCAGCGGATGGCGTCTATGCGCTGGAAATTGCTCGGAAGACCAATGGCAACATTGAATCTGTGACCGATGCAGAGATTGTTGACGGCATGAAGCTGTTGGCGGAGACGGAAGGCATTTTCACCGAAACTGCGGGTGGAACGACCATCGCAGTGTTGAAGAAGCTGGTTGAAGCAGGCAAGATTGACCCTGATGAAACCACCGTGGCCTACATCACTGGAAATGGCCTCAAAACTCAGGAAGCGGTTCAAGGCTACATCGGTGAGCCCCTGACCATTGATCCCAAGCTCGACAGTTTCGAACGGGCTCTAGAGCGAGCCCAGACCTTGGGTCGCCTCGAATGGCAGCAGACTATGGTCTAAGCTTGTTTGATTAAGCCTGGTCGAGAAAGCTCGACTCGTCCCGCTGACGATCTATGCGGGACGGCTCGCCTCGGGTTGTCGCTTTTTGTATTGATCGTTTAGTTCTTCATTTGATTCATCCATGGCTGTCAAAGTTTTGATTCCAACTCCCTTGCAAAAGTTCACGAAAAACCAAGCCTCTATAGAATGCGAAGGCGGCACTGTTTCTGAACTGCTAAATTCTCTAGAGCAAAATTGCCCCGGCATCAAGGCTCGGCTATGTGACGACCAGGGACAACTGCGTCGCTTCGTCAACTTCTATGTCAACAGCGAAGATATTCGTTTTTTAGACGGAGCCGATACCTCTCTCAGCGATGGCGATGAGGTCAGCATTGTACCAGCCGTAGCAGGGGGCTAAAAATTGAACGGCGCAGAGCTTCTCTTCACTGCGCCAGTTACCAACGTTCTCTATCGTGGGGCATAGGAAGGCTGTGCCCCTTTTTTTATTTTATTTTTCCCATGACACAGTCCGAACAGTTTGCCAGCGACAATTACTCAGGGATCTGTCCTGAAGCTCTAGACTACATGCTGAGAGCGAACGTGGGGAGTGCGCCTGCTTATGGCAACGACGACTGGACTCAGAAAGCGGCGGACGCTTTTCGAGAGCTATTTGAAACGGATTGCGAAGTCTTCTTTGTGTTCAATGGCACAGCAGCTAACTCCCTGTCTCTTGCGGCATTGTGTCAGTCTTATCACAGCGTCATCTGTCATGAAACGGCTCATATCGAAACCGATGAATGCGGCGCACCGGAGTTTGCATCAAATGGCTCAAAGCTTTTGTTGGCTCATGGAGAAAACGGGAAGCTTACTCCAGAATCGATCGTGGCGATCGCCACCAAACGCCAAGATATCCACTATCCCAAGCCCAAAGTTGTCAGCCTCACCCAGGCGACTGAATTAGGAACCCTGTATAGTCTCGATGAACTGGCGGCGATCAAAGCGGTAGCGGATCAGTATCAGCTCAAAATTCATATGGACGGAGCCCGCTTTGCCAATGCGGTCGTTGCCTCTGGTCACAGCCCTGCCGAACTCACCTGGAAAGTCGGTGTAGATGTGCTCTGTTTTTGCGGCACCAAAAACGGCATGGCGGTAGGGGAGGCGATATTATTCTTCAATCGTGATTTAGCAGAAGACTTTGCCTACCGCTGCAAACAGGCAGGTCAACTAGCGTCCAAGATGCGATTTATTTCAGCCCCCTGGTTAGGACTGCTCGAAACGGGTGCATGGCTCAACAATGCTCGTCATGCCAATGACTGCGCTGCGTATCTTGAACAGCAACTGGCTCAAATTCCAGGCATTCGACTGATGGTTCCTCGCGAGGTCAACGGAGTCTTTGTTGAAATGCCTACTGCGGTTATCGATTGCTTGAAACAACAGGATTGGCTGTTCTACACCTTTATCGGTGTGGGTGGTGTGCGGTTGATGTGCTCTTGGAACACAACGCGCGATCGCATTGATGAATTGATCCGCGATATTCGCCGAGCCGTAGAAGCGGAACCAATTGAAGAAGACCATATCGAAAATCGGGCGATCGCCCCCTCATTACCTTAGGTTTTGGCTCTGTCCCCGCGATCAATGGTGAAGAATGCCAGCAAATTACAAAAACTTATGACCGCCAATGCTGTTCTTTCACCCGTTCAGCCTTTAACATAAACACAGAAACGCTGACGTTAGACGATAGCTACTTCGCATGAAGTGGCTCAACCTAGCCAAGTGCTGCTTTTTCGCAGTTAACCTGTAGAGCTGAGAGTCATCTGATATGGCAGACGATACAAAAGACAAGAAGCCCGCCAACAGCAAAGCGAAGGCAAAAAAGGAAAAACCCCCTGCAATTGAAGAAAAACCTTTTCAGGAGTTTATTGGGGAACACTTTGTTCCTAATTTGAAAGAGACGTTGGAAAATCAGGGAGTCTCTGATTTAGACCTATCGTTTGAGAAGCGCACCATTCCTATCAAGGGATTCGAAACGGGTGAGGAAGTGTGGCAGGTCATCGGAACTTGGCAAGATGGTAATCGCACTTTCTTTGTTGCTTTTCCTGAGGAAGATATCAAAGGCTCTAAGTTTTTTGCTTCTGCTGACAACGGGGCGCATCCCACAACACTGGAGTCGTTCATGATTGATGAGCGACGAGTCAACTTGGACTTGATGGTCTTTTATGTTGTTCAGCGCCTCAATAGTCAGAAGTGGCTGGCTTTGAACTAGCAGAGTCAAGTCGCAACTGGCGTAGGCTATTTGCTTCTTGCAGAGCGACACTGAGCCATCAATCAATATTGATATTCAGGAGGGTGTGCTATGCCTTGCCCGATGCATCGTAGTTTTCAGTCGTGTATCGTGCTTGTGCTCTAGTGTGCCCTGCTTTCGTTTTGGCTCATTTTTCGCAGCATTGGAGCGTTGTTGGGCAGCAAAAGAACACCTGCGGAAGACTGGAACGCTTCTTGAGAGGGCGATCGCCCCTAGTCCTCCGGCATTAGAATATCTAGATAGCTCTACAAAAACCTTATTCAGCCCATCTGAAAAACAAGCTTTCTCAGTTTCCACAAAGCCTCTACGCAACAAGCTTGTAAAGGAAGCGTCAACTGCAACTGCAATTTTGAACCATTTGAGAGGCAAAGGTTGTCAAGTATTCTTCGCTGATGTCAAAGTCGAGGTTTCTGAAAATGGCTCTTACCACTATCCCGATGTGATGGTGAGTTGTGACTCGCGGGATCAAAATGCAATTAAACTTATCCGTTGTGCTTGCTTGTAGAAGCGCTGTCGCCCAGCACCGTTGCTTTTGACCAAAGGAATAAGTTTTTTTAGCCACTATCGCCGTATCTCTACTCTCCAGGAATATGTGCTGATTGATGCTGAGCAGATGAGCATTGACCGTTATCGCCGAGTCTCTACCCGCCCCTGGAATTTACAAACTTACATCGCTGGAGAATCGCTTGATCTCATTAGTGTGAACTGGGAAAGTGTGAATTGGGAAGAGTTCCTTGA